>ENA-ORSS01002303-ORSS01002303.1-human-gut-metagenome-genome-assembly--contig:-NODE-2303-length-17521-cov-4.598763_pt1 | contig 17521 bp, 22 predicted proteins | sample MGYA00241899_ERZ509162 | MGnify/ENA primary metagenome ERZ509162 (study PRJEB26280, sample SAMEA2338641) | human gut metagenome | biome: human gut; feature: human-associated habitat; material: faeces... | reverse complement strand
CATGATGCTGGGCCTGTTGGCCGGCTGCGGCAGCAAGACCACGGAGCAGCCCTCTACCTCTGGCACTGAGAACACGGAGACCGCCGCGCTGAACGTGGGTGTGTTCTACTATGACTACTCTGACGTGTACATCTCCAGCGTCCGCAGCTCTATGGATGAGCAGCTCAAGGCTATGGGCGTGAACTACACCAACTATGACGGTGGCAGCAACCAGGCCCAGCAGACCGACCAGATCAACACCGCCATCTCCAACGGCGCCAACCTGCTGATCGTCAACATCGTTGAGACTTCCTCTCCCGATGCCGCTCAGAACGCTGTTGAGGCCGCTAAGACCGCCGGTATCCCCATCATCTTCTTCAACCGCGAGGTTTCTGACGATGTTGTGAACAGCTATGAGAAGTGCGCCTTCGTCGGCACCAACGCTCCCGAGGCCGGTCACATGCAGGGCCAGATGGTCGGCGAGTATCTGCTGGAGAACTATGACACCGTGGACCTGAACGGCGACGGCGTCATTTCCTACGTGATGTTCAAGGGCCAGGAAGGCAACGCTGAGGCTGAGGCCCGTACTCAGTTCGGCGTGGAGGACGCCAACGCTGTCCTGACTGCCGCTGGCAAGCCCGAGCTGGCTTACTACAACGCTTCCGCTACCGATAAGTATCTGGTCGACCAGGGCGGCAAGTGGTCCGCTCAGGCTGCTAATGACTACATGGCCACCATCCTCCCCGAGTATTCCGAGGCTAACGGCAACATGGTCGAGCTGATCATCTGCAACAACGACAACATGGCTGAAGGCGCTATCTCCGCTCTGGAAGCTGCCGGCTACAACACCGGCGCCGAGGGCGCGACCCCCATCCCCGTGTTCGGTGTTGACGCTACCGACGCCGCCAAGGAACTGATCGCTGCCGGCAAGATGACCGGTACCGTCAAGCAGGACGCCGAGGGCATGGCGGACGCCGTGGCCACCATCACTGCGAACCTGATCGAGGGCAAGGATAAGTTCGAAGGCCTCAACGAGAACTACGAAGTCGTTGACGGCTGGACGGTCAACATCCCGTACTCTGTCTACACCGGCGAGTAATTGCGGATCAAATTTTGAATGACTCAGTGCGGAGGGTCTCACAGCGATGAGTCCCTCCGCACGTTTCATTAGTGGGTCGGCAGAACCGGGCGCAGCGCGGTCTTCTGCCGGAAAGGAGAAGCACACACATGGAAGAGAACGTACTTCTTCGTATGGAGGGCATCTGCAAGAGTTTCCCCGGTGTAAAGGCGCTGGATAATGCGCAGCTTTCCGTGAGAGCGGGAACGGTTCACGCCCTGATGGGTGAGAACGGCGCGGGAAAATCGACGCTGATGAAGTGTCTGTTCGGCATTTATTCCAAAGACGCCGGTCACATTTACCTCGACGGTAAAGAGATCGACTTCAAATCCTCCAGAGAAGCGCTGGACAACGGCGTTGCCATGGTTCACCAAGAGCTGAATCAGGCGCTCAAGCGCACGGTCATGGATAACATTTGGCTGGGACGCTATCCGCTGGTCAAAAAGGGACTGCCGTTTGTCTCCGACAAGCAGAGCTACAACGATACGAAGAAAGTCTTTGACGATTTGGGGATCAACGTCAACCCGAGAACCGTGATGAGCACGATGCCGGTTTCGCAGCGGCAGATGGTCGAAATTGCGAAGGCGGTTTCCTTCAACTCCAAGGTCATCGTCTTTGACGAACCGACCTCCTCCCTGACGGAGACGGAGGTTGAGCACCTTTTCCGCATCATCAACATGCTCAAGCAGCGCGGCTGCGGCATCGTCTACATCTCCCACAAGATGGAAGAAATTCTGCGGATTTCCGACGACGTGACCATCATGCGCGACGGCCAGTGGGTCGCCACGCGCCCGGCGAAAGAGCTGACGATGGACGAGATCATCCGTCTGATGGTCGGCCGTCCGCTGACCAACCGCTTCCCGCCGAAGGACAACGTGGTTGGTGACGAAGACATCTTGAAGGTAGAAGGGCTGACGGCTGAATATTCCCACCTCAAGGATGCGAACATCCATGTGCGCAAGGGTGAAATCCTCGGCGTTGCCGGTCTGGACAGCTCCGGACGCACCGAACTGCTGGAGAACATCTTCGGCAGCGCGACGCGCAAATCCGGCAAGATTTACAAGAACGGCAAGCTGGTGGGCAACAAGACCCCGCGCGAATCCATCAAAAACGGCTTTGCGCTGGTCACGGAGGAACGCCGCGCGACGGGCATCCTCGGTATTCTGGATATCCGCGCGAACACGGTCATCGCGAGCCTGAAAAAGTATCTGAACGGCCCGTTCCTCAGCGATAAGAAGATGGCCGAGGCGACGGACAGCATGATTAAGGCCATGCGAATCAAAACGCCGAGCCAGCAGACCAAAATCAACACGCTCTCCGGCGGCAACCAGCAGAAGGTCATCTTCGGCCGCTGGATTCTGACGCAGCCGGATGTGCTGCTGCTGGACGAGCCGACGCGCGGCATCGACGTTGGCGCGAAATACGAAATCTATCAGCTCATTCAGGACTTGGCCAAGCAGGGTAAAGCCGTGGTCATGGTCTCTTCCGAAATGCCCGAGCTTTTGGGCGTTTGCAACAGGATCGTCGTCATGTCCGGCGGGCGCGTTGCGGGCGAAGTGGACGCTGACAACACCACACAGGAAGAAATTATGACCCTTGCCGCTAAATACGCATAAGGAGGACGACATCCCATGCCCGGAAAAATGGATTCTTTCAAAGCGCTGTCCGCTCACGACAAGCGCCACGCGGTGGTCAACTGGCTGCTTGACCATGCCATGATTATCATTATCCTGCTGCTGGCCGTGTACGTTCAGATTCAGCGCCCGCAGTTCTTCGGTGTTCCCTCGCTGGTGAACATCGTCTCTCTGACGGCGGCGCGTCTGCCGATGGCGCTTGGCGTCGCCGGTTGTATCGTTCTGGCCGGTACGGACTTGACCGGCGGCCGCGTTGCAGGCCTGACCGCGTTCGTCGCGGCGATCCTGCTGCAAAAGGCCGGCGCGAACGGCCGCTTCATCGCGGACGGCGTGCCGCAGAACCTGCTGCTGGTCGTGCTGCTGGTGATGGTCATCGGCGCCTGCATCGGCTTCGTCAACGGCTTTGTTATGGCGAAGTGGAAGCTGCACCCGTACATCATCACGCTGGCGATGCAGATGATTACCTACGGCATCTACCTGACGGTTTCCAACTCCAAGCAGGTTTCCAGCCTTGACCCGAGCTACACCACCAGCTTCGTCACCAAGTCGTTCGTGAAGTTCGGAACGACCTCCGTGCCGATGTATGTGGTGCTGGCCATCTTCGTGACGGCCATCATGTGGGTGGTATGGAACAAGACGACCTTCGGCAAGAATATGTTCGCCGTCGGCTCCAACGCCGACGCTGCCAAGGTCTCCGGCGTCAACGTGTTCTGGACGACCGTAATGGTCCACACCCTCGCCGGTGCGATGTACGGCGTTACGGGCTTCATTGAGGGCGCCCGCATCAGCTCCATCACCCAGTCGGCGGGCCTTAACTACGAGTGCGATGCCATCGCGGCCTGCGTCATCGGCGGCGTGTCCTTCGTGGGCGGCACCGGTAAGATCAGCGGCGTTATCCTCGGCGTGTTTATGATGCAGTTGATTATCTCCGGCATGACCTTCTTGGGCATCTCCGGCAACATCACCTACATCATCAAGGGCGCGGTCATCCTGATTGCGTGTATCCTCGATATGCGTAAGTACATGACCCGCAAGTAATTTTACAAGCGAAACAAAAGCCTGCTGATGCGCAATCGGCAGGCTTTTTCGGCCAATTTCAACCAGTCCGAAAGGAGAATGTGTATGGCGGAGGAAAATAAAGCGCCACAGTCGGAAGAAAAGCAGGAAGCGAAGAAGGACAGTGTGCGCCACAACTGGGTGACGGATATCTACGATAAGATGGATATTTCCGTGCGCACGCTGGATATCGCGCTGGTCGTGCTCTGCGCAATCGTCGTGTTTTGCTTTATCTACGGGGCGAAACACTGAAAACGAGAATAATTCTCAAAAACTTTTCAAAAACGCTTGACAAATAGAAGAACCATAGCTATAATGATGATACAGATTCTCACTGAGCGAGGTGATAAGCGATGAAAGCCAAGATCAGCGCACAGGCGCAGACGGTTCTTGATATCTTGGCCGCAAAGCGCTGTCACCTCACCGCCGACGAGATTCTGGAAGGTCTGGACGGTATCGGAACGGCGACCGTCTACCGCGCGCTGGATCACCTGACGGAAATGGGGCTGATTCGCAGGCTCTCCCTCGGGAAGAAGAGCGCGGTATACGAATACATCCGCACCAATCACATGCATTTCGTGTGCGAACAGTGCGGAAGCGTGTACGATATCGAGGCCGATTTTACCGGCATGGCGGCGGAAGCCGCGAAATGCTGCGGGCACCGCGTCAACTGGTGCGAGGTAACGGCTCACGGCGTCTGCAAGGACTGCCTGAGCAGGCAAAAGGCGTCAACCGGCGAGGGCTGAGCGTTTAACGGCTCCCGGCGGCTCAACAGAGAACAAAAAAATTAAGGAGGAAACAGGTATGAAAAAGTGGGTTTGCACGGTTTGCGGTTATGTTTGGGAAGGCGAGAACCCGCCGGAGAAGTGCCCGCAGTGCGGCGTTCCGGCCAGCAAGTTTGTCGAGCAGAAGGGTGAGCGCGCTTGGGCGGCCGAGCATGTGGTCGGCGTAGCCAAGGGCTGCCCGCAGGAGATCCTCGATGGTCTGCGCGCGAACTTCGCGGGCGAGTGCAGCGAGGTCGGCATGTATCTGGCGATGGCGCGCGTCGCGCATCGCGAGGGCTACCCGGAAATCGGCCTCTACTGGGAGAAGGCCGCGTATGAAGAGGCCGAGCATGCGGCGAAGTTCGCCGAGCTGCTGGGCGAGGTCGTGACCGACTCCACCAAGAAGAACCTTGAAATGCGCGTTGAGGCCGAGAACGGCGCGACCGAGGGCAAGTTTGAGCTGGCGAAGCTGGCCAAGCAGCATAACCTCGACGCGATCCACGACACCGTGCATGAGATGGCGCGCGACGAAGCCCGCCACGGCAAGGCCTTCGAGGGACTGCTCAAGCGGTACTTCGGCAAGTAAGAAATTCAGATATTGTTTGAAAAATGAGGGCTGCATCTTGAAAGAGGTGCAGCCCTCTTTTCGCGCTCTGAACGCCAAATGATGTCATTTTTATGTCGCGAGAGGGTTTCCACGGCACATTGTTTTTCTGATTATGTCACGAATTATGTCACACCAAACGATGCTTGTATTTTAGATGTAGCAAAATTGTTTGTCAATAACCTTTCGTTTACAAAAAACAGAGCGCCAGTCTTGATTTGACTGACGCTATTTGTTTATGTGTTATACTTTTCTGAAACATCGTCGAGCAGCTTTTTCATCCCATCAATGGCTTCCTGTGGAGCGGTGATTTGGATTCTCTTACCTAAACCAAAGACCCAAGCATAGAAAGCGTTGCTTAAAGCAATCGGCACGATGACTTTGGAATGAGTATCATTAAAGCGTGTGATGGTGATATCAGAACCAAATCGGTCAATGATGGTATCGGTGATGTGATTGATGAAAACAAGAGTGACATTTCGCACTTCGCCGCCATACATCGAAAAGGTGTAATTTGTGTAATGGTCTATATCGAGGATGGATTGATATGCTTCCAGACCTTCGCGTTCAGCAACCACAATGCCCACTTCTGCCATTTTATCCACGCGGAAGTGCTTAATCTTCGGCGGGTGATTGGAACTTTCATAAGCTAAGAGAAAGTAGTTATCATCGGTGTAGATGAGTTTATACGGACTGGCAAAGTAGAAGCCGTTGGTATCAGCTTTTTTGCGATAGCGGCGTTTTTTATGCTCATCATAATAGGCGTATTTGAATTTGATTTGAAGGTTACTGTCAATGGCTTTGAAGATGCAGTCAAGGTTATTTTGAAGGTCGCTATTGGTCTTTTTAGCACGGTTCAACACAGTGATTTGGCGTGATAGAGCGAGGGCTTCAATCCTGCTGACGTTGTTTTTGAGTTTTTCAATCAAGAGAGAAGAAACCTCTTCGTCCATAAATTTCGATGAGCGGACGCAATCACAGATGAGCTTTAATTCGGTGAGAGATATATCTTTTTCAGGGTTCTTAACATGATAATAGTGAGGTGGGCGCTTGCTGTCTTTTTCAATACAAAAGCCATAAGAACCTAAAGAATCGAAGTCAGAATAAAGGCTTTTTCGTTCGGGTGTATAGCCGAAAGCACTCATCTTTTCAGCAATTTCGTTGATGGTCAATCCGTGCGTTTCATCAGTATATTGCCGAAAAATATCCATTAAATAAACAAGTTTTAACTTCTTATCATCTGTCCGCACAACAATCAGCAACCTTTCACAACTTTCCTTCATTATAGCACAACTTCCATCAACTTTGGGCGCTGGGCGCTCTTTTTTGATTTGATAGAAAATTTTTGTTATTATAAATTTGTAAAACCCAGTTGGACAAAAGACGAAAACGAAGCCAATGGGATTTTCAAAAGAGAATGAAGGGGGATGAGGATGTGGCACACATCGGTATTCGACTCGATGAAAGAGAAAAAGACCAAATTACGGAGTTAGCACAAAAGAAGGATTTGACCCTTTCTCAAATTGTGCGGAAGCTCCTTCGAGACTATTTGAATAAGGAGGATGAAAAGGGTTGAAAAAACAAACTCAAGAGAAAGAAGCGGAATTTGAAAAAGAATGGTTGCCGATTGAAAAGATGTAGTTCAAAATTCTGACAATGATTGTTTTGCTTGCGGATAATCATTTAGCCTATCGTGGTACACTGACGGATATGTGTAAATTTCTCGACGTAGCATCAAGAGACAGCAGAACAAACGCAAAGATAAAAACAGCGATTGAGAACCTCGAAAAAAGTGGAAAAATCAAAACCATTAAAGATGGTAATACTTGGACGCTTACTCTTGCGAAGAAAGCGGAGCGCGATAAACAAATTATACGAATAAGGAAAGATTGGATTACAGCATTGCGCGAGTGCGATAAATGCGGCGTGGACTGGTCGGCTTCTCTGAAAGTATGGCTGTATTTTATAGAACACGGTAATGAAATTACGACCAATGAAAAAATGAGGGAAGAACTTGCGCTGTCCGAAAGCACGATTGTAAAAGCGAAGAAAGTATTGAGTGGCGAACTGTGGGCGATTATGACAGATAAAATCGTAGAGAAACAGGGAGACGGACAGTATAAGTGTATGGGAACGTGGATTTCGGCAACGGCGTGGATTACACCGCGAAAAGAAAAAGTGTGATTTTTGGCTGTTAAAGCAATAAAATTAGCGCGAAGCCAAAATACACACATATTATCAATGAAATATATTTGTTTAATGAGAAAATTTGTTGAATGTCAACCGAGAATAGAAAAGGAGAAATGCTAATATGAACAGCAATTTAATGCGTGCCAATATGCAACGGCACACTATGTAGATGAAAAACGCTTTGAACGGGGAGAACCCCAACCATACGCCGCACATTCAGGAATTTTGTGATTATGCGGACGCAGTTTCTTTAGGACGCGCGGAAGAAGTGAAAGAACAGCTTCCTTCTATGGTTCAGCAAGTGCTGGACAGCAACAAAGTTAAAGTTGAAGTGGATAAAAAATCTGTTCAACAGGCAAAGAAAACCATAGACGACCTTTTCAAACATCTTCAAAAAGTATTCCGTTAAGCCGATTTCAAATTGAATTTAGCGGGGATGTAGACCAGACAGAGGGCATATTTGAAAAGCAAATTTTTTTCTGCCCAGAACATACCGCCCCCTAGACACAATGAGGGTTGCCGCGCAGTAGTAGCAAGGCAACCCTCATTTTTTTATTTCTCATCAGGAATATATTCCATTAAATCCCCTGGCTGACAATTAAGAACGGCACATATCCTATTCAACGCTTCAATTGGTAAGTGCTTTACAGCTCCAGTGCAAATAGCAGAAACAGTAGGCGGGCGAATACCTGTTTTTTCCGCAAGTTCCTTTTGCGTCATTTCGTTGATAGCAAGAAGAACCTTTGCTTTGAATTTTATCATTTTCATCACCTCTTTCTTTTGATGATTGTATCACGAAAAACGGAATGTTTCAATACGAAAATTTGAAAGAAATTACTTATTTCGTATTTAATTTACGATTTTAGTATTGACGAATTACGAATTTCGTAGTATAATAATACTCGTAAGGAACAAGAACAAACCCCAACAACAAAAGGAGGACAAAACAATGAGCATCAATGAATTGGAAGCCAAGGCGCGCGAACTGATGGAAGTTCGCAAAGAGATTGAGGAACTGGAAGCGATGAAAACCGCTATCGAGGACGCAATCAAATATGAAATGGCGCAACAGGGCGCGGAAACGCTGACAGCAGGCGATTACAAAATGACTTGGAAGGTCGTCACAGGAACGCGCTTCGATAGCACAGCGTTCAAAAAGGCAAATCCTGAATTGGCAAAGGCATACACCAAAGAAACCAGAACGTGCCGATTCACCATCAACTAAAAAAGCCGAACATCTACCACAACGTTCGGCTCATCGCCCACATCAGAACCACAACGAACCAACGGGAGCAAGGATATTCTACCACACTTTCCTTGCTCCCTTCAATCAAAAGGAGCAAAGAATTATGGATATTTACGCAGAAATCACAAATCGTATCATCAATCAGTTGGAACAGGGCGTTATTCCTTGGCGTAAGCCGTGGGTTGCCTGTGGCGCGGCGATTTCCTACACAACAGGAAAGCCCTATTCCCTGCTGAATCAAATGCTGTTGGGCAAGGCAGGCGAATACCTGACCTTCAAACAGGTTCAAAGCGCAGGCGGGCGCGTTCGCAAAGGTGAAAAATCGCATATGGTTGTGTTCTGGAAGTTCCTGACGGTTGAAGATGAGGACACAAAAGAAGAAAAGCAAGTTCCCCTGCTTCGCTACTACAACGTGTTCCATATCGACCAATGCGAAGGGATTACCGCGAAACACATTCAGCCCTTGGCACACAACGCTGAACCTGATAAAGAAGCCGAACGCCTTATTTCCGACTATTGCGCACGGGCTGGCGTGACGCTTATTCATCAAGAGGGAGACAAAGCGTTCTATCGCCCTTCCAATGATACGATTGTTCTTCCGATGATGAGCCAATTTGCCGAAACCGCTGAATATTACAGCACAGCGTTTCACGAGATGGTTCACAGCACAGGACACAGTAACCGCCTGAACCGCCTAACTCAAACCGCGCATTTTGGCAATGAGGAATACAGCAAGGAAGAATTGGTCGCCGAAATTGGCGCGTCGGCATTGGTTAATCACGCAGGGCTGGAAACCGAAAAGAGTTTCCGCAACAGCACAGCATATGTTCAAAGTTGGCTGAATGTTTTGAAGAATGATAAGCGTTTTATCGTCAGTGCGTCTGGCAAGGCAGAAAAAGCCGTTGAACTCATTCTTGCGGGAGCATAACTCCCGCTCATTTCTTTAAGAAAGAGGAAAGCATATGAAATCATTCTTCAAAAATGCGGTTGATGAAATCGCACGCAGACGCATTGACCAAATCGAAATGGAAATGACGCAGAATCCAGCCCAATACCCTGAATTTGCTTCGGCATTGCGCGAATTGGATGGAACGGACAACAGCACAGCATACGCGCAGGAATTAGCGGTTGAAGCCTATAAACAGGGTTTCCGCGATGGCGTTCAGGCGTATCAAGCACTTATTGTAAAGTAAAGCCCAGTTTGAATTTCCTTTACAGATTTTGCGCCTTATGTGCCTGAAAAGTGGGTAGAATCCAGCGCGAAATTCTGTAAAGGAAATCATTTGTTTGATTTGACAGGGGGAACAGTGGAAAATGGTTTATGGTTATGCGCGATGCTCTACCAATGAGGATAAGCAGGATATCAACAGACAAATCAGGGAGCTGAAAAGCGCTGGGGCAGAAAAAGTTATCTTTGAGTTTGAACACGGCGACGCAAAAGTAAAAGAAAACCTTCATATGCTCCTTGAAGCGGCGAATGTGGGCGATACCATTATCACATTAGAGGTCAGCCGCCTAACGCGCTCGACTAAACAGCTTTGTGAAATCGTGGATATCATCAAACAAAAGCGATTGCGGCTGGTCATTGTCGGTTCGATTACTGTTGATTGCCGCAACGGGCAAATCGACCCAATGAGCCAAGCGTTTATTCAAATGAGCGCGGTTTTCGCTGAATTGGAATTGTCGATTATCCGAGCAAGAGTAAAAAGCGGAATGGCAAACGCCAAAGCAAAGGGGCGGCAGGTTGGGCGCAGACCCACAAATAAAGATGATATCCCCGCGATTTTCTACAAGCATTATCCCGCATATATCGCAGGTCAGATGAATGTGAGCGAACTCGCGCGGATTTGTGATTTGAGCAGACCGACGGTTTATAAATATTTGAAGATGGTTGGATAAAGAAAGCCCTCTTTCCGAAGTGGAAAGAGGGTCAATCATCTTATTGATTTTCAGCATCCGGCTCGGCAAGGCAAATCCATTCAGGACATTGCTGGATGTGCTCCGATTTTTGTTTCTTTATTTCCTCCAAAGCGTGATTCGCCTTTGAAAGTTGTTCCTCTATCGCAGATTTCTTTTTTCTTATTTCCATTGCACGTTTTTGTTTTGCTTTTTCAATCACATTGTTCAGTTCGGAAATCTTTTTTTGATTCGCTTTCTTTTTTTCTTCAAGTTCCTGTATTTCTACAGCGGCTTTCTTTTTGCCAAAGATTTTTTTATGAAGTTTTACAATCTGTTCATCCATCCCGGCACTACTATGTCGTAACTCATCAATGCTTGTTTGGGCATTGATTTCCGTTTGGGTAGGCATAGAGCTATTTGGCGCTGTTATATTGTTTTTGAGCTGTTCAATTTTCTTTTCAGTTTCGACCATGCGATTAACCATCAAATGTTCTTCACCAGCAAATTCAGGATTAAGAATATAAAGCGACTCGTTGACTAATTTGAAGGGCAGTTGAACTTCTCGCCTATTTAAAGGAAGTCTATAATCACCGTACTGCTTAAAAAATGAACCTAAACAAACATCTCTTATGAAGCGTATAATAATTTCCTCATTCGTTTTTTCGAGTAATTCTTTTTCATTTTTACAGAAATAACTGAGCGATGATTTTTTGGATTTATATTCGTTACCGTATATTGTCATGAATATTTTTTTGTAAATTGGGTTATCCATTATAGAAAACTCGACAGATTCATATGTCATCTTTCCTCCATTTTCTATTAAAATATAGCTTAGAAAAGCTTTCCTCAAATTATATTTATGTAGACCTGTTTCGTATATTGGAGATTTAGAGGGTAACATTTCTGTTATAACCAAATAAGGATAAGCATAAATACCAAACATAATAGTACTAATACAGTGTAACGCTTCAGAAATAACATCTATATACTCCTTTGCTTTCAACCTTACCTCTTCTATTTTCGACGTCGCTATAATACTCATTGGAAGCGCCGCATTATAAAAGACCTTTGCTGCATGGCGGAAATCTTCTTCTGAAATATTGAGAGGATTAGAACAGTTTATTGATGATGTTGCTTCATCAAGTTTTCGAGCACGTGCTAAGTCTCTATTTTTTTGTAAATAGGGATATTTATTATAAATGTCAGGATATAAAACTGGAACAAGAACCTCCGGGTTTGTCATAACCAGATCAATTTTTTCTTTTGTGATGCTATCCATCGGCTGGGGCAGCGTTGTTCCGCAATCTGGGCAGGAATAAGCATAGGATTTCTTGCCGTTGATACCCGCCACAGCGCCAACCGTGCCAAAAACAACCGTTCCTGCCAGCGCCTTTGAATAACTGAAACCATCATTTTTTTCAATTTTGACGACATTAGGACTGCCGCACACAGCGCAACGATACAAACTCATCGTGTGTTTCTCCTTTATTCTTTTGCCCAACCGCTCTGGTCTAACAACTGATGTGCTTCTTTGATAAGGCGCAAAAGCGAGTCTTCTTCAAGCGCGCTATTATCGCACCCCAATTCTATTTTTTCATATGTTCCGTGAATTTTACGCATTACATTCCAAATATCAGCGGATTCTTTGGAATCGTTGGGATGCAGGGTGTTTTTGTCGTAAAGTTCTTTGTTTTCAGGCAATTTCAACCGATTTATCAAATTCTGGTATTCGATTTTTGACTGTTCAGTCATTCTTGTTTCCCCCTTTTGTTTCTTTCCTTTCGTTTTAACTACAATCCGTTGACGTTGTATGAATTATAACATAAAATAAATGTCTATTCAACGAGAATAGACAAAAATTATTCGACTAATTCTTTTCGGAAGTCCGCTATCATTGAATCAAGAGGTGATAGCGATGAATGAAGATTTTGTCCGTGAGCGGATAACCGCGCTTCGGCTGAAAAAGGGCGTTTCGGAATACCAGATGAGTTACGATTTGGGGCACAGCCGCGGCTACATCTATAACATTTCATCCGGCAAAGCGCTCCCGCCGCTCAAGGAGTTTTTCGCTATCTGTGATTATTTCGGCTTAACTCCCGCGCAGTTCTTCGATGAAGGGACGCAAAACCCTGAACTGATTCAAAAGGCGGTCAGCGGGATGAAACAGTTAAATGAAGCCGATTTGCTGATGCTGCTGGGGCTGATTAACCGCCTGCTCGATACAAATAACAAAAGCGAAGGAACGTAAATGCTCCTTCGCTCATCTTTTAGTTAGTCGGAAACTTCATCGGGAAAAAAGAGTGTTTCAAATATCGACACGCCAGACCAAGTTTGAACGCTTCAAAGGCTTCGTCGGACATTACGTTTCTGGCGTTTTGAATAATGGTATCATAATCGTTGTCAAAAGGATGAGGAATCATAATCATTTTCATAAGCTACTTGCTCCTTTTCAAATTGTTGTTTGTGTTATATTGATTTCCTGCCATTTTTGTCTATATCACTATTCTTTTAGACAAAAACGGCATTGTTTCCCTTTTGTGCCAATTTTGTCTATATGACTGATGTTTCAGACAGAAATGGCATTTTTGTGTTATGCGCTCATATTCGCGGGTAAGGTGATAATTGAATAGCGCCGATTGTTCTTTCGTCCGTTGCTGATACAATAGTCACAGTCGATGAGCATATCGCTGATTGTGCGCCATCTGTAAATGCGCCCAAAGTCATTGCGCAGGTTGATAATGGTATATAACTTTTCCTTATCTTCTCTAAAGAGTGGACGACTTAAAAATTCATCGGGTACAGTTAAAGCATTTGGGCAATTTGAGGGGAGGTAGAGCCTCGATAAATCGCTATTGACACGACCTCGAACCTGAATTTGAGTATCTTCATTTTTACTGTGAACAATAACATAATCAATGGGAGATTTGATTTTTATGCTGGTTTCGCTGCTTGCGTTAATAATGAGAAAATTGTATTTGGATGGTAAAGTAAAGTTTTCGAGAATTTCATTGCGAACATCCATTTGTTCCTGTGTCATTGGATGAGCTTCATTGCGGATACTCCAAATAGAAACGGGATGAAGTCCTTCTTGGCGGGATTCTTCTTCAAGGCGTATCATATCGCTGATTCGTGATACATAGCATATGCCTGTTTCAGAACCATCGAGTGTTGTTAATAAATAGGAAAGATTTGTATAGGGAATGATTTCTTTTGTTTCATAATGCTTCAAATCAGTATCGTCAAAAGGTACTGTATAACAAGGTGCATTGAACATCTTTGCGATGCTATCAGGTGTAGCGGATAGCGCAACAACTATGGTATGCCCATTCTGAACAGCTCTTTCTATCCCTTTATGCGCAATGGTATGTGAGTTGGGTTGTTCTGAATAATATTCAAATTTGAAAAGGCTGGGAAGTTCATCGCAAATGATATAATCAAAGTACTCGTGAAAATTCGGATGTTCTTCTAAGATTTTTCCAAATTTGGCATAAGTGATAATGACGACAGATTCACCGACTGGCTCACACTCTTTATCAAAATAAAGAAAGTGATGAGAGGTTTCGTTTACCCAATCCATATAATCACGCTGGGCGTGATAGTTATTGAGAATTTGCTCTTTGCCGTTGATAGTATCAATCAAATAGACCAGTCTATGTGTAGCGTCTGTAAGCGTTTGGGGGATTGCAGTCAGGGCAAAGTAAGACTTGCCGCTTCCTGTGGGAGATTTGATAATGTTCAGTTTGCCTGCTTGAAGCATTTCGGGCTTTACCAATTCAGATAAATATTTTGTTCCAAGCATAAAAAGTATAGTCTCCTTCAAAAGTAGGGTGCTTACTCATTGTTACTGACATTTTCAGACGAAATAGTATCTTTGAACTGTTGGACGCTTTTTTCCATTTCCTTATCCAATTTTTCTATTTCGTCATTATTATTATTATTGTTGTTGTTGCTATCATCTTTTGTTTTCAAAATAGGCTGATTGTCCTTGTCGAAAGCAATCATATCATCGTTATAGTGCGGAAAATGGTCATTGAACCAATCCAACACATATTTATATGGGCTGGCGTGGGTTTTGCTTAGCGCGCGGACGTAGTGATAACGATTCATCAAATCCTGCTGACGGTTCTGGGGGAACTGTGCGATATAATGCTCCATCTGCACAAAGGTGATGTTATGATGAGGGCGGGTAGAGGAAGGGCACTGTTTGATGGTCATACCTGGGTTATCAGCACGCAGCTTTTTGATGAGATTGTATTCGGTGGTGTTTACGCGAGAAGCCCTATCAAAAAAACCCTTGGTAGCGGACAGTGTGTTGGTAAGAACATCATAATAGTAACCCATAAATCATTGCCTCGTCTTTCTTTTTTGTTGGTTGTTTGTTTCCTTCAACTTTGTGACTATATTATACAAAACTGATTGTCCGATAATTGGGACAATTATGAAGCGGCTTTCAAAGTGTTAGCATCGTGTCCCTTGGGCGTGACAATAATGCGCCCGTTTTCGTCGAACTCTGGCAGTTTGCTGTAGTTGGGGAAAGTGGCGTTAAACCACTTCCGAACTTTGATAATTGGATTGTTATAGCTTTTGGCTGCTTCACAAACAGTTTCATACCGTTTCTGATAAATTTCAGATTCAGCAAGGCAGGAAATGTACTGCTTCATTTGGGCATAAGTCGGCGTAGGCTTGCGGTTCTTGGGAGCTGTATGTTTTTGATTTACGATAATGAAGCCCTGCTTTTGAAGGTCGTTCAGCATCGTGTATTCTTTAGAATTATAGGTGTTGGCGGCGATAGCAAAAGCCTTGGTGATGGTAACAGTGCGGTGGACGAAATCAATCTTATAAGCGTTCATAATCAATAAATCCTTTCATATTTATATCAATCAGCAGGACATAGGGAGTGCGGCAGAAGCAGGCTGTTCAACAGCAGGAGCAGGGGGATTGTCGTCGATATTGGTATCAGCGTCGGCGTATTCATCTTTATATTGTTCCAAATACCAAGATTTGATTTTTGCGTAGCGGTTGCGATGGGTCTCGTAGAACGTCATCAGATAATCAAACTGCTTGAGCCTGTTGCAGTCTTGGCAAAGAATGATGTGTTCGCGCATTTTCTCAAAGGTCAGATTTTTATAGGATTGCTTGCCCTTCTTTTGAGTAATCTGCTTTTCCTCAAAGGTAAAAGTGGGAAAGTCTTTGCGAAGCTGAATCATCGTGTTGTATTCCTTAGAGTCACATACGCTTGCGGCTTTCAGAAACTTTTTAGAAACGATGATGGTGCTTTTGAGGTAGTCGATTTTGTATGGATTGTTGTTCATCATTGTGAGATTCTTCCTTTCAGTTGTTTGATGTTGTTGATTGTTGTTCTTTTGTTTCTCTCAACCTTGTGGCTGTATTGTATCAAATCAACTGTCCGTAAATTTGGACAGATAGAAAAATGTGTGTTTTTTCAATTTGAATATATATAAATAATATTTGAAGCGAAATGACACACTTTTGTTTGGGGTAGATGGGGAAATAGGAAAAACGACCTGCTAAAAAAGCAAGTCGTTTGAAGATGATGTTGAGTTGCATACTGTTGATGGAGACAAAAGGAAAGTTGATTAAAGTTGCTCCAAATTCTTCTTTAATGCTTCAATGCCATCTTTTGAAATGGCGATATAGTAACGTTCGGTGACGTGAATATTTGCGTGTCCCATTTGCTTACAAAGGAGATGAGCAGGCGTATTCAACACGGCTAATTGAGTGCCGTATGTGTGGCGAAGATAATGATATTTGAAAAAAATATCATATTTGTCTTTAAGCGTTCTAGAATGATACTTCATTGAATTGACGGTTTGAATTTTTCCGTTATAGAGGCAATTTACGAGTTCAAGGCAGGAAACCTTTTTTCCGTTGGTATCTTCAATGAACTTTTGATTTTGTTCCCGTTGAGCGAGAATAAGAGGAGAAACATCATTCCACTGTGAAATAAGAGCAGAAAGATAATCCTTCATCCTTTGATTAAGGTAAATGGTTCGTCGGGCATTTCGAGTTTTGAGCGGAACAAGTTTGATAATTCCTTTTTGATATTGTTGCTGTTGTTCAATATGGATAACGCCATTCTCCAAGTCAATCTGATTCCATTTCAGACCGTAGCACTCATTGATACGCAATCCGCAATAGCGTCCCAACATATAGGCGGTTTCTGCGTTTGTTCCGTGAAAATAAGCATCCAATTTGGCACATTCTTCATTTGAAAAGGCGACGATATCCAAATCCTCGTCGGTTTTCATCTTCGGCATATGAATCTTTGTATCTTTGTTTTTACAAAAGTGATTGTAAAGGTCAAGAGGAAGATAACCGCGTGAATATGCCTGACCGAAAATAAGGTAAAACATCTTTAGAAACGATTCAACATAGCGATAGGCAAAACCATCTCCATAATATAGGCGGGCAAGATAATCCTGAACATCAGTTGTTTTGATTTCATCAACGAACCTGTTGCCAAATTCGGCTTTTAAATGGTTTTTCCAAAGGCTGTCTTGTTTGAGCTTTGTATTATAGGCGCGGTCGGCACGTCCTTTTTCGCGATATTCCTCAAAGACGGCAGATACAGTTGTTCTTTTGATGATTTCATCTGTTTTGACTGGTTCAGGCGGGTTTTGCACACAACTGATAGCCTGTTTTCTGGCTCTTAGAGCATCGCGTTTGGTCTTTAACGGATTTCCGTCTTTGTCTTTACTGGAACGCCTACAAACATTCTTTCCATTGATACGAACACAGTAACGAAATCCCCACATCCCATTGCTTAATTGATAGATACTTTTTTCAGGTTGATTGCCCACTTTTTCCACCCCATTGTCATGCCGCGATTATGTCGCGATTATGTCGTTTGGTGGATGGCGAGCGTGGCAAATTAAAATTATGTCGCGGATTATGTCGCGAAGCTGGCAGCAGAAAGTCAGTGTATATGGGCAGCCGCAGGCTGAACATATACACATAACCTCGACGCGATCCACGACACCGTGCACGAGATGGCCCGCGACGAGGCCCGCC
>ENA-ORSS01002281-ORSS01002281.1-human-gut-metagenome-genome-assembly--contig:-NODE-2281-length-17588-cov-3.133063_pt1 | contig 17588 bp, 9 predicted proteins | sample MGYA00241899_ERZ509162 | MGnify/ENA primary metagenome ERZ509162 (study PRJEB26280, sample SAMEA2338641) | human gut metagenome | biome: human gut; feature: human-associated habitat; material: faeces... | reverse complement strand
GTTCAGGTTGCCGTCGAGCTTGATTGTGTCAACCTTGTCGACATAAATGCCGCCCATACTTGACGACCCGTCGATGTTGTCCTTAACGGTAATCGTGCCGATTTCATTGCCTTTGATATTGCCGCCGTTGAGTGCCGCTTCGACTTCGGTCGCCTTTTCGGCAACGTTAATGTCGCCCTGCGCATTGTTGGCAGTCAATTTGCCGTCGAATGTTCCGACGAGGTCGATAGAACCCGTATTCGTGCCTATGACAGCATTGCCCTGTGCGCCTTCCGCCGTGCCTATTTTTGCACTGCCGACAGTCGCGTTTTCGGCGTTGATATTGCCGCCGTTGAGCGTTGCTTCAATTTCGGTTGCGGAAGTTGCAACATTGATGTCGCCCTTGGCATTCTTTGCTGTCAATTTGCCGCCGAGAGTGCCTACGTCAACAGAACCGGTATTGTTGTCTATTACGACATTTCCAGTTCCCGATACCGCAACATTCTCAACCGTTGCGGTGGATTCCGCATTGGATACATTGAGATCGCCGCCGTTGAGCGTTGCGTTAACCGCCTTTGCGGACTCCGAAACATTGACATCTTTTTGGGCGTCGTTGACTGTCAATATGCCGTCAATGGTGGAAACGTCAATCTTGCCGGTGTTGGAATCAACGGTTAAATCGCCCTTGAATCCTTTTACGGTAGAATCGATATCGATTGCGCCAACGTGAATCTGGCCGCCTTCGGCGACTTCCGTACCCTTAATCGACAAGTTGCCGTTTGTGGAAACTTTTTGCCCGTCTATGGTCAATTTGCCGTTGGTAGTGCCTGCGTCCACATTGCCCGCCTTGGCGACTTCGATCGAACCTGTTCCTGCGGAGACTTTGATCGTTTCCGTTACTTCGTCGGCTTTTACCGTGCCGCCGTTGAGCATATCGATGGTGAGATTTTTGCCGACGGTGTCAACCGCAACGTCTTTCTTGGCGTCGGCAACTTTCATATTGCCCGCTACGCCGCCGGAAACCGCAACGTTGTCGTTTGCAGTGCCTATCGTAAGGTTGCCGGTATTTTCCTTTCCGTCGATTGCGGCTATACCGCCCTTTACATCGACTTTATTCACTTCTCCGACGTTCACGTTCCCCGAAATCTTCGCGTTTTCAGCCGAAGTAAGGTCGCCGTTTATCTTGCCGATGTCAAGGCCGCCCGTTATACCCGCGCCTTCTACTTTGATGGTGCCGGTTTCGTTTGCCTTTACATTGCCGTTGAAGCCGTCGATGGAATTCGCAATAGAACCTTTGTTAATTTCTACTGTCCCTTCGTTGGCGAGAGCTTTTGTATCGACAACATATTCGCCGGAAGCGTCGGTTATTTTTACGTTCTGTCCCTTTATGGACAAAGAAGCGTCAACCGAATCGGAGGCTTTTACATAATTTGCGCTGTCGATTGTAGTTTTACCGAGAGCGTTGGCTTCTACTCTGTCGGCCTTTGTAACGTCCGCGATAGCGTCTTTATCCGAACCGTTGAGAACCAATTTGCTGCCGTCTTTTACTTCACCGATTGTAGCCTTTTTATAATCGTTTACAGTAAGTATTCCGTTTGACGTGCCAACTTTTGCTTCAAGCGAGCCGTTGCCGTTAACGGTCGTTGTTCCGTTTGCCGTTGTAATGTCAACCGTCTTGTCGGCACCGCTTACGCCTATTAACGTTGTGGACGTTTCGTCCGCGCCAAGTGTGCCTGCGGTGAGGTTGCCGTCGAGGTTTATAATACTCGTATTACCCGAAATGCTGCCGATTTCCACGTCGCCCTTGATAGCGCCAGAAGTCGCTGCTGAGGAATCAACGCCTGCGGCAAAGTTGCCTTTGAGGTCGCCGATTTTAATTGCGGGTGTTTCGGAAGCTTCGGCATTGACGATGTTTACATTGCCTTCGCCGGCAATTTCCGCGCCGCCTTTTACGCTCTTGACATACAGCGCGTTGGCGTCGGCATTTTTAAGCTCTGCGGAAAGGCCGCCTTTGGCTTCGTTAACGCGGGCTTCGACTTTGCCATTTACGGAAAGCTTCTTTTCCGCCGTGCCTACATTGATTTTTGCGGCTTCGGCATTCTCTTCGTCGCCGCTGATTGTCGCCGTAGCGGCAAGATTGTCTATGTTTACTTCTCTTGCGGTATTGCTTGCGCTTTTTACCGTGATATTGGCAACCGACGATTCGGAGGACGAATCGCCCACATTCGTGGATACAAGATTGCCGTCCAAGCTGCCGATGTTTACCGAATTTCCGATGGTGTCGATTTTAACGTCGCCGCTGATTTCGCCAATGCCGACATTCTTTGCCGAAGTGGCGGTAATATTGCCAGTCATCTTCTCGGCAACCGAAATCGAGTTCTTCACGTTGGCGGCTTCAATATTGCCCTGCATTGAACCCAAATCTACCGTGCCGGCGTCGGCTAGTTTTATATTGCCCGAAACGCTGCCTATCTTTACGGAATCTGCGTCGTTGGCATTGATTGCAAACGCCTTGGCGGAATCCGTTGCCTTTGCGCTTATCGAGCCGATTTCGACATTCCCGAGTTTTGTCGAGGAGTCGGAGGCGGAAATTGCCGTTGCGCCCGTATCGCCCTTAACGGAAATGGAGGCGTCTTTGGCTTCGATAGTTGCGGTTGTGTCTTTTGCAAACTCTACACCGACAGCCGATTTACCCGACCAATCGGTCTTTCCGTCGCGCGATTTTGTCGCATCGACATCGAGAGACGCCCCTTCGGACATCTTCAACGAAGCCGATTCTTGAACGCCGGATTCGTTGTCGTAGACGACACCTTTCAGTTCGTCTTTCCCGAGTGCGGGATCATACCTGAAAGACGCATTGTCGGAAATTTCGGCTTTCTTTATAGTTCCGATTTTCGACTGGTCTTCAAGTTCCTCGCCTTTTTTCACGGGCGCAATTCTCGCATGGCTTCCGCCCGCGTGAATTACGCTTTTTTCAGAGTCGTTGTAGCTCCACCCGTCCGATTCGGCATAAACGCCGGCGGCCGCACAGAAGAGCGATAACAACGCAACTGCTCCTGTATGTTTTTGCACAGGAATCTTTCTTTGTTTCTTGTCCATATGACCTCTTATTATTGGTTTGTTTTTAGTAAAAATTTCCAATCTGAACCAGCACACGTCTGTCCCGATTTTATTAACATGAGGCGACTATAAGTATTAAGAATACTAGATATGGATGGTTATTTGATAACATATTGACATACAGAGCAATCCGTAAATAGTTAAAAAGAATGCGTCTATAGAATTGTCAAATGGAATAATTTAAAAATAAATGTCAGCTATCTTTATTCAAAGGCTCCCAAAGTTTTTTGTATTTTTCATTTGACACCTAGTATTCTTAATACCATGACAAACGAAATTATTTCCGCAAAAACACTCCTTGAGCGCAAGGGTATCTCTCTTTTAGACGCCGCAAGATTAATCTGCAACGCGCTTGATTATCTGCCGAGAAATTCAACTCTCACCCCGATTCAATTCTGCTCGAAAATAATTGAAGCAGGGCAGCGGCACGTTCGCATTGCTGAAATGTCCGTATCAAAAGGGTTTGCGCTCTATTTGGAATCCAAGAGGCACTTGCGCAAAGATTCATTCAACGACATTCGCTATTTGGGCAATCGGCTACTAAAAGCAAAGCCAGAATTTGGCAACCGTAACTTTTCTGAGCTAAGCGTATCGGAATGCGAAGAATGGCTGAATGCGGCGTTTCATACCAACCCGCAATTTAACAAGGCGCGGACAATGTTGCATGGCTTATTTGAATTCGCCCTCCGCCGCGAGTGGTGCGATAAAAACCCGATAAAGAGAATCGAACGCAAGAAAGTCGTCGAAAAGGAAATCCAGCCTTTGAAACTTGCCGAAACAAAGCGGCTAATCAAAACCGCCCAACGCGAAAGCCCCGAATACGCCATAGTTGCCGCGCTATTGGTCTATACGGGAATCCGCCCGCGCGAAGTCCGCCGCCTCACTTGGCGCGACATCGACACCGAAGAAAAAACAATCACCGTCCGCTCACAGTGCTCGAAGACAGGCGGTGTCCGCCAAGTAGAAATTCCGCCCGTCTTGAACAGACTTTTGATAGCGCATTCAAGCGAATTAAAAGAAGGAAAAATCTGCCCGACAGACTGGCAACGCCGCTGGCGCAAAATCCGCGATAATTCGGGCTTTCGCGGGCGATGGGTTCAGGACGTCCTCCGCCACACATACGCAAGCTTTCACGCAAAAAACTACGCCGATCTGCCGCGCCTTCAACTGAATATGGGACACCGAGACTTGTCGCTTCTGCGCTCCCGCTACATAAATATGCACGGCATTTCGCGCGCCGAAGCAAAATGCTTCTTCGAACTGAAGAATTAAAAATAACACATTGAAAATGCTCGCCGATTTCGTGCGGGGTAAAGGCTTGTAAAAAGCGGCGGCTAGATTTCGGCTAATCGGGAATGGTATTCCATTTTAGCCGAAAAGGCTTTGTAGGTTAGATTTGCATGGTGGGGACATAACGCATGCCCGCATCGGAATTTTTCCGTCTTACAAATCAATATCCCAGCTGATTGTTTGGCAGGGTGGTTCTTCAGGTGGTTCTGGGGTGGTTGGGGGTATGGCCTTGGTTAGAGCGGAATTATCTTTGGGGTAGGTATTTTGTTGTGGCTTGGGGGAGTTCGTTGTGGACGACTGGGCAATTTTTGGTTGCGGGTTAAGTGTCGGGCGGACGTATTGGGTATATGGTTGAGGAGGCTGTTTTTGTTGTGGGGTTCGGTGTGCGGGTATTGCGGAGGCTGTTTGGCGGGGTTGCGCTCTATTATATATAGAGGGGGTGGTGGAAATTGGTCTTGGTATTTGGGGATTGTTTTGCGTGGGCGATGAACTTTTATTCATTTCCGCGGGACGGTTTACAATCTGCCGTTCTCGCGTGGTGGGTAGTTGCGAACGTTGTGGCTGAGTATGGAGTTGGGACGATGGTGGTTGTTGCTTTGACGGTGCATCTGGTTGCGTTGGGGGTGTATGATTGAGCCGCGATGTTGGTATTACTACCTTTCTTAGTTGAGATTGTGCCTCAATCGGTGTAAGAGTCGTCTTTGTCTGGATTGGTGTTTTGGTCTCATCGGGCGGGGATACATGTGGGGTCAGTTGCCGTTGCGATTGTGTCCGTTGGGGTATCGGGATTGTCTGGTCGGATTGCGTTCTTGCCGAAGTTTGCGGGAGGGGTTGCGGGAGGGTATTTGTGATTTGGTTTTTCACTATAATTTTCTTCAACCCGAACGAGCGTAGTAAAGGCAATGCGTCGTCTTCTTTAGGGAGCCGTGTTGTTTGATCGTTCGAAATCAAAACAATCTTTGAGCTTGTCTCGTTTGCGACTTTTATAAGTTTAAGGAAGTAATCGTAGCCGATAAAATCTGCGTTATCTAATATAAAGATTGAACGGGATTTGATTTTGCCAATTTCCGCAAAAGGTGTCGGATTAACATTAAAATTCCTGCGAGCACGCTTGCGACTGGCGTTTAAGTAGACAATCGGCACCTTCTTGGCGTCTACGAAGTGGTTCAGATTTTCAGTGAACGAGGCTCCGCCGTCATCGTTAACTTCAAAGACGGCACTCTGTTCGAAATACATATTTTGGTATCGGGCATCGTGGATTTTAATATCGGAAGAAAACAAGTTAAACGTGCGCGCTGAGGCTTTGGCAAATTCTTCTTGTAATTCTGTGTGCAAAGGCGGGTTACTGTCCGTCCATCCCCATAATCGGGTAGTCCACTTTCGGATTTTGCCAAAAAGGTTTTGGAGCGTTTGTGGGACTTTCTGTTTGGTATTAATACCCTTCGGCGCCGGATTCTTTTGCGGAGTTTTACCAATCATTCCTCGGGCAACCTTTGTTATCTGTTCCCCGTAGGCAATTTTTATCTCTTCGCGAATGCACATTAACGTCGCTTTTGTCATACTGTCTAGACGTTTGGGTTCTTTAAAGAGATTGGCGATTCTTGCGATTGCCCGTTTACCGTATTTCTTATTCGGATTTTTTGCCTGTAATTTTTTTGCTTTGCTTTTTATCTGCTTGCTCCGCTTGCTGAACTTATCGCACAACGACTGTGGAATTCCCGCGATGAGCACTTCACCTTTGTCGTCCAACGACGCTTTTATTCCCTTGTCTTTCAGGCGTTCAACAAGCTTTTGGCGGTAAATCAATGTTGCTGCTTGCGACTCTTTGTAGATTTCCAGCGGATCCAAGGCTTTGTATTTTTGCTCGTTTTGGTCGTAAGTTAGATTGAAAATTTCGTAATGGCTGTGCACTTGTGGGTCGTCAGCTCTGCTTAAAAGGTGCGTGATTTTCACGCAAAGAAAACTTCCTGTAAAGGCTGAATCATTCGCCCCGTTCTTCCGAATTCTCACCTTTGCCTTTTCCTCAATCCAGCTCATGGCTTCGTCCGCCGCCTCTTCGTGGATTGCCATAAAATTATTGTCTTTGCCGAGCATGTAAACGGCAAGTATGGAAAAGGCTTTCGGTGCTGACATGCATGCGCTGAAAATTTGGCGTTTGCATTCCCGCGGTCTTAGCTTTGCTTTCGTGACTGGGTGTTTGTTGTCTAAAACTGACTTAAAAACATCCGAGGGAGCACATTTCTCTATGCTCAGCTCCCTCGCAAGTCTGCCGAAAAGCTTCGCGTTTGTATTACTATTTTCGTCGTAGCAAAAGTAGCCCAACAGGTCGTTTTCAAAATATTGAAGTACCTGTGCTTTATTCATGAACTTTGAAATTGTTAACATGCCTACCAGTTTAGGCATTTCATTTCAAAACAAACTTTGCGGCACTGACGGCTACGCCGTCTTAAATATCATGGCATGGGGTTTTTCTCGCGGGATATGCGTTGCATTTCCCGCTCGATGGGGACGCTACGCGTCCATAAATTATCTGCTTGTTTCGGATCGCTACACTAACCCCTCCGACTTCCGTCGGAGGGACAACCCCACAGTTCATTGCCGATTCAGCTCGGCTAAATCAGGGCGAAATACCCACCTCCCGAAATCTTTGCACCCTTCCGTTTCCCCATCTGCACTCTGCCGATTTTACCGAGCGATTGTTCCACTAACTACCCCCCCTGAAACTTTTTTTGGGAATTTTCGCAAAGCCGAAGCAATCTTCCTATACTGTAGCCTATGAATAAAAAAATAAAAACCCACAAAGGTATCCCGCAACAAATTGCGGGAAAAGTTGAAAACATAAAACACGCGATTAAGGAAAACTGCAATCACGTCTTAAATGCGAAGAAATTCGTAGAGAAAGGGGAAAGTTGTATCTTTGACTCGTGCGTAGACCTTGTCTTGCTTGCCCGTTCGGTGAACAAAGCCCCCACTTATCAGTGGTTGTGGAAGGAGGTGTTTTGTCTTGATCAGAAAGAGGGCTGTCCCGTTAAGCCGGATATATACAAAATCGCAAAGTCGCTCGGAGAAGTTTGCGTAAAACTCCAATCACCCAAAAAGGAAAACTTGCGCAACGTTGGGTGTTCGCGTTGGCAGACAATACGAAAGGCGTTGAGCCGATACCCCAAAGACAAACGCGATGAGATTTTGAATTCGTTGGCATCAGCCTCTTTTGACGAATGCGGGGAGGCGTTGCCGCAAAAAATCAACGATATCGCAGCCGCCGCAAATATACAACCCGTGCAAAAGGAGAAAAGCGAACGCCAAAAGATAAGGGATTCGCTTAACGAAACCCTGAAAAATATAACGGACGATGTCATGCTGAAGGCTTTGGGGCTGTATTTAGCTAACTTCAATGTCCCACAGGTTGTAATACAAAACGATATTGCCGAGGAGGCGGAAGAAGCTTCCGCTACACAAACGCAAGAAGCATCGCCCGAAAAATCGGCTACGCCGAATCAAATGTCAACGGAGGAAGACTTGGGTATTTCAATACCAAACTCCCTGAGCGATAACCCCGTTACAAACACCCCCGCCGCTAATACTATTCAGCCGCAGGAAAACCCAACGAACCCTTTCCCTATTCTTGATGGGCTTAGCAAGAGTGAAAAGGCGGAAAAGATTCGGGTGTGGCTAACGAAACTTGAAGGGCGCGAAACATATAAACGAGATGCAAATAGCTACGAAATGAAAATCGCGTGGGCCGTCGTCAAAGGCACGATACCAGCGCAAGAAGTTGTCGCTCTTAAAACCCACGAAGACCTCCGCAAATTGGCGGAGACGAAGCTCCCAGATCAATTTATCCCGATGCAAGATAAAGGCGATTACCTCCATCCGTAAATTTTGACCGGCACTGACTAAGCTCATATTCATGAGAAAAAGTTCAGTCCAAATTGTTGTTCGGAAAAATCGTCCCACTCCGTTTACAGTCAAGTTCCGCGAAATGGGGCAGCGAAAAACGCTCGCCTTCAAAACGCGGAGCGAGGCGGAAATTTTCGCAAACATCCTTGAACGCTCAAAACGCCTGCCCGATGATGTAATGTTAAATTCATCAGACCTAATGGCGTTTATGCGTTTGAAGTCCGCCTGTGAAGCGAGCGGAATTTCGCTTGAAGCGGGAGTTGAAAAGGCGATATCTTCGCTTATCACGCCCAACGACTACATAAACGGCGGGTTGTCGCTTGCCGCCGCGCTTGAAAAATTCGTAAAGACGCGCGAGGCTCTGAATTCGCGCAGTTCAACGATAGCCGATTACAGCACATACATCGCCAAAGCTCAAAATTTTTTCGGGGCAGACAGAGCTATAAAGACAATCACCAAGCGCGACTTGGACGCACTACTTGACACACAGGAGCGTCTTTCGGTGAAGAAAGCTTTGTGCGTGAAGCTCAGAATTTTCTTCAAATATTTCCGCCAAAAGGAGTGGATAGACGAAAATGTTGCCGAAACGCTTACGGTTGAATCTCGCAGGAGAGACGAAGAAAACCCCACGATTCTCACGCCCGAACAGACCACGCGCGTCTTCAACTCGCTGCCGAACGATTCTGACGTTTTGGCATGCTACGCCTTGTGGGCGTTCGCGGGGTTGCGTCCCGAAGAAGTATGTCCGAAAGACAAAAAGAGTCGGCTTGAATGGAGCGCAATCAATTTCAACGAACACGTCATTACCGTGTGCGGAAGCGTTTCAAAGGTGCGCAAAAATCGCAAACTTCAAAATTTGCCCGAAAATCTTTGGCGGTTCTTGGAGCTGACTCCGCCAGAAAAGCGGATCGGCGCGGTATGCACGAAATCGTATTCAACAATGCGCAGAATCCGCCGCAAAATCCCGCTTGAATTGCCGAAGGACATTTTCCGCCATTCGTTCGCCACATACGGTTACTATAAATACGATCCGAAAGACCTGATTGTTATGATGGGGCACCTTCGCGGTTTTACTACTTTTGAGAAACACTATATGGGACTTGCCGACAGGGCATCCTCCGAAAAATATTTTGCCATTATGCCGCAAAAATAATCGGGCACGCCTAAACTATGAGGAATGAAAAAGCTAAATATGGATAACGACCAAATCGAAATGATAATCCGCGCGATTCTCTCGCGTCCCGAATTCATCAGGGCAGTTGCCGCCGAGCTGAACAAGTTCAAGTCAATCGGCAAACCCGATAAAATTGATATCTACCAAGCGCAGCGGATATTGAAATGTTCAAATCGCACGGTTCACACATTGCGCAAGCTTTACCCCGAAATTGTATCGGGCGGAGAGCACTCGCACAAATACGACCGCTCGGCAGTTGAACGCGTCGCCCAAATCCGCTCCGAACGGTATTTGAGATAGCAGCCTGCTTTTATAATGCTTTACAAAACATACAAAATGGCAGACATTTGTATTGTTTATAAAGCGTTATAGAAAAAGGTAAAAATTTCCGTGTTTAAACGGACTTCTTTATTGCGCTGATAACTTACACCGAATCCTCCTAAGTAAATAGTAAACATGGAGGATGTGATAAGTCCTCCCCTGTTTGCCGATTGCGAGTTTTAAAATTATAATTTATCAATTTATAATTTTAGTTTTGCCCGCAGATAAGACTTCCTATACTTATAAGGTTTTGCCCGTTTGTTTTTTGAGCGCGATTGGCAAAATGAATTTTTCGAAGGCAGGGGAAAATTAAATAACCGACTCAGCTTTCAACTTGATATTTAACAACCGCACAATACGATGAAAGTAAGATTAAATTCGGGTATTTTTAAGATGACAAACCGCATAGATATAAAAGAAAACATGCTTCTGCATACGGATGCGGCTTTGCTCGATCTACTCCTCTACGACAATACAACAAAGCGAAATATCATATGGGCAACCGATAACTACGAAAAATTCGGTATCCCGTATGCCTATTCTGCCCAAATATATCCCGAGTTAATCACGGACAAAAACGGCAATATTATTCGCCCAAGGGTTGCAAAAACACTTGAAGAACAAACCGCAAGGGTTAAGGACAAGGCGGAAGTCTTTACTCCGTCGTGGATATGCAATGCACAAAATAATCTTGTAGACTCTGCATGGTTCGGTCGAACAAATGTTTTTAATAAGGAACGCAACCAATCGTGGGTAGTCAATTCCAAGCGAATTGAATTCCCAACAAAAAAGACTTGGCAGGATTATGTGTTGGCTAACCGCATGGAGGTATCTTGCGGCGAGGCTCCATACCTTGTCAGCCGTTACGATACAATTACGGGGAAGCCAATCCTCCTAAAACGCCGAATCGGGCTTCTTGACCGAAAACTGCGCGTTGTTTCAGAAAATACGGAAAATGTAGAAGATTGGTATAAATGGGCGGTCTTCGCATTCAAAAGCGTGTATGGATTTGAGTGGCAGGGCGATAACCTCCTTTTGGCAAGAGAAAACCTTCTTTATTCATTTTGCGACTACTACAAGGCGAAATTCGGAGGTTCCCCGTCAAGGCAGCAAATGCTGGAAATCGCCAATATAATATCGTGGAATATTTGGCAGATGGACGGGCTAAAAGGGGTCGTCCCCAATACATGCCACGACACGATAAGCGTGGAAAAGGACTTACTCGGCAATAAGAAAACAATAAAGCCGTGCGAAGGTTGTAAAAAGGGTGATATAACCAAGCACAACGGCAAATATTGTTATATAATGGATTGGCAGCGCAATAAGAAAATCAGGTATATATCTATACTGAAAAAAGGCAGAAATAAGACATGAACAAGTATAACTACACGAATCCGTTTTCATACAAACTGATATATATCTTCCGAATTAACGATGATCAGCACTCGGGCATTCTGAAAGTTGGCGACACGTCAATTAACTACGCCGGCTCGCCTGACGACCTCACCCCATCTTGTGAATTACTCAACAAGGCGGCAAAGGAACGTATCAATCAGTATACGAGAACCGCAGGTATAAAATACGAACTCCTGTATACCGAACTCGCTTTTTACAAAGGTAGCGACGGGAAAAACTACGCCTTTATAGACAAGAAGCTCCATAAAATTCTTACAAATTCGGGGATACAAAAGGTTGAATTGTACGGAGCACAGGAATGGTTTAAGACCGACTTGGAAACCGTAAAGAACGCTATTGCCGCGCTAAAGGCAGGCAGGAAGAGCTTGTCCTCTACGGAAATCTCCGAAGACAAAAGCCCCATTGTGTTGCGGCCATCTCAAATTGAGGCTGTGGAGAAAACCGTCAAATATTTCAAGAAGAAGTCCAATAAGCAATTCTTGTGGAATGCAAAAATGCGTTTCGGAAAGACATTGGCGGCAATGGAAGTGGCAAAACGGTTAAATTTTGCAAGAACACTAATCCTTACGCATCGTCCCGCCGTATCCGAGGGTTGGTTTGACGATTTCAAAAAGGTCTTCTACGACGTCAAGTGGTATTACGGGTCTAATTCGCACGAGGGCATAGATTCGCTTTTGAAGCGGGGAGAAAACTTCATCTATTTTAAATCCATACAAGACTTGCGCGGATCGGCGGAAGTCGGCGGAAAGTTTGCGAAAAATCAGGACATATTTAAGGCGGACTGGGATTTTCTGATTATTGACGAAGCTCATGAAGGAACGAGAACAAACTTGGGCAAAGATGTCCTTGATTCCTTAAAGAGCGGCGCAAATACCAAGGTTCTGTTTCTTTCGGGAACGCCGTTTAACTTGGTGTCGGACTTCAAGGAAGACGAAACCTATTCCTGGACATACGTTGACGAGCAACGGGCAAAACAGGAATGGTTCGAAACCCATTTGGGAGACTCCAATCCCTACGGCGACCTGCCTTCGATGAAAATTTACACTTTTGAGCTTTCAAAGCAGTTCAGGAATTTTCAGGATTCGGACAAGGCATTTAACTTCCGTGAATTTTTCAGGGTTTGGACCGGCGACGCGCTTCGCGATGGCAAAAATGTGTCAAGCTATGAAATCGGGCACTTCGTTCACGAAAAAGATGTCCGCCATTTTCTTGATTTAATTTCCCATAAGTCCGACGGTAGCATGTATCCGTTTGCAACGGAAGAATTCCGCGGCTATTTTAACCATACCTTGTGGATGGTTCCGGGGGTACGCGAAGCCAAAGCTCTAAGCGCTTTGCTTAAAGAACATGAAATATTCCGCCATTTTGAAATCGCAAACGTTGCAGGCGACGGCGATGAAGAACAAAATGAAGACGACGCCCTTAAAGTCGTCCGAAATGCCATAGACAACAATCTATATACAATTACCTTGTCTTGCGGCAAACTCACAACGGGCGTTACGGTTAAGGAATGGACGGCAGTGCTTATGCTTGCAGGCGCATATTCCACTTCGGCGATGGGATACTTGCAGACAATATTCCGCGTGCAATCGCCCGCCATAATTGACGGCAGGCAAAAGGAGGTCTGCTATGTGTTCGATTTCGCGCCCGACCGCACATTGAAGATGATGGCGGACGCCGTCAATATGTCCACCAAAGCGGGCAAAACCGATGGCGGGCAGAAGAAGGCAATGGGCAAACTTCTCAATTTCTGCCCCATTATTTCCATCGATGGGACAAACATGCGCGAGTATGACGTTGACCAGATGTTGACTCAGCTCAAACGCGCCTACATAGACAAAGTTTCCCAAAACGGCTTTGACGATGCCCACATATACAATTACAACATCGGCGCGTTTTCCGAAAAGGATAAAGAATTCATCAAACACTTGAGTGCCATTGTAAAGGCAAGCAATCAATCTAAGGCTCCAAGTGATATTCCAATTAACGATCTTGGGTTTGACAATGAGGAGCACGAAAAGGACGATACTCAGACGGAATCCGATTCGCAGACACAAAAGTCGGAGGATAATAAAAAGAGGAAAGAAGAACGCGAACGACGTAGGACACTCATCTCAAACCTTCGCGCAATTTCAATCCGTATTCCGCTTTTAGTCTACGGCGCGGACATTCCGTTCGAACAGGATATCAACATTGATAACCTGACCGACATCGTTGACGATGTCTCTTGGGAGGAATTTATGCCCAAAGGGCTTACTAAGGAAGACTTCAAACGTTGCAAAAAGTTCTATGACGAAACCATATTTGTGGGCGCAGGCAGAGCCATTCGAAACAGAATAAAAGACGCCGAAAAGCTCCCCGTTATGGAACGTGTAAAGGAAATAGCCGAAATATTCGGAACTTTCCGCAATCCAGACAAGGAAACAGTCCTTACGCCTTGGCGCGTTGTCAATATGCACTTGGGGAATTGCCTCGGCGGATTCAACTTCTTTGACGAAGATTTCAAACACACGCTTGAAACACCGCGGTGCATTGACCACGGGAAAGTTTCCGAAGAAACTGTGTGGAATACCGATGCAAAAATACTTGAGGTAAATTCCAAGACGGGCTTGTATCCGCTCTATATGGCATACTCCATATTCACGGCTCGCCGCCAGAAGAAACCCGAAGTGAGCGATGAACAGCACTGGGCGGATACTTTAAAAGACAACATATTCGTGCTCTGCAAAACGCCAATGGCGGTGAGCATTACCCGCCGAACATTGGCAGGGTTTAAAAATCTACAAGTAAACGCAAAATATAGAAAAGATTTGGTAAAAGACGCACAAGGAGAAAGCTCACGCGAAAAACTCGCAAGAGAAATTCAAAGCGGTAAAAACTTTTGGAAGATAACCGAGGATAACGATATGAAATTTGACGCCATAGTAGGCAATCCGCCGTATCAGGAAAATATTAGCACAGAGAACGATAATAAATCCTTAGCAAAACAACTTTTCCCTTCATTTATAGAGTTGGGAATTGATATGAAACCAAAATATTTTAGCCTAATCACACCATCTCGTTGGTTTTCGGGAAATGCACAGGATTCTTCTTTCATTAAGTTGCGAAATTTTCTAAAACAAAAGCCGCATTTTACTGATATATACCATTATGCAAATGAAAATGATATTTTTAAAAAAATATATATATCTGGCGGAATAAATTACTTTCTTTATTCGAGCGAGTATACTGGAAATGTAAATTTCTATGAATGCACCCAAACCCATATGGACAAATCAAATCGTCCTTTATTTGAGGAGGGATTAGATATAGTGCTATCTATGAACAAGTTTGTTGATATATTAAAAAAAGTAAAAAACCATAAGGATTTTATTTCAATGACGACTATGACTCAAGGAAGAAACGCGTTTGGTATAGTTGGAAAGGAGTCCGAGTTATTACCTATCACAAAGCATTTATACTTCGAAAACGCAATAGCTGTACGTTGTGCTCACGAAAAAATTAGATATATCGAAAGAGGAAAAGTAAAAAAGGGATTAAAACTAATTGACAAATGGAAAATTTTCATATCGAAAGGAAACGGAGGTGCTGGAATCTTAAATATGGAGAAACCCGTATCTATAATAGGGAAGCCATATATTGGCGCACCTGGAAGTATATGTACCGATTCATTAATTCCAATCGGGTGTTTTGAAACGAAAGAAGAAGCGTCGAATTTGTCTCGTTATTTGCAAACAAAATTTGTAAGATTTTTAATTGGAATACTAAAAATATCTCAAAATATTTATCAAAATGTATACACTTTTGTCCCTGTCCAAGACTTTAAAAAATCATGGACAGACGAAGCCCTCTATAAAAAATACGCCCTAACCGACGAAGAAATAGACTTCATCGAAACTATGATCAAGCCCATGAAATAAACCCACATGTTATTTTCTTACAAAAGAGCCTTAAAACTAGAAAAACGCAGAGGAAATCGAAAAAAGCGTATTGCGCATTGTCGTAGAAACGGCGAAAGCATAATAAAGACATCGTATCTTAGAAGATCTTCTAAAGAAAAAGCAAAGCTTGTAAAGAGTAGTGATAAAATACTAAAAGGATCATTTCTTATTAAAAAAAATGACATCAACTATAATGTAGGAGGTGTCGCTGCTCTTTCTTTTCCTAACGAATTGGATTTCAATTCTGCAACGATTGATACTGGCAACTTTTTTAAAGCATTGCTTGAAAATGCATTTAAATTGAACATAGAACGCTTACCCTCCATTTTGTATCTAAATTTTTCAAAATTAAAACGAATATCCCCAGAATCTGCATTAATACTGATAGCACTCTTTTCAAAACTTAGTATTTATAGCCCAAATACACAAATAAGAGTAAAACAAGATTTAAAAGAGATGTCTTCTAGGGCATATTCAGTTTTAAAACAGATTGGTTTTTGGGATTATTTTAAAGGGAATGACTTCAACGCTCCAAAAGGAGAAGGTAGTGACAAAAAAATTATAAGACATAAACACCATAGATGCATTGATGTAAGATATATTAAAGATATCTTGGAAGAATTTAATATTGATTCTATTTTCGGAGTATCTCGTAGAAGATATATTACGAGAGCGATATTAGAAGCCATGAACAACGTGTTAGATCACGCTTATTTAGATGTTTTTACAAAAACATCAGTAAGAAATAAAAAATTTCTATATGACCATTGGTGGATGTGTTGCTATAAAAATAAAAACGAAAAGGGTTTTACTTTTGCAATTTATGACGATGGGGTAGGAATGCCAATCACTCTAAAAAAGAAAGGACTCGAATCGATTTTTTCTACTTTTTCGCTTTTGAAAGATACTGACATTATTGTCCGTGCTTTTGAGAATGGAGACAGGACAAGAACAGAGGAACTAGCTCGCGGGAATGGCTTACCAACAATAATTGAACCCGTAAATGAATTTGACTCCATACTTACTGTTTTAACCAACTCAAATTATTGTGTTTTTGAAAAAAATAAAGATCCTAAAACAAATATACTACCAAACGAATTGTCTCAATTAGGAACATTAATATCTTGGAGAATTAATGCATGAAAATAACGACACAGAAAAATCCATATAAATTTGCAATTCAGTTTACAGATATTCCTGGTGGAAGATCTACAAGTACCAGTTTATATTCTGGAGAGGAATTTCGAAAGAAAATTGAAAGATATTTCGAGGAACATCCTAATGAAATTTTCTGGATAGATATGTCCGATGTATATACGCTAGGGGCAAGTTTTTTGGATGAAGCATTCGCCAAACTCGCAAAACAAAAAGGAAAAGAATGGTATGACAAACACATCGTCATAGATTTTAAAGACGATAACTGGGCAAAAGCAAAAACGGAAGAATTGATAGCAAAACGCTTATCGGAGGATTAGGCATGAAATTTTTCATTAGTGAATATGTAATGCCCTATTCTAGGGATATTATATCTGCGGTTGTTGCCTTTTTGGTAGCATATACAACAGCGAGATGGCAAACTAAAGGTATAAAAAAGGCAAACATAAGAAACTACTGGCAGACAAAGTTTAAAGTTTTTTGTGATGACGCAAAAGCCATTGATAATGGTATAATTGAAATAACATGCTCATCGAGTGTAAAAGAAAAGAATGTAAAATATAAAAAGTTGTCGAAAGATGTGAAAATATGGTCAAATTCTCTTGATGAGATTTATGATGAGAATATTGCCGCTGAATATAAAATCAAAGCAGAAATGAGAGAATTTCAACAAATAGGGAGAACAATATCAGATAAAATAAGAGATGAGACATTCTACGGTATTATTCCACAAAGCCTTTCAGGGAAAAAGGTTCTACCTGACGTAGATATAAAAAAGATAGATGATCTCAGAAGCTTTGTATCTGAAAATACATTAAAACTCATAAGAACAGGAGAGAGAATCATAAAAAAACTCTCTGCATAGCATAAACAATTGCGCACCTATATCTGATTGCGATGATTTCATTCCCGAAATATGTATATATTTTGGGATTTGAATTCTTAAATAATCTATTTTTTTCGGCTGTTTGGTTGAGGGATTTGATGGTTTTTGCCTACAGCGCGAATGCGGGGATTGTTTTGACGGTGTCTTTTATTAGGATTGAGTCGGGGTAGAGGCTTATTAGGGTGCCTGTGCCGACTGGCATTTTTTAAGTCGGAGAGTTTATTGATGTGTTTTATGTCCGCCTTTAAGACGGTGGCGGCTTTCTTAAACTCCACGGGATATATTTTGCCGTTGCGCTCTATCACGAGGTCGATTTCGTTTTTATCCTTGTCTCGGTAATAGTAAAAATTGGGAGTTTCTCCTGCGTTTACATAGCTTTTAAGGATTTCAGCAACGCACCACGACT
>ENA-ORSS01002275-ORSS01002275.1-human-gut-metagenome-genome-assembly--contig:-NODE-2275-length-17611-cov-5.171167_pt1 | contig 17611 bp, 13 predicted proteins | sample MGYA00241899_ERZ509162 | MGnify/ENA primary metagenome ERZ509162 (study PRJEB26280, sample SAMEA2338641) | human gut metagenome | biome: human gut; feature: human-associated habitat; material: faeces... | reverse complement strand
AAGATCCTCTTCCAATCTGCGAACCACCCTCTTCATCATACCAGAAAACACCTGATAAATCGTCTGCTGATGTAATTTCAACCGGATAGATATTTTTCAAAACAAATGTTTTTTTCTCTGCCTTTGTAATAATGCAGTTTTCTTCTAATACCTCACTGGCACTTTCTCCTGACATTTCTACAGAATAAGTTCCCTCAATTACATCTGCATACCATTGCTCCTTTGATGAATCATATTCTGCATAAAATTTGGTTCGATAATTATTTGGTTCTTTTCCATATAGCATCATAGAACGCGCCTGTTTATATGTCCCTCCGGCGGAATCTAAAACATTACATATAATCCGGAACGTATTTTTCACATGAATCTGCCATTTAACAACAACCGACTTCGCCGTATCTTTTGTATCCGTCACTTTTACATACACGGTTTTATTCCCTGGTGTACTATTGTGAAATCCAATTCTAGCAGCCTCATCAGTATCATCTGAATAATAATCCTCATCAATGTATGCACCAGGATCCGAGTTATCTGCAATTTCAAATGTATAACTTCCGCTTCCTCCCGCAACTTCAATCGGGTTTGATGCCTGATACACATTTCCTTTTGTATATAAAAGATAAGAATCCTCCATACTTGCCACGAGTGTATTATTGTCTCCGATTATCCATGTTGTTTTATATGTATACTGACATCCCAGTTCATCCTCATATTGAATCTGATATGGATATATGCCTGCCTTTGTTGGCTGTCCAGAGAAATTAAGACAGTATCCATCGACTTCACTTTTCTCATAATGATAAGTAATACCATCCGGAACATGAACCGATTTTACATTGATGTATCCTGCTGTTTCCGTTTCAAGATAACAATACTCAGACACCTTATCTCCCACTTCATATGTATAGATGGTTTCCGGTATATAACTGCCTGAACTTATCCCCGTATAAACCGCTTCTTTTGACAATTCTCCTGTCATTGTCATAACAGAAATCTTTACAGTAAAGCCTTTTCTAATATAATCTTCATTATCAATGGTCAGCGTATACACTTTCTGGTCAGATGTAAAAATCTTAGTAACCGCACATTTATGATTATATTTTCCGGAAGAATATTCTTTCATCATAACCGTAAATGCAGAAGCCGGAAGCTGTTGAGATTCACTTAATACAACTTCTACCATCGTTGAATTCAAAATCCGAAACGATGTAATCGACATGCTTTTCGTTTGATCCTGCAAATTCTGGTTTGGCGTATTGTTTGATGGATTACTCGGTTTCGTATTCTGCACCGTATTCTTCTTTGACGCCTTTGCCTTAACCGTAACCCTGCATTTTAATTTAGTCTTAGCAACCTTTGCCGTAATAACTGCCGTTCCTTTTTTCTTTGCTTTTACCCTGCCTTTTTTTGAAACGCTTGCAACACTTTTTTTACCGGAAGACCATTTCACTTTTTTCTTCGTGTTCTTCACTTTCAGTGTCTTACTTTCGCCCACGCTCATTGTAAGTTTCTTTTTACTTAGTACCGGCTTTTTCGCTTTTGCATATCCCTGATTTGGCATAATCAAAGAAATCGCCGCAAGCAGTGCCGCCGATGTGCACAAAATTCTTTTTTTCTGCATACTGCATTCCTCCTATTATTTTTTGCTTGAATTTTCCATACAAGCTTAGAGATTCCGGGAAATTTTAAACTACCTTTTTTTCATTACCTCTTCTTCATTACCCCTCTTGCTCCGCTTTCTTTTCTGCATTCAATACAACGGTGCTGTTTCCATTTACAGTAAAGTTTCCGGATACTTTGTAATCTCCCAAAGAATTCAAAAGACGATACTCTTTAAATGTTCCTTCGGTGCTTTCCTCAACTTTTCCATAAGCGGTAATGTCATTATCACTGGAATCATAATCATATGTTACTACTTCATAACTTCCAGCCGGCAGATATACAAACATGGAATGATCCGCATCATAACTGTCATCATAATCAGAGACGCGGTATGTTACTCCATAGGAACTAATCACATTCAGATGCGATACAGAATATCCGGCTGCTCCGGCAATATTGGTTGCAACATTCACCTTATATACCGGAAGTTTAAAGTTTTTCACTACATTTGCATAGAACATATTTCCAACCGAATAATCATAGGCATTACCACCGTAATATTTATCTCCGGCATAGGTATAATAGTCACCCGGCAATGTTCTGGCTACATATGTTCCGTCTTTTTCTGTCCTTACATTGAATGCACCATATCTTCCATACTCATCTGCTTTGGTAAAACCGGTCACACAACCGTATTTAACAGGCTGACCTGCCGCATCTACAACCTTACCGGATATGGTAACACCGGCAACAAAATTAAGGGTAACCGCATCACTTGCTTTCAAAGATTCATTATTATCATCCGTCACCGTCACATCAAATCTGTAGGTTCCCGGATTAATTGCAACCAGATTGTAGTCTTTGTCATAACGCAGTTCAGACAGGCTTTTTCCGTTATATGTCACGTCATATAAATAGTCTCCGCTTCCTCCTGCTGCATGTACTTTATCACGGATGTCATAAGAACTAATCGAAAAACCGCTTTCTTCATTTTGAATTGTTTTTGGGTCATTCGGACGATATGCCAATTCCGTTGAAACAGGCTCTGTTACAGTAACAATCTGAGTATCAGAACCTACAACAAAGATAATTTTCTTTGTAAACACGGTTCCCTTTTCATCATATCCACTCAAAACAGCCGTCGTTCCACGCTCGATATTGGCAAATTTACCTCGTACTAAAACTTCTGTCTTATCCTCGCTAAAATAAGCTTTCAAGCCTGATGGAAGTCCTGTCAGTGAAGTATACGTAATCGCCCCTACTGCATTGGAATTGCCAATTTCAAAATTGTTGCTGTAGCGGTCTTTTCTGTCTTTATTGAATTCGACATAAGAAACCTCTGTATTTCCTGCATCTCCATATCCTGAAATATTGTCAATATAGATTTCAACCGATTTATTCGTTGCCAGAACAGAAATTGTCACTTTCAAATAATCTGTCGCATATACCTGCTCTTTTAATGTAATATCATAAATCTTCTGATCATTTGTTGTCACGCTTTCCACATGCTTGGTTAAATATTTCGTAGACGAAGCACCGGAACGGGTCTGAACCTGAAAATCAGCTGCGGATAATGCTTTTTTCCCAGTCAGAATAACACGAATCACATTTTTTCTCACTGCAGAAACACTCGCAATCCCAGCACCGACTTTAACAGTGACACTAGCCTTTTTCTTACTTCCGTCAACTGCCGATGCCGTAATTTTTGCGGTTCCTTCCGAAAGTCCTTTAACAACCCCTTTTGATGTCACAGTAGCCACTTTTTTGTTGGAACTTTTCCAAACAACTTTCTTGTAAACATTTTTCTTAGGTGTTACTTTTGCTGTCAGTTTTTTTGTTCCGCCCGCCGACAAAACAAAATTCTTGCTGTTAATTTTTACCTTTTTAACAGCCGCTTTTTTTACATAAACTTTTAATACGGTTTTCTTTTTCTTGTTCTTCTTTGATGTAATCGTGATTTTTGTTTTTCCCGCTTTTACACCCTTTACAACACCTTTGGCTGATACCGTAGCAATCTTTTTGTTTGCCGATTTATAAGTGACTTTTTTATTTGCTTTCTTATTCGGTTTTACCTTTACGGTCGTTGTAATTTTAACTTTTTTACCTTTTGCCACATATACTTTTTTCCCTGATGGTGCAGATGCTGTCACTTTCTTTACACTGGCTTTTTTCGCCTGAGCATCACTTGCGTTACATACAACTGCTGTTGAAAGTGCTGCAGCAAAACTTAACGCGCCAATAAATGCTTTGGTTAATCTTCTATTCATTTAATATCCTCCCTAATAAAATTTCATTTCCCGGAATCTCTAAACTTGTATTTTCCCTTGTTACCGCTTTCTGTTACTCCTCCCTCCGTGGCATAATTACAAGATTATGATAATTATAACATCGTTTTGATAGATAGGCAAATGTTTCTCAACTCCTACCATGGAAGACGTCCATCAAATTTACCCTGTTCTTTCTTTTTGACTGGTTTTGTCGTTGGTTTCGGAATCGTTTTTACTACAATCTTACGCTTTTGGCCTTTTCCTATCGTAAGCACCTGCGTATAACTTTGATCGCAAAACAAGACTTTTTTACTATGTATTTTTTGCGAAACTACCTTTCCTTTATTTTTTTTTGAACTTATTTTCCATCGAACTTTTATTTTTAAGTTTGCATTAAGGGTATGCAGTTTTTTTATTGCTTTGCTCTGTTTTAAACCTATGACATTACACATTTTGTATGTCTGCCTTGTTGGTATAGGGCTTGGTGCATAAGTTTTATTAACCGGTTTGGGGGTGGTTATTACACGAGCGGATGGTGATTTTTCAGTTGTTGTATCCTCTTTCTCAAAAGAACTGCATTGCGCTATCGCAGTAGCTGCACCTGCTGCAAGCAGACAGACGATGCCACCATACTTAACCCATTTACCAGTAGATTTCCCATTCGAATACAATGCCGCACACAAGTCATCCATAGAAGAATATCTTTTTTTTGCATCTACCGCCATCCCCTTCATAATTACCTGTTCTTTATAGCGTTCCAAACCAATATTCTTAAAACGCCAAAGCGGTACAACCTGGTCACGAATCAATCTCTTCACCGACTCATCCGGTCTTATACCGGTAAGCATAAAATACATTGTTGCACAAGCCCCATAAACATCGGTATAGGCCCCCTTGTGAGATTTTTCTACATACTGTTCCTCTGCCGAATAACCTCGCTAAAAAAAGACTGTCATGGTCTTATTGTCTTGTGTTTCCGAAAATCTGGCTGCCCCAAAATCAATCAACACACCTTTGTTGTCCGTTGCTAATACAATATTATCCGGTGAAATGTCTCTATGCAGCAATCCTTCTTTATGGATTTCCCCTACCGAGTAAAGAATCGGTTTCATAATCGTTAACACATGCTCCGGCTCCATCGGTCCCTGACTCTCCACAAACTGTTTCACATTTTGACCTTTAATCCGCTCCATCACCATATAAGCCGTTTGATTTTCATAAAAAAAATCTTTTACCATAACAATGCTGTCTAGAGAATCAAAACGAGCCAATATTCTTGCTTCATTTACAAATCTTTCTAGTCCAGTGGAAAACAACTCACCAGAGCGGCCTTTGTAGACAACGACTTTTTCCTCACCACTCATTCTCATTGCAAAACGACGCGGGAAAAACTCCTTAATAGACACCTGCTGTTGAAGCACCTTATCATATCCCAAATAGACAATTCCCATGCCGCCCTCATCAATCACACCTAAAATTGCATATTTTTTATTTAGGACTGTACCTTTTTTTAGCCAATAGCCTTCATATTCACGCATCATCACCATTCTCCGCATCCAAATATTGTTCCAAAACATCTGCTAAAGAATACATTTCATCCTTTTGAAAACATCCACATAACACCCCATCCAATTCATATTTTTCTTCTTCAACCGGGGCCATCTGGCAAGCATTTAAAATATGATTTGCAAAATCGATAAACTCTTTTTTTGCATCATAATTTTCGCTCTCCATACGTCTTGCATAACGTTTTTGCGATAAACATAATATAAGAGGCAGAATATCCTGTCTTGTTATCAATGAACATCTTCGTTGTTGTTCTTTTATCAATTTATCCCGATTCTCAAGATTAGGAGTTACGATTAATTTCATTAACTTTTCCTTTTGTACACCAACATTAAGCAAATCGGATAAATACTTATCATCCATAAGTCGCACTTCACTGCGAACCCGTCTTTTGTTATCCAATTTCATTCGCTGTTTCAAATCCGTATACATCTCCGCTAAAAGTTCTGTATTTGAATTTAATGAAATGTTTGAGATTTCCACCAACTCAAAAATTGTCTCTTTTATTTGTTTTGAAAGATTATCATTTTTTTTACAATACTTGCTTTTTAAATACCTTGGAATCGTTTTCTTTCGATTTTCAGGATTCATATGCCACTTTTCTTCCCAGAATTCAAACGAAGTTTCCGCAAGTAAGGTTTCTAAATAATCCTTGGCATCCATTTTTATTTCCGAAATTATTTCTTCCTTAATTGTTCTAAAATAATCCAAAACAGTTTTACTATACCCTTTAAAATCCTCGCTTCTCTCTAACATCCATTGCAAAAAATCATCCGCATCCAATTCACAGTTTTTACCGTATTCTTCCCAAATATCATTTGTACAATTATGTTGTCTGATGGAAAGATTGCCTGGCAGAGACTTTTCCAAATAATCTATCATATTTATGCAATCATCATATGTTATCTGGTGATAAAATCCATACAAAAAAATCATCTCACGATAATCATTGACCTGAAAACCAGGTTCGCGCATTACATAAACAAACAACTCTTCCATTTCTTTAACGGAAAGCCGTAAATCAAAACCAATTTTAAATAATCCTTCGCGATTCGGTCTCTTTATTCCACCTATTCCAAACCACTTTTTTATCGTTTGCGTTGCCGCAATTCGTTTCCCCTCTTTTGTTGTTAATCTTAAAAAATTTCGATATGCCTGATAACGTTCTTCATCTGAAAAATAATTTTTTTCACTATTTAGCATTTTTTTCATCAAGAAATCATCAAGCCGATTACATCTTTTTGTTTGCATCATATAAATTCACCTTTTATAATTTAATTTTATAAGTCTTGGACCATGGACTTTTTTTATTGTTCCCTGAATAAGTTCTTGTTTTTATGTAGACAATATGCCCTGAACTTGTATAAAGAAAACGATACCGTCCTTTATTCTTCCTAATCATCCTCTTCTTAAATTTCAGTTTTTTATATTTTTTTTGCTCACCCATATAAATATCTGCATACTTTCCTTCATACTTCAAAAACTTGATTTCCAAATACCGTTTTCCCGTTTTCGTCTGCTTTTTTTTCACAACAATTTGTGGTTGATTATAAGCATATGTTTTTGCCTCAACTATTTTGGCATACTTCTTTTTACCCTTCCCCTGACTAAAAACCGGAATAACTTTATAATAATACTTATTATTTTTCTTTACAAAACGATCCAGATACGTATGTTTTTCTCCTAAAACACTTCCAACTTTTTGATATGTTCCTTTCAAACTACTGCTTCGGAACACCTCATATTTCACAGCACCAGTAAAAGACTTCCATACCAATTTTATCTTATTGCTGCTAGTACAACTTGCCTTCACGCTATCTACCTTGCTTTTCTCAAATGAAAACGAGGATACTTGTGTCGGTGTCTGCACTGGTGTCTGCGTTGGTGCTTGTGTCGGTGTTTGCATCTGCGTCGGTGTCGGTGCTTGTGTCGGCTCTTGTGTTGGCGCTTGTGTTGGCGTCTGTGTTGGCGTCTGTGTTGGCGTCTGTGTTGGCATCTGCGTTTCTTCAGCGTTATTCCCATCCGGAAAATACTCCCGTTGATCCACTTTTTCCTCCCATTCAAGAATCCGGTACGAATATGCTGACAATATATCTCTATTTCTCCATGAGCAAATGATATTTTGCGTATCTCCCGGCTTTAATTCATGGAACCATTCACCATACTCCTTTCCAAGCAAATTTCCATCTTTATCGTAAAAAGCAATCAATGGTTTTGTTGGACGCTGAGAACGTTTTGATTCATTTTTCATTCGAATCACCGTCGACAATTGACCATTTATTAAATCTGTCTTTACATCGTCAAATGACCACCATCTGCTATGATCCGAAAAACTTTTATACATATCCGGTGAATTGTTTGATAAACCAGAAGCATCTGAACCTGAAAACCAATTATATTTTTTTATAAATTCTTTTTTCTCCGGCAAAGGCTCTGTTATTGGGAAAGGATTTGTATCCTGCCAAATTTCATCACTAAAATAAGTGTTTTTATCTTCCGGATTTTTACTTGCCCAATTTGTCGCACACCAATCATATGCATATAGCGCATGATCCAATGTTGCCGATGCTATAAGTTCTACTGTCTGCCCTGGTTTTGTTGGTTGCAGAATGCCTCCATAAGTAATGATTTCTTTTCCCTCTTTATTGACAAAATACAAATCAAATACAACCATTGGTAATTCCTTGTTTGTAACATTTGTAACTTTCGCAGTAATATTAATTTGTTTGTTTCGATACAAAACCACCATATCTTCAAATTTGAATCCTCCCATGATTCTGGAACGAGTTATGTTGGGCGAGCAATTCATCCATGTATCCTCTGCGATTTTCTCCACCCAGTCTACACGTCTTTGGTAATCATAATATGTTGACGGTAAATCTTTTGTTTTATCACTTTTTTCTCCCTTTTCTGATATGTAATTCACAAACCAGCTTTTTGCAAATATGGCAGTATCTTCATCATAAACACTTGTCGTCCAATTCATCGCCATGTTAGTAGAAATCCATGATTCACCGCTTAATAATTCACCTATTTCAGCAATAAAACAATTGTATATGTAATCATTATACCCATTCGATACCCCTATTGAAATTTTTAAATTTTCATAATCCTTTTTTGAATGATTAACAACCTTAACCTTCATCCTGGTCACACCATTTACTCGCTGCAGAGTCATGGGGGTTATTTCTATCTCATCATAAGATTTCATCTGATGCATTTCCAAACTGCAATTTACTAATTTCTCTCCATCCCAATCTACCCAATCACAAAGATATTTCCAATCGTTTTCAAAATTGTCATCCGATGCCTTCACAGGCTGTGAGAACATAAGTGCAGAAATAACCGATAAAATTAGGATTATTGATAGTTGCTTCTTTCTTTTAATACTCATGGCACACCTCTTTACTACGTTATTTGAATCCATTTACAATTTTTTTGCACTCATTCTTTATGATATTATATACATTAGTTTTAATTTTTGTCAATTTGCCGACTGTATATATTTCACCACTAATATTCTCCTGAGTAGCATATTCCATACTAATAAGCATAACATAAACCACCAATATATTTTTTCCTAATTTTTAACGCAAGAAGAGGCGCCACTCTTGCGAGTAACGCCTCAGTTGATTTTGTATTATGTTGTTTTGTCAATGGCTTAGTTTTTTACAAGCGTAATGTCCTTCATCACTTGCCAAATCGAATTTATGATTTTTGACAACAGTAGTTTGGGATGGATCCTTAACGTTAATCAAGACAGAACCCGTCACACCGCTTCCATCTGTTGCTGTTGCTGTAATTGTTGCACTGCCTTCTGCCCCCTCCTTAGCCGTCACAACGCCTGCAAAGTCTACGGTTGCTATATCCTCATTGTCCGATGTCCATTTAACAATCTGTCAAGACGCATCAGCAGGTGTAATATAAGCCCCTGGAAAAGCAGCCGTGCGAAGCTGTTCATTTCCATTATAGGTTTGCATATTCAACTCATTCGGAGATGTTACAACCAATCGAATATAGTCATATTCTGAGATATCTTTCATACCATTATCATATCCATAAAATCCATCCCCCCTAGTATCCAATATGTCGATTATTTGATTTAGATTCATCAATATCAACTTTCCTATCATCTACATAAATGCTATTTACCGGTGCTTGTGTTGGCGTTGCTGTCGGTTCGACCGTTGGTGCTTTCGTCTGCTGCTATTCCTATTTTTTCTTAAGAACCATTACAGTTGCTATGTACTTTTTCCTGCCAGCCTTCGCCTGTACTTTTGCCTTTCCGACCTTTTTGGCTTTTACCATAACACTATCTTTTTCCTTTTTGCTAAGAGATACATTTTTCTTTCCAGATATCACAGTCCATTTTGTCTTCTTTTTATTATTTTTGAGCTTGATTCTAACAGTATTACCCACATATACATTAACCAATTTCTTTTCTAACTTGACTTTTTTCTTTGCCGCACTACCCTGCCATTCACCAGAAGAAAAAACACTGCAAATTGTTAAACAAACAGCAAGACAAACTGCAAACATCCTCTTTAATTTCTTATCCATATTCATTCCGCCATTTTTATTTCTTGATTTTTACTTTCTTTGCACTACTCCATTTTCCATACCTTTTCTCATATAATTTTCACTCCTGAATCAAAAAAATCATTAACAGAGCCATAAACTTTCCCTTTCCATGTTATGCTCGTCAAGTTATCACAGCCTACAAATGCCATACTATTTACCTCTGCCACGCTGTTTGGCAGCACCATACTTGTCAGATGACTGCAACCGCAAAATACACCATCGCCAATCTTCGTTATCCTATCTGATAGCGTGATACTTGTCAGACCACTACAATCAGAAAATGCAAACTCTCCTATCTCCGTCACACTCTCCGGTAGCGTAATACTTGTCAGACCACTACAGTCAGAAAATGCAAACTCTCCTATTTCCGTCACACTCTCTGGCAGCGTGATACTCGTCAAACCGCTACAACCATAAAAGGCACGCTCTCCCATTTGTGTCACTCCAGAGGGTACTTCCGTATTTTTACATCCCGCAATCAATGCACTGCTAGATTTTTCAATAATTGCATTACAATTCTCTCTGCTGTCATATATTTTATTATTTTTGTCAACTTTGATGCTTTCCAAATTATCACAGCAGGAAAATGCACCCTGACCTATCTTCATCACACTCTTCGGTATCGTGATGTACGTCAAAGCTTTGCATTCCGAAAATGCATAACCACCTATCTCCATCACTCTTTCCGGTATCGTGATATTCGTCAAACCACTACAACATCTAAATGTGTCGCCACCTATCTTTGTCACACTTTCGGGTATCATGATATTCGTCAGTCCGCTGCAACCATAAAATGCACCCCAACCTATCTCTGTCACACTATCTGGTAACATGATACTCGCCAGTCCGCTACAATCTTCAAATGCAGAGGCTCCTATCTCCGTCACACCTTCCGGTACTTTTGTGTTTTTACAACCTACAATCAACACATTGCCGGATTTTTCAATAATTGCATTGCAATTCTCCCTACTGTCATATACTTTATTATTTTCGTCAACTTTGATGCTTTCCAAATTACTACATTTCCAAAATGCAGAGTCTCCTATCTCTACCACACTTTCCGGTATCATGATACTTGTCAGTCCACTGCATTCCCAAAATGCAAGTTTTCCTATCTCCGTCACACTATTTGGCAGTGTGATACTCGTCAGTCCACTACAGCCATAAAATGCTTCGCTACCTATCTTCGTCACACTTTTCGGTAGTGTAATGCTCGTCAGATTACTACAACAAGAAAATGCAGAGTCTCCTATCTCGGTCACACTTTCTGGTATTGTTATACTTGTCAAACCGCTACATCCCGAAAATGCACAATTACCTATCTTTGTCACACTTTTCGGCAGCGTGATGCTCGTCAAACCGCTACACTCCTCAAATGCCTGATAGCCTATCTCCGTCACTCCCTCCTTAACAATGACATTTACTTTTCCCGATACATTCTTAATTTCATCTGAATTCGTTCCATCGTACACAATCGTCACAATTCCTTCCGGTCCATCGTTGACTCCCGGTGAAGCTGTCGCTGGTATTTCTGTCTTCTCTGGCGCAGGAGACACATTTGGTCTCTTACTCGCCTCCGGTGTAGGAGATACACTTGGTCTCTTGCTTTCTCCCACCTTGTTTCTCGCCTTTGCCGTAACCTTAACCTTGCAGCTATATTTCTTTGCTCCAATCACTGCTCGCACTGTAGCGTTTCCTTTTTTAATGCCCTTTACTGTGCAACTTTTCTTGCTCTTCTTCACAATCTTCACGTATTTTTTGCCTTTACTAACCTTCCACTTTACAGCCCGCTTGTTGTTCTTCAGCTTCAAAACTTTTTTTGCTCCAACAACTACTTTTGCTGTCCTTGGCAGAGTCACCTTTGCCGCCATTACTGAAACACTAGTTCCATAACTACTAACCATCATTGCAGCGATTGTTCCTGCTGTGAAATATTGTTTGGTTCGTTTTTTCATCCTTTTCTTCCTCCTCTTGCAATCTATTTATTTCTTGATTTTTACTTTCTTTACGCTACTCCATTTTCCATACACCTTTTTTCCATTCCAAAGTGTATAGGCACGAACTCTCATATAATATGTTTTTTTCTTTTTTAATTTCTTGACTGTATACTTTGTCTTTGTTGTTGATTTTGTCTTCTTTGCCTTAAATTTTTTACTGGTTGCATATTGTAATTGGTAGCCTTTTGCTCCTGCAACTTTTTTCCACTTAAGAATAATTTTTTTCCCTTTTGTGTTTTTCATTGATTGCAGAATGGTTTCAGAAAGGCGCAGAGTTTGACTTAGAATCGTTGTTGCATTCTCATCCACAATTTGTATAGAATCACTCTTATTCTCTGCTTTCGGTTCTTTCCCCATATTATTATTTCCGCTATCATTATGTTTTTTTCTCCAATGAGCATAAACCTTATGCGAAATATCACTATTTACAATTGTATTACTTGATATTAGATTGCCACCTTCTTTTTCTGTATACCATCCTGCAAAATCATATCCATCTCTTATAGGAACAGGCAATTTGCGATATTTATCTCCATAAATAACCGGTTTCTTTTCTGTGTCAACATCGCCTCCGTTGCCCTCAAATAAGCAGTAAATAATTTCCTTGAATGAATTGCCTGCCCAATTTGCGGCAAAAGAGTCTTTTTCGGCATAAACTGTTTCTAATTTAACCGAATCAAATGTTGCAGAAGAGATTACATATCCAGAATCAATTTTCGTTATGCTTTTAGGTATGACAATTGTTTTTAAACTACTACAATTCGCAAACACTCTATTTTTTAATTCCACCATGCCTTCCGGTATGATTACATTATTCAGTTTACTACATCCTTGAAATGCTGCTGGCTCAATAATAACTTCCTTTGGAATAATAACATTTTGAATGTTTTTCTGATTACCAAAAGCATAGTTTCCTATTTTGCTTACATTCTCTGGAACCTCATACTCTGCATCTAATATTCCGGAAGGATAATACACTAATTCTTTCTCATCTTTCGAAAACACAATTCCATTAACAGACGTATATTTTGTATTAGTATTATAAAATTTTACTTCTTTTAAATTGTTACATCCTCTAAACTGCTCTGTATATCCTGTTGGACCATCCGTTCCATCAAAAAAATCCCAGCTATCTGGTAATGTTATTGTCTCTAACCCTCCGCAATCTATAAACACGCCCCAGTCGTCAGCATTTGAACTAGTATGAATTTCATGAGAGCCTTCTCCGATAACTATATCCGTCAATGCAGGTGACTTTTCAAATATTTTTCCATGTAACTTGCTATTTTTACCAATATCAGCCTTTTCAAGCACATTACACCATCCAAAAGCAGCCCAATCCACCTCACAGCCATTTGGGACACTAATTTCCTGCAAATAATCATTACAAGAAAAGGCCTCTCTACCGATATATTTTATTTGTTGTGGGATTTTCATCTCAACAAATTTATTTTTCTCAAATGCACCATAACCTATTTTTTCCACACTGCATCCCCATCCAATATGATTCAATGAGCATGAAGTAAAAGCGTAACTTCCTACTAGTTTGACCTGATTTGGTATTACAATAGAAGTCAACGCACTGCACGCTCTGAAAGCATTGCTGCCAATTTCTGTTACCGTATCTGCAATCTCAACTGTTTTTAAATTAACACATACATTTGCCTTCACATAACGTTTGCTAGAAAAAGAACTTGAACCAATATATGTAACTCCCTTTTCGATAACTACTTTGGTAATCTCTTCCGTATAACCTTGTTCTAACCATGGTGCCTCCGTTTCAATTACTGTTTCTTTTCCTAATAAGTCATATTTATAGCGGTAATCATTCATTTCACCAGTACCATAAATACGGAGAACACCTGTATTCCTATTTAATTCCCAATAAACATTCTCACCACATTTACCATTTACAATGTTATTTGTTTCTTCTGCATAACTTATTATCATATATGAATCCTGAAAAGCAAATAGCCCCAATACGACTAACAATAATGCTAATGGTTTTAATAACTTCCTCATACAACTCTTCCTCCTTTTTATCATCATTCTCGATTTTATCTGCTTATCAAAATTTAGCGGTTAGCATTACTTATTAGCTAGATTGATAAACTTCTTACCTACTTGAACCTTTACTGCAAACTTATTTTTTAAGATAAGTTTTTTGGCCTTCTTCTTAACGATACACTTTTTCTTACCTTTAGGAGATAAGGTGTATACTTTACCTTTTTTAGTCATAAAGACAAGGTTACCACTCTTCTTTATGAAGGCAGCTGATTTAATTCCAGAGTATTTTTTACTCTTACTACTTCCTTTCCAAGTGAGTTTACTCTTAGTAAGTTTGTACTTACTTGTAATTTTACTTCCCAAAGAAAGACAGTTATAACCAGCTTTCTTCTTCACAGATACTTTTGGTGTTACGGTTGTTTTTTTGGTAACAGCAGGAGTATTTGTGGTTGGGGGGAGTGACAACAGGGCTAACTGTTGGAGCAGAAGGAGTAGGAACATTAGGAGTAGCTGCAGGAATTGTTGGAGTAGGCGTTGGCGTAGGATCATTATTATCAGGTGGAAAATATGATTTCATCTCATCAAATGTTAATATAGGATGAGTTTGACCATCTTTAGTTTTATATCCAGTAACAAAATCATTTTCATCTCGAATTAAAGATTCAACATCAGTTACATATAAATCAGAGTCTTCTATATTCGAAATGTAAACGTTGACAAAGCCTTTATCCTCGTAACCAAATAAATCATAGTTCCACCAGAGAATAGTTGATTTAATTGGACTAATTACCCATACTGTACTTAGTTTATCAATTCCTACATCTAAAGTATCGTGCCACAAATATTCTGGTTTTTGGTCGTCAATTTGCATGTAAATGTAAGAATTTTCATATCTGGTTAAAGTCCGCACAGTACCATTTACGGTACAAGTGTAAGTTTTAACTATTGGACAGTCGGGTAAATTCTCTTCTGCTCTAGCTGTATTCGTATAAAACATTGTACAAATAACCATTGCTAACAGTGTTAATAAAGCTACACATTTTTTTTGTGTTTTCTTATTCATAGAAAACCCTCCTCTTCTTTTTTGAAATTTTAAGTTCTCCTTACTCCTAGAAAAGAACTTGTTATGTTGCCGATAAAAACAGAAAATAAATACAACAATTCAAAAGAAGTTTGCAATAGCATCGGCAACAAAAGCGCCTAACACTAATTATATCATTCAACCTCTTAAATCTTTTTCCTAATTTTTAACGCGAAAGCGCTACCTGCCTGTTTGGTGCAAAAAAACAGCTACGCGCTGTTCTTTTTTTTACTATGAAATCCCCAAACACATGGATGACCATGGTGTGGATTTCTGTGAAGATCTGCTTTCCTAGTCAGACAAGCTGCCGGCGGAATGCAGAAAGTAACCTTAATGATATGCCGCTCTTCGGAGCGGTTGCTTATGTGAGTGTACCCACACTATGGAGCGTTTACCTATCTTCTTAACTAATACGACAATTTTCTTTTTATTAACTTTCAATTTTTTAGAAATAGCATATGTTCTCTGAACACTCCATGAATTGCCAAACAGTTCAATTCCTAAGAACAACGCAATACAAAACGCAATATTTTTTTCCTTTTATAGTTCATATTTTTTTCTCCTTGTCTCTTTGTCTTTATCTCACTTAACTTTCTTTTTTGCGCTACCTACCTAATTTTTAACTCAATAAAACTGAATAAAAATCACATTTTAAACTATAATTATATTTATTATCTCAGCATCTCATTTGACATTTACTATATGTCATATTAACCAATAATATCCCTTATAATTTCGATACTGAACGAATTAATTTAGGACGGTGATTTTATGTATAAAAACAAAGCAACTAATGGCAGAAATAATATTTCCGGACTTGCCATTGCAAAACTTCGAAAAAATATGGTTCCAAAGACTTCCCAACGAGCTTTAGCCGATAAAATGCAGTTAGAAGGTATTGCTCTTGACAAAAATGCAATTCAACGTATTGAATCCGGACAACGCTTCGTTACAGATATTGAATTAAAAACATTTGCAAAAGTTCTTGGTGTTTCATGTGATACATTATTGTCCTAAAATAGTACAATATATTATCCAATTTAAACATTTTTTAACTCTTACTTACATTTTTTCGTCATAAAAATGCGCCACTTCCTTTTCGTTTTCTTTCGTTACAATACAAACACTATTGAAATCCGAAAAGAAATTCTTTTTATCTATTTTAATGTTCTGATAATAATAGTCCTCATCTCCTTCATAAGAAATATCACCATAATCTAGAACCTTTTTCCCGTTTTCTGTTATTACACACGCTTCTTTATTCTCATTCGATAAGAGGTATGCCGTATCAATCTTCAAACAACTATAATAGCGGGCATCATAAACTGCATCCCCTGATGTGGTTTGATACTTCCATGTATCATTACTCTTAGAAATGGTATTTTCTTTATTATTTCCGATATGATAAGTTTTGATAATTTCAACTGGTTCTTTATCACTATCAAATTCATCTAAGCGCTCTTGTACTTTTGAATACTTTCCTACCGTTTTGCAAATACCATTTTCATCAATATATATTTTTTCCGTTGTTATCTTATTTTTTTCCCAATCTCCTCCTTCAACATATACATGATACTTATTTCCAGATTTGCCTCTCGCATTACAATGCCTAAAGGAACAATTTTTCCATTGCTTTAATAATTTTCCATCATAGGAATACAAATAAGTATTAACCCACGATGAAGCCATTATTGTGACGATAAAACACTGCTCATTCACCCATTCTTCTGAAACAGTCAAAATTGAGGCATCACTATCTACAGGCAAATTAAACGAACTTTTCTGGCTTCCATCTTCATTGTAAATACTAATATTGTTTTTTTCGCTATTTTGAGCATAAAATAATATAGGTACATCCTGATTCGCCTCTGTTTCATACTCAACCACACCAAAGGCTGAAGTATCCAAATCATTTATTATTTTATTTCCATCTTTATTAAACACTGACTTTTTCTTCTCATAACTCGTTTTAATAAATACTTTTCCCTTCTTCTTTAGCAGTTCGGAATCAAAAAAAGATGCACTATCATACTCCATCGGAATAATATTTTTATTATTTCTATCAATAGTTCCGTACAATATGCCATCTGATTTTGAAACAATTAAATAACCATTTTCATAATCTTCTATATGATAATCTGTCTGTAATGAAATACTTTTCTCTTCTTTTTCCTTTTTTTCTTCTTGTTGAACCTTTTCTTCTTGCTTGTCAGGTATATTTACATCCTGCTTTTTGCCACAGGATAGCATAAAAACACTCATAATACATATGATAAAAATATAATATATTCGTTTCATTTTTTCCTCCAACTTTGTTTTCATAAAATCACCATTCCTTTCTGTTTAATCGTTATGTTTGCCTGCTAAAACGCTTTTTGACATCTAGCAAATGTCATTTTATCACAATCTTGTCTATAACCTTATTCCGTGAAACTTACCATAGTGTTACATCCCTTTTTTTCAGCAATAATACCTGCTGGAAACTGATTTTCGCAATACATTTTATTTCA
>ENA-ORSS01002274-ORSS01002274.1-human-gut-metagenome-genome-assembly--contig:-NODE-2274-length-17620-cov-4.129519_pt1 | contig 17620 bp, 20 predicted proteins | sample MGYA00241899_ERZ509162 | MGnify/ENA primary metagenome ERZ509162 (study PRJEB26280, sample SAMEA2338641) | human gut metagenome | biome: human gut; feature: human-associated habitat; material: faeces... | reverse complement strand
TTCGCGCAGGCGATTTCTCATCTGCCACCATAGCACTTTGTTTTTGCTCAAAAGCAAAGTGCTGTGTGAAAAATCAGCACATCAGTGTGATTTTTCACACTTATCGCCTTTTCTATCTTATCTTTTTCTTTAATACTCCGAGTAACACCGTTGAAACCGCCATTCCGACAACCAGTGCAATCAGATACATCCACGGATTCCCGATTACCGGTACGACAAAGATGCCGCCGTGCGGTGCCATCAGTGTACATTTGAATGCCATAGACATTGCTCCTGCAATCCCCGAACCAATGACACATGCCGGTATGACATGCAGTGGGTCGGATGCTGCATAAGGAATTGCACCTTCGGTAATAAATGCCAGTCCCATAATAAAGTTGGTCGGTCCTGCTTCCCGCTCCTGCTTTGTAAACTTGTTCGGGAACAACATCGTTGCCAGTGCGATTGCACACGGCGGTGTCATACCGCCAATCATAACTGCCGCCATGATATCATAGTTGCCTGCAATAATGGAGGCCGTACCAAATACATATGCCGCTTTGTTAAACGGTCCGCCCATATCAACCGCCATCATGCCGCCAAGAATAAATCCGAGTGCTATCTTGCTTGTGCCGCTCATGCCGGTTAACGCACTGTTTAATCCGGTATTAATGCCGCCCATCACCGGTTCTACAATAAACTGCATAAGCAGTCCAATGATTAAAATACCCGCTACCGGATAAATCAATACCGGTGTCAGTTTTTCAATTGTTTCCGGCAGTTTCACACAAAGCTTTTTCAGTCCCAGAATAATGTATCCTGCCGCAAAGCCTGCAACCAGTGCGCCAAGGAATCCCGATTTTCCGTTTGCCGCCATCATGCCGCCGACAAAACCGACTGCCAGTGCCGGTCTGTCCCCGATTGCCATGCCGATATACCCTGCCAGCACCGGAAGCATAAATCCGAAGGCAACACCACCGATACCTTTAAACAGTGCTGCCGCCTGTGTAATCGTACCGAAATTAGAACGCTGTTCTGCGGTCAATGCACCGACATCAACACACAGACCATCAATTAAAAATGCAATGGCAATTAAGATTCCGCCACCGACTACGAATGGAAGCATATGCGATACACCGTTCATTAACTGTGTATAAATCTGATGTGCAATCCCGCCTTTTGCTTCATTTTTTGTATCCTGCTCTTCTTCCCCCGCATGGTATATGGAAACGTCCCCCTTTATTGCCCGGTCAATTAATGTATCTGCCTTACTGATACCGTCTGATACCGGACACTCAATCACTTTTTTGCCGTTAAAACGTGTCATCGGCACTTTGGCATCTGCCGCCACGATAATACAATCGGCTTCCTTGATTTCCTGTTCTGTCAGCACATTTTTAGCACCGCCCGAACCCCGCGTTTCGATTTTAATCGTGCAGTTTTTCCCTTTTGCCGCCTTTTCAAGCCCCTCTGCTGCCATGTACGTATGTGCAATTCCTGTCGGGCAGGATGTTACTGCCAGAATCTTTACGCTGCCTTCACTGCTCTTTTTGGTTTCTCCTGCTGTTTCAAGCCGTTCTTCAATTCCCGCTTTTTCTTCATCTGCTTCGTCAATAATTTTTATAAATTCTTCTACACTGCCCGCACCGCGTAACCGCTGTGTAAATTCTTCATCCATTAACAGCATGGACAGCTTACCGAGTACATCCAGATGGATATTGTCTTCTGTATCGGGTGCTGCTATCAAAAACAGCAGTGTAACCGGTTCTCCGTCTAACGAATCAAAATCCACACCGCCCGGAATCACCATCGCTGCCAGTCCCGGAGCAGATACCGCTGCACATTTCCCATGTGGAATCGCAATGCCTTCACCAATTCCCGTTGTACTTTCCTTTTCACGTTTCCCTACCTGTCTGCGGTATGCTGCTTTATCTGAAATATTTCCCCGCTGTGTCATCAGTTCTACTGCCTGATTGAGTGCTTCTTCCTTATTCCCCGGTGCTGCCTGTAAGGAAATGCTTCTTGCATCAAGTAAATCCGTAATTCTCATAAAATCCCTCCTGTCTGTTCCTGTAAATTTATCCTTGTTACCTGCTCATATACTGCCTGAATTTCTGCTTTTGTCGCCAGATTTTCTGAAAATGCACTGGCGCTTCCTGCCGCCATCCCCATATGAAATGCATATTCATAATCCTGTTTTTCAAGCCATCCTGCCATAAATCCTGCCACCATAGAATCCCCTGCACCAACGCCGTTTACCAGTTTCCCTTCCGGTGCTTCCTTTTTGTAAACCGCACCGTGCTTTGTAATCAGTACAGCCCCTTCTCCTGCCATGGATATCAGTACATTTTCCGCGCCAAGTTCCTGAAGTTTCTTTCCGTATGGCACAACTTCCTGCCTTGTCTTTAATTCTACGCCAAATATTTCTCCTAATTCATGATTATTGGGTTTAATTAAAAATGGGTGATATGGAAGTACATTCATCAGTAAATCTTTTGTCGCATCAACAACAATCATCACACCTTTGTCTTTCAACTGTTGCATAATCGTGCTGTAAATATTTTCCGGCACCGATACTGGAATGCTGCCGGACAAAAATAATACATCGCCCCGCTGTAACCGGTACAGCCGGTCCGTCAGTTCCTTTAACCGTTCCTTTTTAATCTCAGGGCCTCTGCCATTGATTTCCGTTCCGTCAATGGACCTTAACTTTACATTAATTCTTGAAATGCCTTCCTCCAGCCGGATAAACTCCTGTGAAATTCCGGTATTTTCCAGTTCACGGATAATTTCATCCCCTGTAAAGCCTGCCGTAAATCCCAGTGCCGTACTGGCAATTCCGAGATTCTTTAACACAATTGACACATTAATGCCTTTGCCACCCGGCAGAATCTGTTCAAAACCGGTTCTGTTTGTCAGCCCCAGTTTAAAATGCTCTACAGAAACGATATAATCCAGCGAAGGGTTCAACGTCACTGTATAAATCATATTCTTCTCCATTCTGCAAACGTCCTGCGCTGCCTTTTTAATTGTTCATTCACTGTTCCTTTTGTTAATCTGATTATACCGTCAAATTCAGTCAAAATCAATCAGCCAAAACCGCAAAAATTTTGACCGTTTTTAGTGTATTTTGCACAAAAAAAAGGCAGAACCGTAAATATTTCTTTACAATTCTGCCTTTGCCTTGTATTTATTATATACTTAAAATGCGATTGTATACGCTTTTTCAAAAATTTTTCCCGGTTCTAATTCATTCTGCCATGCACGTTTTTGAAGGTTTCCGTCAAAATCCGCCGCATCGGCTCTGCCGTACCACGGCTCAATGCAGATAAACGGCACTTTTTTACCGCCGGGCGACCACAGCCCGAATACCGGCGCATCAAAGGTCACGGTGACAGCCGCTTTACCGTCTGCCTGAATTGAAACTTCCCGACAGCCGCTGTTTTCAAAAATATATGCGTCTTTGTCAAAAAAGTCTTCCGTGACGGTGACTTTGCTTTCATCCAGCTTCATTTCATGCGCTTCATTTTCCACCAAACCGTCTTCATTTAACAGCTTATAGGATAATACGGGATTTTCCGTCCCAAAAACCACTTCACAGCCAGCCATCGACTGTCTGTCGTCACAGATAAATGCCGGATGTCCGCCAATGCTGAAATACATCGTTTCCACATCGGAATTGATGACCTTCCATCCTGCTTCAATACTGCTGCCCTTTAACGTAAAACTGCACTGTAATTCAAAATGAAACGGATACTTTTCAAGTGTTTCCTTGGTATCTGTTAAATTCATCACAATCGAATCTTTCGTCTTTGACACCGGTACAAATTCCATATCCCGTGCAAAACCGTGCTGGGACATTTCATACGTCTTTCCCTGATATTCTGTTTTGTTGTCCTTATACTTTCCGACCAACGGAAACAGCACCGGCGCATGGCGCTTCCACGCATCGGGATTCCCCTGCCAGATATGCTCTGCGCCGTCCTTTTTGGTCTTTACGGAAACCAGTTCGCAGCCCTTACTGCAAACCACCGCCTCTAAAAATTCATTTTCAATTTTATATTCCATATACCCTCCATACTGAGCGATTTTATATCGCGAAGTGACGATGAGAAATTCGCGCAGGCGATTTCTCATCTGTCATCAAAACAGTCTGCTTTTACTGTTTACCTTTAAATTCACCAATGACAATACAAACATGCCTGCCGCATTAAACAACAGCACCAAAATTGCCGCCGTCATGCCAAAAGAATCTGCCAGCACGCCGACAATCTGCGGTGTTACGATACCGCCGAGTGCTGCAATCGCAAGAAACATGGACATTCCTGTGTTTGAGCCTTTCAATACCGCACCGGCGCTGGATACGCTGGTCGGATAAATGCCCGCAAAGAAAAATCCGAGTCCCGCAATCGCTACGGTAATGACTGCAAGATTGTGTGTCGCTAATAACAGGATAAAAAATGCGGCTGTAGCAATACAATATGAAAAAATCAGCTTATTTTTATCAATTTTTGTGGAAAGCTTTGCCGTAAGCAGCCTTCCGAGCATTACCATAATCCATGTGACAGATACAAGATTTGTCGCATACGCACTGCTCATAATGCCCATACTCTTAAAATACGTTACAAACCAGCCGTTGACACAGTTTTCCAGTCCCAGATACAAAAACAGTAGAAATCCCATAATATAAAATACAGGATTTTTATAAAATGTTTCTTTCGACTGCTCCTTATTTTCCTGCTGTGCCTTTTTGGATTCCTTCGGCCAGTTATAATCCAGCTCCATCAATGCATAAAACAGGCAGGCAAGCGCCGAACCTGTAACAACCGTGTACGCAACCGCACGCCAGCCCATGCCTGCACCGATATACAGTGATGTTAAAAACGGCGATAAAAATGCACCGACTGCAAATGTCATATGCAAAAGATTTAACGCCGCCGGTTTTCCATCCGAATTATCGTTGACAACCGCATTGTTGATAATGCTGACCGAACCCCTGCCAATACCAAGCAGTACAAATGCCGCATATAATACCGGCACCGGCGGAATCCATGTAATTATAAGCCACATCAGCGGAATCAGTGCCGACATGCTCACAATCGTTGCCTTTCTGCCTATTTTACCCGCAAGCGGAGGATTGACAAAGCTTGCCAGCAGATTTCCGATTGCAAATGCGGAGAGCAGTCCGCCCGCCACACTGTAGCTGATACCCGCTTCTTCAATCAGATATGGCAGAATTGCCCCTACCAGAAGCACCATCGCGCCATTTACAAAAAATGCAAAATAGCACGGAAAAAATAGTTTCCATTTTGATTTCATCTCTTGTTTCTATCTCCATTTCCTTTTATTTAAGCTGTCAGCAGCATTGCGCAGACCGGCAGTGTCAGGATACTTAAAAATGTAGTGATAACCACTGCTCCTGCCGCCAGATTTTCATCATACCCAAACTGCACTGCAAACACAGACGTAATCGCCGCACTCGGGCAGGCTTCCAGTAAAAGTACCACCTGCGCCGCCATGCCTGTCACATGAAACAGCGAAAATATACCAAAGCACACCGCCGGAATCACCAGCTGACGCACCAGAATAATATACCATATATTTTTATTATAAACCAGTCCTTTTACGTCACTTCCCGCAATAATCATGCCTGTAATAAACATCGACAGCGGTGTATTCATATTGCCAACCAGACTGACCGGCTGTTTTATAATGTCCGGCACAGGAATCTGACACAGATAAATAAGCAGTCCTGCCATAACTGAAATCAGCACCGGATTCGTAAATATTGTACGCAGGACCTCTTTTGCGTGGACTTTTTTGCTGACAATGCCGTATCCGGCCGTCCACAGTAAAATATTATAAACCGTCACAAATGCGCTGGCATAAAGCAGTCCTTCCGAGCCAAACAGCGCCTGAATCAGTGGAAATCCCATATATGCCGCATTGGAAAAAATGCAGGCAAACCGCATAATCGGCAAATCGGGACTTTTGTGCTTTGCCGTCAATGCCAGCGTAATAAAAAGTCCGATAAGCAGCAGTAAAATACTAAGTTCAAACGCTTTCAAGAGATTATGGAGAATGTCAATATTAAATTCCATCATATACGAATTGATAACCATTGCCGGTACAATCAGATATAAGAGTAAATCCGAAAATGCTTTTTTCCCTTCCATTTTAACCGCTTTGGTCTTTACGCAGACAAATCCCGCAAAAATCAAAATAAATAAAACAACCACCTGTTTCACTGTAATCAACGCCAGTTCCATAATAATCTCCTTGTGTTATATATTTCATTGTTTGTTATATATTTGTTTGCAATGTGAGTATAGCACCCGAAAGCATGGTTGTCCAGTCTTCTTTTATACAAAAAGTGCCGCAGGACTTTTCTTTTTAGAATTCTCCTGCGGCACTGCCTGTTTTGTTCGTTCTGCCCGATATGCCTTTCGGTTATCGGTATGCATTTTCTACCTTATGCATCATATTTCTTTAACAGTCCGACACCCAGCGGATACGGTCCTGTATGCACGCCGACTGTTGCACCTATCTGATAAATGTCGATTGATGTAATATCCGAATATTCTTTCACGGATTCCAGCAGTCTGTCCCTGAAGGACACCGCTTCATCATAGTCGTAACCGTAACCCACCACAATTTCATAATCGTTGGCATTGAGGTTGTTTTTCGTAAAATGCTCTTTAATCTGCACAAGCAGTTTGTCAATGGATTTCTTTCTGCCCCTTGCCATGCCGCTTGAGAAAATCTCGCCGTCCTGCATGACAATCATCGGCTTAATGCCGAGCATATTGACCGCACCGCCAAGCACCTTGCCGATTCTTCCGCCGTGAATCAGATAATCCAGACTGCCTACCGTAAAGATAATTCTGCCGGTTGATTTAATCCGTTCCAGTGCCTGCACACTTTCTTCCAGCGAAAGTCCTGCCGCTTTCATCCGCGCAGCTTCCCTGACAAAAATTCCTTCCTCAACCGTATTTAATGTAGAATCAATCACTTCAATCTTTGCATCCGGATAATCTTCCAAGAGCATATTTCTGGCATTGACCGCTGAATTATAAGAGCCGCTGAACTTTGTGGTAATACAGATACAAAGCACGCCCTCTCCTGCTTTAACAATCGGTGTAAAAACATCTACATAGTCCTGTACGGACGGCATGGATGTCTTTGGGAAAACCGTCGGATTTTCTACCATTTCTTTATAGAAGTGGCGGACTTCAATTTCCGCACCCTCTTTTTTATATACATTTTCCTCAAACGCAACATAAAACGGTACAATCTGAACTCCGATTTTATCTGCATTTTCACCGTAAAGATCACATGCCCCGTCTGCTATAATTTGATATTCCATAATTCATCCTCATTTCCGTGTATCACATTAACTTCATATCATGTAATGCTAATCCGCATTACATAGTATTAAATACTATATTACATATACTACTATATTTCAAGTCAAAAATCCACTTTTTACCGGATAAATCTATAAACTTTTTATAAGTTTTTAAAATAACAAAACAGCGGCATCTTTATATTTCGATACCGCCGTCTTTATCACACCTAATTGTTATTTTAATGCGGGTAACAGGACTTGAACCTGCACGGTCTCCCACCAGAACCTAAATCTGGCGCGTCTGCCAATTCCGCCATACCCGCAGACAATGTATATAGTACCATATTTTTACAGACAAAGTCAAGGGACAGCCCCACGCCACTGCGCAGGACTGTCCCCTTATTCCGGCTGTCTGCCTGTTTTAATTTATATTACTTTGCAGCTTCTGTTGCTGTGCCTTCTGCTTCTGCAGCAGCTGCTGCCTTAGACTCTGCAAGTCTTGACTGTTCTTCTCTGTAAGCTGCTCTCTTGCTGTCCTGTTCTGCCTGGCTGTCAACAGTTGTTGCTTCCTGTGTAGTGCCGTTTGATGAACCACAAGCTGTTACAGAAAATGCCGTTGTTACTACGAATGCACCAACAAGTGCAAGCTTCTTAAAATTTCTCATTGTTCTTTTCCTCCATTTTTCCTGTTCGAGGTTACACTATAATACACTTTCTTTCGTTGTGCAATAGATGTATGGAAAAGAACACAAACTTTATTAAAGTTTAATTGAAGCTTAATGAAAGCTTTATTTTACACGCAGCATACGCATCGCATTTAAAATCGCAATCACAGATACACCGACATCTGCAAATACCGCTTCCCACATATTGGCAAGTCCGAATGCACCGAGAATCAGGATAAATGCCTTAACTGCCAGCGCAAATACAATGTTCTGTCTTACAATCACAAGGGTCTTTCTTGCGATTGTTACAACCTTGGCAATCTTTGTGGTGTCATCGTCCATAAGCACAATATCCGCCGCTTCAATCGCCGCATCGGAACCCATACTGCCCATTGCAATACCAATATCCGCTCTGGAAAGCACCGGCGCATCGTTAATACCGTCACCGACAAAGGCAACCTTGCCTTTTCCATCCGTATGTTGTGCTAACAATTCCTCAACCTTTGCCACCTTATCTGCCGGTAAAAGCTGGGTATAAACCGTATCGATTCCAAGTTCCTTTGCAACGGCTTCGCCCGCTTTTTTGCGGTCGCCCGTAAGCATAACCGTCTGCTTTACACCTGCCTGCTTTAAGCTCTTAATTGCCTGCCTTGCTTCCGGCTTAATCGTATCTGAAATAATTACACAGCCCATATAGCTGCCGCTCTTTGCCACATAAACAACCGTTCCCGGTTTTTCAGCCGGTACCACAGCAATGCCGTTATCGCCTAACAGCTTTTCATTTCCCGCAAATACTTCTGCACCGTCAAGCAGGATGCGGATACCGTGACCTGCCACTTCCTTTACATCAGAAATACGTTCTGCGGCTATTTCATTTCCTTCCTTTGCAAATGCACGCTTAATTGAAGCGGCAATCGGATGGTCTGAAAAATTTTCCGCATATGCGGCAGCTTCAAGCAGTTCCGCCTCGGACACGCCGTCTGCCGTCAGCAGTTCATTGACCTCAAATTCACCCTTTGTCAACGTACCGGTCTTATCAAATACGATAGTATCCGCTTCAGCAATTGCCTCTAAGAACTTACCGCCCTTGACTGTTGCACTCGCCTGACTTGCCTGTCTTATTGCTGCAAGTACCGTAATAGGCATAGCAAGTTTCAATGCACATGAGAAATCGACCATAAGTATTGACAATGCCTTAGCAGTATTGCGTGTTAACAGATATGTAAGTGCAGTTCCGCCAAGTGAATAAGGTACAAGCTTATCTGCAAGATGCTCTGCTTTTGACTCAAGACCTGATTTTAACTTCTCAGATTCTTCAATCATCCTGACAATCTTGTCATATTTGCTTGAGCCTCCGGCACGCTTAACCCTGAATACTATCTCGCCCTCTTCTACTACAGTTCCTGCAAATACAGAAGTTCCCTCACCTCTTCTTACAGGCTCAGATTCTCCTGTAAGTGAAGCCTGATTAACCATAGCCTCACCACTGATAACAGTTCCATCAAATGGGATTACATTACCCATCCGGATTATTACATTATCTCCGTCCTTAACATCTTTCACAGATACCTGTACTTCTGCATCATCTGTCTTTAACCAGACCTTATTAACGTTAAGTGACATCGTTCTTGCAAGGTCGTCAACCGACTTCTTGTGTGTCCAGTCCTCTATTATCTCACCTATACCAAGAAGAAACATTACTGAACCAGCTGTATTAAAGTCTCTTCTTAAGATAGAAACTCCTATTGCAGTTGCATCAAGAACTGGAACTTCAAGCTTTCTATCAAGCAGTGTCCTGATTCCTTTATAAATGTACTTCATTGAAGATACTGTTGTTAATACCGCACATACCGGTGCTGGAATAAACAGCTTCTTAGTCATTCTCCATAACACCTGATCCGCCAGCTTTTCAGTATAATGAGAATTGATTGCTCTTCCTGATGTTGCAAGAACATCTTCAGGAACCTCTATGTTGCTGTATCTGAACTTAGCAATAGCTTCAATCACGGTTTTTCTTGAACATCTGTACTCGACGACTGCATCAGCAGTTCTCTCATACACCTTGGCATTCGTAACGCCCTGCAGATTCTTAAGATAATACTGCAAGGTATCTGCCTGTGCAAAAGTCATGCCAGAAGCATCCATGTGAACACGGATTCTTCCGGGCACATCATGCTTTATTGTGAATTTCATACTCTGTTACGCTTCCTCATTTTCATCTACTGAATCAAGTACAACTTCTTCTGTGTTATACTTTGTCTCATTGATTGTCTTAGCATCAGCATATATATCCTCACAGTTTTCCTGAACAGTTGTAGCTGTCTTCATTATACATGATTTAGCTCTTAAAACTGCTGCTGTACAGTTAGTGTAAAGCTTCTTTGCGTCCTTGCTTGTAAGAATCTTAATTCCTGCTGTTCCAAATAATACACCTGCTGCGAAAAGTCCTGGTTTCTTTAAGTTATCAATTTTCATACTGTGCTCCTCTCTGTCCACATTGGACAATAAATGTTTCTTAAGTTTGACGGTTATTATATTACACATTATGTAACATTTCTACATAAATCCACTTATTGAGAAATCTTCTCAATATAGCAAAAGGAGAGATGAAACAGTTTCATCTCTCCCTTATTAGTAAATATTATTTATTAACTGAAACTGCCTTTTTCCTGTCAACTACACTTGTTATCTTCTGATTCTTAATGTATCCGCAGGCTTCTAGCCCTGACTCAATAATTTTACTCCATTTGCTTTCTGATAAATTAATTGACGAATCATCGTTTAATCTTACAGTATAACCGCCATTATCATTCTCATCACAAGTTATCCTGTACATATTCTTACGGTTAATTGCACCTATTTCTTCCAGTGTATTAACCATTCTATATACAGTTGCAGCCCCAATCTTAGGATCCTTTTTTACTGCCTTGTAATAAATCTCTTTACAGCTTGAGCAGTCCTCTTCAAGAATTACATCAAGAAGCATAAGCCTCTGTTTAGTTATCCTGCAACCCTGCTGCTTGAGACGAGAAATAATAATGTCTTTGTCTTTATCAGGATTTCTGACCACCCGTTACCTCCTTTTAATGGCAGTGGCCTTTGCATTTACCGCAGTCGCCACCACATGTGAACGATTTACCGTTTTTCTTGTCGTGTACCATACTGCGTACAATAAGCGCAACTATAATCACTAATATAACTCCTACTATAATTGTTCCCAGCATAATTACACCTCCGATAATATATCATTTAATTACTTTGTTGCATTTAAAAGCTTCTTAGAATCAACCTTTAATGTCTTACTTTCCTTATATGGTCTGAATAACAGATAGATGAAACCAACAATTATAAGAATTGCGATTACTGTGAATACATTAAATGCTGTGTCGCCAGTAATAAGACCAGCAATCTGGTTAATTACAAGACCTACAAGGTAAGCATATCCACACTGGTATCCGATTGCAATCCAGAACCACTTAGTGTTGTTCATCTCTCTCTTAATAGCACCCATTGCTGCGAAGCAAGGAGCACAGAGAAGATTGAATGCAAGGAATGCATATCCGCTTACTACTGTAAATGTAGCTGCCATGTTAGCATATACTGTTCCCTCACCTGCTGAGTAAAGGATACCCATTGTACCAACGATATTCTCCTTAGCAACAAGACCAGTAATAGAAGCAACAGTTGCCTGCCAGTTACCAAATCCTAAAGGAGCAAATATCCATGCGATTGCCTTACCAATTCTGCCAAGAATAGAGAAGTCAATCTGATCATCTGCAAGCATTGTAAATGTTCCATCAACAAATCCGAAGTATGTTGTGAACCAGATAATGATTGTTGAAAGTGTGATGATTGTTCCGGCCTTCTTGATGAATGACCATCCACGCTCCCACATGCTTCTTAATACTGTACCAACTGTTGGAAGATGGTATGCTGGAAGCTCCATAACGAATGGTGCCGGATCTCCAACGAATAACTTTGTCTTCTTTAAGATGATACCTGAGCAGATAATTGAGAATATTCCAAGGAAGTATGCTGATGGAGCAACCCATGGAGCACCATCAAAGATAGCTCCGGCAACCATTGCTATGAAAGGAAGCTTAGCTCCACAAGGAATAAATGTTGTTGTCATAATTGTCATCTTACGGTCTCTGTCGTTCTCAATTGTACGTGAAGCCATGATACCAGGAACACCACAACCTGAACCGATAAGCATTGGAATGAATGACTTACCTGAAAGACCGAACTTACGGAAAATTCTATCCATAATGAATGCTATACGTGCCATATAACCGCAAGACTCAAGGAATGCAAGGAATATGAATAATACAAGCATCTGTGGAACGAAGCCAAGTACTGCACCAACACCGGCTACAATACCATCAAGGATAAGACCCTTTAACCAGTCTACACAACCGATTGCATCAAGTCCTGACTCAAGAAGCACTGGGATGCCAGGAACCCATACACCATAATTAGCAGGATCTGGAGCTGCACCATCATTGTCTATACACTGTTTTATAGCTTCCTTAACACCAGCTGCATCTGTTGTCTCTGTTGTTACACTAAGATTTTCCTCATCTTCTACATCATAATCTAATGTAAGATTAGCTGGAACCGTGTTTTCAAGTTTCTTTAATGCTGCTACTGCTGCATCTGAATCATAATCATCAGCTTCTGTATCAATAGCATCTGCATACTCTTGACCTTTATCACCAAGGCTGTCGATATATGCCCCGATGATTGCATCTGAATCACCATACTCATCAGCTACTTCTTCGTAAGCTGAAGTGCCAATTCCGAAGAGATGCCAGCCATCACCGAACACACCATCGTTAGCCCAGTCTGTTGCCCATGTACCAACTGTTGTAACTGATACATAGTATACGATGAACATTACAACTGCAAATATTGGAAGTGCTAAGAATCTGTTAGTAACTATTCTATCAATCTTATCTGATGTAGAAAGCTTCTTCTCAGACTTCTTTGCAAAACATCCACTGATAATTGAAGATATATATGTATATCTTTCATTAGTGATAATACTTTCTGTATCATCATCAAATTCTTTCTCAAGAGTCTCAATCTCAGCTGAAACATCTGGAACATTCTTCATAAGAACTTTAATCTTATCATCCTTCTCAAGAAGCTTGATAGCAAAGAATCTCTTCTGTTCTTCAACAATATCAAGACCAAGCTTATCTTCTACTGCAGATATAGCTGCCTCAACCTTATCATCAAACTTGTGAGCAATTGTATTGAGCTTCTTGCTCTCTGCAAGCTTAACAGCCTTCTCTGCTGCTTCCTTAATGCCAGTTCCCTTAAGAGCTGATATCTCAACAGCTTCACATCCAAGGTTCTTTCCTAACTTGGCAAGGTCAACCTTATCTCCGTTCTTTTCCATGATATCGACCATGTTAACAGCCATAATAACTGGAATCCCCAGTTCCATAATCTGTGTTGAAAGATAAAGGTTTCTTTCAATGTTAGTACCATCAACGATATTGATGATTGCATCAGGTCTCTCGTTAATAAGATAATTTCTTGCTACTACCTCCTCAAGAGTATAAGGAGAAAGTGAATAAATACCTGGTAAATCCATGATAGTTACATCTTTATGTCCCTTTAATTTACCTTCCTTTTTCTCAACTGTAACACCTGGCCAGTTACCAACGAACTGATTAGAACCGGTCAAAGCATTAAACAATGTTGTTTTACCGCAGTTTGGATTACCTGCTAATGCAATTTTAATTGACATTTGACTACCTCATTTCTTTTATATAAATGTTTATGCATTTGCTAACAAACATTTGACAATTCTTACATTAATTAGATTATGCTAACCTGCATGTAAAAAAAATCAGCCTACCTCTATCATCTCGGCATCGGCTTTACGAAGCGATAATTCATAGCCTCTTACTGTAACCTCTACAGGATCTCCCAAAGGTGCTACCTTTCTTACATAGACTTCAACTCCCTTAGTAATTCCCATATCCATAATTCTTCTCTTAACCGGACCATCACCATTTAACCTGGTAACTTTAACAGTCTGGCCTACAGATACATCTCTTAAAGTCATAGTTTATCTCCTTCTTATTTTAGTTTTATATAAGAACTGGCATATTCAGTCCTTTATACCATAATTTTATTAGCCATATCTTTTCCTATGGCAACTCTTGATTCCTTAATGTTAACAATGACATTACCGCCAGCTTTAGAAACAACTGTTACTACTGCTCCCGGAACGAATCCAAGATTCTCAAGAAAACGTCTTATTTCTTCCTTTCCACCAATCCGCTGGATTGTGTATGGAGTTCCTTCATCAATCATAGTTAATGGCATAAGCTCATCTCCTCTTTTTAGCATATTGATAATGTTTTTCATTACCACCTTGGTTAGTATATTCTAATGGTCATTAGATGTCAACAACTTTTGTTATATTTTTATAATATTTTTTAGAACAATTTAACCCCTGATTGATATAACCAACCAGGGGCAAAATGTGCAATCTTTTCAATATATTACAGGCAATAAATAATTATGCTAACGCTGCCCCAAGTTTTTTGCAGTTTTCAACAGCATCATCATCTGGTGCTTCCTGACAGATTACGCTGTCTGTTGCAAGAACAACCCCTGCAGCCTTGCTTCTTTCTTCCCAGTCAGCCATCCATTCGCCGCTCCCCCATCCATATGAACCGAAAAGTGCAATTTTCTTACCGCTAAGGCTTCCTTCTACCTCTGTGAACATTGGCTCAAACTCTGATTCTTCGAGATTCTCTGCTCCCATTGCCGGGCATCCGAATGCAATTCCATCATATTCAGCAACCTTTCCTGAATTAAAATCATTTGCCACAAGTACATCAACCTCTGCTCCGGCTCCTTTAGCACCTTCTGCAACTGCGTTAGCCATTGTCTCTGTATTACCTGTTCCACTCCAATAAACTACTGCTACTTTACTCATTATCCAATCTCTCCTTTTTACTTTTTATATGCTTAAACCGTTAATGCAGATATGCTTCTGCCTCGGTCAAAGACTCTTAAATATACTTCTGTGCATTTTCTGTAACGTGCAAACATCTTCTGGCTGAATGCCTCATCACAATACACCTTCCATACCCCACAACATTTGTAATTACAGCCCTTTTGTCTTATAAACTGGATTACATCTTCCACCGGGTAACTTAAGAACAGTCCTATTTCATGCGGAAAGCATGTGTTCTCCCCCACTCTCTGTTTAAGATGTTTGATGCTTGCTCCAACTTTATAATCTGTATATCCAAATGTTTTCAGTACATTTTGTACTGCTGGCTGTGACAAATCCTTCTCTAATCTGTCAGGTCTGAACACATATAAAAGTGCACTCTTTTCATTTCGCTTTAAAAATGTAACATACACGCCTTTGGCGTTAAGTTTTCTGTTTACACTTGCAAGCTCTTTCCTAAAATCAGATATATTATCATATCTGTAATTAAAAAGGTTGCCCGTCTTTAATCCGGCAAGCGTCGGAGAACACTCTTTTATAACTTCCCGCTCAATTCTTCCCAATACATCTGTACAGACCATTTTTCTTTTCCTTCCATATTGCACTTTATTCTCTTCTTTATCAGCATGCCCTGCTTTCGCTTAAATATGTTTCTAAAACACTTGTAAGCGATGCCGCACTGCTTGAATGTGTTCTTACTATATTTACATCATTCTTCTTAGCCTCTGTAACAGCTGATAAAACCATCTTATGAGAAACTGTATTAGTAAACAGTATCATAAGATCCGGTGTTCCAATCTGCTTGGAAAATCCGCTTTTTTCCTTAACAAATACCTTCGCCTTGCAGCCGTGTTTCTTACATATCTGCTGATACTGGCGTTCCATACATTCATTTCCACCAATAATAACTACGCTCATATTCTCGTCCTTTCATTTACCTTACTTTTGTTAGCTTTGTCTAACCCACATTTGTAAAATAACGGATATCCTAACTGGATACCCGTTACATCAGTTAGCTTTAACTAACCATTAAAATATCATCTTTCTATATAGCTGTCAATACATTTTTACAAATTATCTGTCAAATGGTGCATCATCATCATTATTGTCAAAGTCATCAATATCCGCATGACCATCTGAATGGTCATGACCGTCAATCATATTCTCTCTGTTAACAACTCTCTTGATATCTCTCTGCTTCTCCACAAGATCTGATAACAGCTCCTTAGTAGCATTAGGCCTCTTGATATTCTTAATCTCAAAGTCACCCATTGTCTTGTCTCCAGAGCATACTTTAATAGTTCCTACTCCAACAAGTCTCTGCATGAATGAGCGCTCCAATGAAATATCCATAATACGATACAGTCTTACCTCATCATCTTTAACGCTGAAAAATCCTTTGCTTATAAAGAATCTGTCCTTAGATACACTATATCTTGTAAATGACCATGGAAGTCCGAGGAAGAGAATTCTCTTCCTGTCCTTCCATAATATATCTGTGCTGACTTTATCTCTTGCCATTGTTTAAATATCTCCCCTTTACCTTTAATTTCATAAAGCACTATATTAAATAGTATTTTTAATTATAACATACGTCTTACTATAATTAAATTAATATTCCTCATCTTTTATCACTTTTTTCATAGCAAACATTGAAAAATATTCTTGTGCTTTCTGTAATTATATATTGAGTTTTTTCTGAAGTCTGTCAAGAATTTCTTCTTCAGATAATCCAAATTCAAATCCTAATTCAATAATTGCCTTAGCTTCTCCCTCTTTGCGTGTTTCCTCGAATACTGTACACATATCAGCATCAGCCTCCTTTTCAAGCATATTATAATCTATCTTGCAATTAACTGCACCTGTCACAGTCATTATAACGGACTTTTCTACTTTATGCTCTGCTGCATAATTTATTGCTTTTTCTTTAATTTCATTCAAATTACCATTTCTGTTCAAAAGAATTCCAAAAAGATTGAACAAATCCTTATTATTAATATTATGTAATTTCAAATTATTTTTTCTTGCTTCAACCAAATTCATTTTATAATCATTGATAAATGCTTTCATATCTTCAGGAATATCCAACATTCCCTGTAATGATACCGCTCCATCCCATGCCTTCTCCCCATAATATATAACTATAGTTATTATCGGTATAAATTTATCTGTTCTCTTCATTTTAGAAATAAACTCATCATCAGACAATCCTTTTGCTGTCTTATATTTAACAGCATTACTGTCATATTGTTTTTTATAAGAACCATAATCATATCCCATAACTCTCATCGGCATTGCATAATGAATATGTTCCTGACTTTCCATTCCAAGTATGCACAACTCGTCATCAGGTTTTATTACCTGTTTCCCCTCATATAAAACCGCATTGAAAAAATCCGCAAACTGTTCATTATTACGCCAATAGTTTTTTACAACAACATCTGCTTTCAGTTTATTTTTTGTTTTCCCCATACATTATCCCCTTTAATTATACTATGAACTATATTCATCATCAATATTGTTTCGTATTTAATAGTATAATATATTTAAAATATTTTTCCTACTTATTATTATATATTTTATTTTTATTTAATATATTTACTGAAAATACAAAAGACCTTGCAGATAAATCAGTCATCTGCAAGG
>ENA-ORSS01002273-ORSS01002273.1-human-gut-metagenome-genome-assembly--contig:-NODE-2273-length-17622-cov-2.886662_pt1 | contig 17622 bp, 15 predicted proteins | sample MGYA00241899_ERZ509162 | MGnify/ENA primary metagenome ERZ509162 (study PRJEB26280, sample SAMEA2338641) | human gut metagenome | biome: human gut; feature: human-associated habitat; material: faeces... | reverse complement strand
AGGCCGGGGATCCCAGGGCCAGCACGAGGTGCCTGCCTTTTACCGAAGTGCCGTCTTTTGCGGTCAGCGTCACGCTTCCGTCAGAAACATGGACGCCGTCTGCGGGCACGTTCAGGCCTGTGCGCAGGGCAAAGCGTCCCTTTTTGCAACCGCGGATAAGGGCGCTCACGAGATCGCGCGCGGACGTATCCAGAAAGTACCGTCCGCCCTCGCGTTTTTCCCAGGGCAGTCCCAGACTGTCCATGAAGCGCGTCATGCCCATGGTGCTGAAGGCGTCCAGCACGGGATCCACAAAATCCGGCGTACCGCAGAGGTAGCAGTCCGGGGTGAGAGACGAGTTTGTGAAATTGGCGCGTCCTCCTCCGCAGATGGCCAGCTTGCGCGCGGGCGTGCGTTCCCTGTCGATGACGCACACGGAGAGTCCGAGCTCGGTGCAGCGCAGGGCGCAGGAAAGGCCCGAGGCACCGGCGCCCAGGATGATCACATCGTACCCGTCACAGCCGTCGAACTGATTCTCCCGGAGAAAATCCTGCTCGTCCTTTTCATCGACAGTCCAGCGTTTCGCGAAGGGCTTGCGCTGTCCGTACCCGCTCTGGCCGTCATCGCCGGATGAGGAAGCGGGGCGGCTGTCCCCGCGGTATCCGCCGCGGGAAAAATCGCTGCGCGGGGCAGCGTCACGGTTGAAGGATGGCCTGTCATTGTGGGAGAAGCTGCGTTCTCCGCGCGGGGTGCTGTCTGTCCTGTCCTCCCTCATGTACGGTCTGCCGGGGCGGCTCCCGCTGTCAGAGGCCGGTCTTTCATCCCGTGGAAAGCTGCGTTCTTCACGCCGGGCGTTGTCTGCCCGGGCTTCCCGCATATACGGCCTTCCGGGATGACGCTCACTGGCAGAAAACGGCCTCTCATCGCGGAAAGAGCCGCGATCTGATCCCTCCTCTGCGCGGTCATAGCGGCGCTCGCGATGGAAAGACGGTCTGTCGTCATGGGAGAACCGGTGTTCTCCGCGACCGGAGAAGTCCTCCCTGTCTTCGCGGGAGTAGGGTCTTCCGGGACGGCGGTCACGGTTAAAAGACGGTCTCTCATCGCGGGAGAAGCCGCGGTCTGCCCCGTCCCCGGAGCGGTCATAGCGGCGCTCGCGATGAAAGGAAGGCCTGTCGTCATGGGAGAAACGGCGCTCTCCGCGTCCGGCAAAGTTCTCCCTGTCTTCCCGGGAGTAGGGTCTTCCGGGACGGCGGTCACGGTTAAAGGACGGCCTCCCATCGCGGGAGAAGCCGCGGTCTATCCCATCCCCGGAGCGGTTGTAACTACGGTCGCGGTGGAAAGATGGCCTGTCGTCATGGGAGAAACGGCGTTCACCGCGACCGGCAAAGTTTTCCCTGTCTTCCCGGGAGTAGGGCCTTCCGGGGCGGCGGTCGTGGCTGAAGGACGGTTTGTCATCACGGGAGGAACCGCGATCTGCCCCGTCCTCAGGACGGTCGTAGCGGCGGTCACGATGGAAAGATGGCCCGTCGTCATGGGAGAAACGGCGTTCACCGCGTCCGGAGAAATCTCTCCTGCCTTCACGCTGGTATGATCTGCCTCCGCGGGAAGAGCCGTGCTCGGATTCCTCCGGGGAAAACGGTTTTTCAGTCCTGCAGGCCCTTACGCCGGCGTTACTGTCCGGGGTCTGCCTTCCGGCAGAAGGGAAGCGCGCTGCTCCGGATGTTTCCGTGCCGTTTGACTTGTTTTTTGATGAAGGGGTATGCATTTCAGACTGATTACCCTCTGTCTGCTCTTTACGCGGAGTCTCTTCCATGCCTCTTGTATCCTCTCTCTATGTGCCGCCTTTTCCGTTTCAGAACGGCCGGCTGAATACTGTTTTTCCCACGCTTTTCAGGCGCGTGGATTACCCTGACAGGCAGAGGGGCGGGGATTCCCTTCTGCGCCGTGAACGCATCAGTACGCCGGACGGCGATTTCCTTGATATCGATATTTACCCGTCCCCCGCAAGCCCCCGTTTTCTGGCCGTGCTGACCCACGGACTCGGCGGAAATTCCCGGCGTAAGTACGTGCGCGGCATGGCCCGGGCCCTGAGCCGGGCCGGCGGGCTGTGCGCTGCCTGGAACCACCGCGGCGCCTCCGGGGAAATCAACAGGGCGGTACGCTTCAGCCACATGGGCGAGACAGGGGATCTTGCCGCCGTTGTCTCCTGGGCTGAGCGTTTTGACCTGCCCATCGTTCTGGCAGGCTTCAGCATGGGAGCCCATCAGACCCTGAGCTATCTCGGGGGAGACGGCGTGTCCCCGGCTGTCGTCTGCGGCATCGCCATATCTGATCCCTGCGATACTGTCACGGCGGGAGATCTCATCGATACCCCGCGGAACACGGTGTTCCGCCGCTATCTTCTGAAACAGCTGCTGCCTCTGGTGCGGAAAAAGCTCGCGCTTTATCCCGATATCGCCGGAGGAGCTGACGTCGCGGGCATAACGGATTTTCACACCTTCGACAACCTCGTGACAGCGCCGGCCTTCGGCTTCCGCAGCGCTGAGGACTATTACAGCCGCGTCTCCGTTCTGCCGCGCATTCCCTTTATCAGAAAGCCTGTTTATCTCCTGAATGCGCTCGACGATCCCTTCTGCACGCCAGCGTGCCATCCGTTTTCCGAAGCGGGAAAGAGTCCGGCCTTCTGGTTTGAGGCCTCCCGCCGGGGCGGCCACATGGGCTTCGTCACGAAGGGGGAGACCTACTATCATGAGGCGCGCGCCGTGCGTTTCCTTAGTGAAAGGATCGGATTCTGAGCGGGGCAGGGCGTATGACCATTCATCCACGGCCCGTCAGATGGCGGCTCAGAAAACACTGAAGCTTTTACGGCTGCGGTGGCGGACGCTATCCTGGCGGTGGGGAAACGCCTCTTTGAAAAAGCCGTGTGTAATTCTGCGCAAAAATTCGCGAAGCACTCAGGCCTTCATCGACGGGCCGGCTCTCTGTGAGGAAAGTATTATGCCTATTGTCTCCGGTCAGCTGCCGGAATACATGTATCAAAGGTAACCCCCGCGACCTTATGGGGCCATTATTTTCGATGGGTCGCTATGCTGGGAATGTTTCCAAATATCAGGCCAATGCCAAATTTCCCCAGCAGAAATCCAAACCTTGGAAGAAAATCCATAGGAATGGTTGTCAATCCAGACACATATTTCGTAGCCCCATTCATGAAGGGGCCAGATGGCGGTATCGTATGTACTACCGGATACCTTGCTGACAAAACACAAAAAAGATTCATAAATAGTTACTTGAAAAGTATCTATCCTGAATCTTTAGGGCGGGCATGGACCTTGGGAGGAACCTCTGTCCCTCCATCTCTCGTCAGGCGGTCAGGGTCCCCTGACCTATTAGTACGCAGCGATGGGGAATTTTCTGCTGTCGAAGGTATGCCCTTGGAAAGCAACCTATCTAAAGCTTCTCAAAAAAGCAATACGACAGAGACAAAAAAAACGTCAGGGACAGCTATGGGGGTTGGATTAGGTTTGCCTGCGAAGATTCCAGATGATGCCTATGGAGCAGACAGCAATGTGTATTCCCGTTCTCTCCGTCAGATAGGCATTGGTGCCAGGTCTCTGTTATCTGGGGCTCTCGACGGGCTGTCTCTGGGGCTCGCCAAACCTGGAACAACCCTTTCAGACTATCTTGGGCTTCCAAAGCCTGAAAAAGGTACTCCGGAGGAGCTTGTGAGTGGTCTTATCCGGGGAGCGGCAGATGGCGCAGGCTATTTACTCCCGGGAACGGGTTTGGCAAAAGCCGCAGCAGCAATGAATCCCACAGCCAGAATGCTTGGAGAATATCTTGCGTTCAACCATTACCTTCAGGTCGGTATAGGTGGGGTAGCTGGGCTCCTGGACGCAGGCAGTCATGGCCATTTCCGACTGCCTGACAACTGCAGAATGTCTCCATGCGATATGGCAGGGTGACAGGGACTAAAAACGGCGGTGCGCAGATTCAGCTGAACGACGCCGTAGGCACCGCATCCACATGCAGAAGTGCGCTGTCTATGCCTATGACGCTTTTCAGTGTGAAGATGACGGGTGGATAAAAGAAAAGCTTGAAAGGTTGGGAAATTGGAGCTGCCAGGAACTAGATTTTTCTCCCCTCTCCTTCCCGAGCGGCAGTTACGTGCGTTTGCAGAACGAAAAATTTCGGCAATTCCGGAAACGGTGTGGCTTTGGTGGCGATTTTTATGTTTTTACGCGGCCCCACAAAGTTGAAAAATTCAAGGGTTCGGTTTATGTTTTTTATGTATGAAAATTCCGAGCCAGTTGCGCCTGCCGGTGCCGGCTTTATTTTGCTCGGATGTCTCTTCAGCGCAAGCGAATGCCTCAGTGACGCCGGCGGAGGGGCGGCGCGTGATTCGTGGCAACCTGCGCAAGACGCAATTTCACCGGGCAGGATGGACATTCCGCTTCTCATTGTTTGGAGCATGTCGCCGTTGGCGTCGAGCGCCTGCAAATATATGAATTTCTCTGCCGGAACTTCAAAGTACGCCGAGCCGTCGCTCTCGACTGGGACTGTCCCGAGTATTATTTTATCGTCGTAATCATCGTAATTCATCGCAGGTGCTTGCGAGCCTTCGTTTTCCCAGTATCCGCCGCTCCAATAGAGTTTTGGAGGATTCTCTACTATGCGCAGATATTTTATATCTCCCCTTTTTACGCCCTTTAAGTGCGTTCCCTCGTAAACGTCGCTCACATACGCGAGAGCCTTTTCCGATGTGTCGTATGAGCGTTGCGGGGCGGCGGTCATAGGGGGTGTGCGCCTTTCGAGAAGCTTTGCGTCGAACAGCCCCATTCCTTCCGTGGATTTCCCTACGAGAACGTCCGTGCCGCTTTCAATGTCTGTAAGATACAGGTTCATTGTTTGCGATTTCTCCGACGCCTGCCTTGATGACAATATAAATTTCTCAGAAATTGGTTCAGGGTCCTCGTATTTGATTTTCACCGCCTTCATTGAGTCTGCGTATTTATCGCCGGGCTTGTCGATAAGCTTTCTCGCGCTCTCCGGAAAAATTTTAACTACGGATTTTTCGCCTTCCACGCCGATATTTTTGTCGATAATAGCCAGCGCTCCCCATGCGATATCGTGGCATGATGACAGTATTGCGGCAACTTTGCTTGAATTTGGAATCTGGATGCCGTTGAGTGCGGGGTTTTTTGTCTCTTGGCCCCAGTATAGGGCGTGGCGGGTTCCGTCTGGATTGCAAGTCCAGAGCCCTTGGGCTCCGGAAAAATTGCGGTCAACGTATTCCCAACGCGTGTATAGGATTTTCCCGTCGCGTGTTATGGACGGGGTTCCCTCAAACTCTATCGAATTGCCTATTTGTGTTATATTGGCACCGTCCGGCGACATTTTATAGAGATTGCACATTATATGCCTGTTGCATCCGCAATATTTTGCGGCGCGCGTGGACGCAAATGCGATATCGCCGTCGGGAAGATAAATTGGGTCGATGTCCGAGACTTCCGCAAGGCGGGTTAGCTGCCTTATTTTGCGTGACTGCAAGTCCATCTCATAGATGTGGTAGGAGTCTTCAAAGGATTTGCGCATGGAAAATAGAATGCGCGAGGCGTCGTACGAGGCTTCGACATCGCGTATTATGCCTTTGGGAAGTTCGAGCAGCATAGTTTGCGACGGATTCCCTTTTGCGTCGAAATCGATTTTAAGAAGCCGCGAGCCGCTTTTTGCGAGTTTATGCCAGGAATTTTGGTTAATTTCCCCCCTTTGGAAAATATTGGCGGTATTGTGGTGGTCTACGGGATATTGAGTTCTGAGTACGCATACGATAGACTTATCCGCAAGAGATTTTGATTTTACAAATTCGGCTGCGAATGCGGAAAATGTAGAAATTAAAAACGCTACAAAGAAAAGTGGCAATTTAATATACATAACAAACAGATAAATTAACTATTGAATGCGGGCAAGTCAAAAAGAATACGGAATTGCTTGACATCGCGGCGCGCAAAACCAAGATTTAAAACTTTAAAAAGCTCAAGTGGTGAAATTGGTAGACACGTACGATTCAGGTTCGTATGCTTCACGGCATGAGGGTTCGAGTCCCTCCTTGAGCACCACTTTCAAGCCCGCTTAAGCAAACGCTTGGCGGGCTTCTTTGTCCCATAAATAAGGGTCAACACCAAATGTTTGGAATAGCGCGATATTTTAGTTTTTGATTTTATAGTTTTAATCCGCATTCTAATTGGACTATCAATCTATGATTTGCAAAGTTTCAGAGTCGTAAGCCAGGCGTTTTGTTAATATTCCTGTTTCGCCGCCTTTTATATAGAACGTAATTATTTGCTAAATGAGGCAGGGGTATTAGATAGATCCGCTTTTGTTTGCGAATAGATTTTTGAGAAGTTCTATGATGAAAATATCTGCACGCTTTCTAGTGCGGACTTATGTATTTATGTGGCAAAATAGAATTGCGCAATATGCGGATTACAAGGCGAGATTTTTTACGGAAAATTTTTAAACAATAAAAAACTTAATATTCAAGAGGGAGCGCGTCCAAGTCTGCAGTACTCATAACAGGAGATTTCATGAGGCTGTTCTCATCGGAATTTGGCTGCTTTTTATAATAGGCTTTGCCAATTTGCCGCTTTATCATCTTGTACAGGCGGGTATAATATAAACTTTCGTCTGCGCCTGAAAGCATTTCATGGTCGCCAATTAAGCAAAACTTGGGATCGTATTGGCATGCAAAAACAAATCTGGCTGGGGCGTCTTGTATAAATATGCTACCGCGCACGAGCCCAATAAAGGCTGTCCGGCTGCCAATATCCTGCAAAGTGCAGGCAATATCAATCTCTGGCTTGTAAAAGGCGGTTGCGTCGTACTGTTTGCGGTTTGCGTCGAATGCGTTTTTAGGGATTGGCAGGGATGGGGTTGCGCGCACATTTATTTTCAAATCTTCCGACAATTTAACGGCAATCGCCCCTGCCAAGGATTCTGGAAAGCCGTAGAATGGAAAGATATAAATATCGGCTACGCCTTCAGGGGCGCGCTGCGTGGAGCTTAGATTTTCATTCAGATTTATTCTTGGGCCTCCGACTATTGCGCTGTTGATTTTTGGCATTATATAAATGCGAACCAATATTAAGACAGCCCCAAGAATAATAAATGCAAACGCGTATTTAAGGATTTGCTTCGCAAACCCCAAGAGCGATAGCAATATAAGTTCTGGAGCGTTTGGTTTCTGCGGGATATTGCCTGATTTGCTTAGGAAAACTTTAAAAGATGCCAATTCCCAACGCGCGTATTCTATTTCCAATTGGGTGCATATTCTAAAATCTAAGGAGACTCTTAACTCGCAATAAAGCGTATTATTTTCCTCCCTAATTACCGCTTCTCTTTCTACTTTCGCCGGATTGAAAGATATGATATTGCCGAGTTGTGAACCGGCCTTAAATACATATTCCGTATCGCCCTTGTAGGCAATCTTGTATCCTTGCCTTTCAAAAAAATAAATGGCTTCTTCTTTCCAGTTGTATTTGACCTCTATGAGAGGAATCTTAAAATAATGTGATACTACAGAGTTAGAAGTCATTTTTTTATTAGGCGAAAATATATTTTGCGGGCTCGTTGGAAGGAGGCAACATCAAATATTATTGTGGCTTTTTGAGGACTTCCTTTAATTCTCCGGCTTTCCCATATGCATTTTGAGCTCAAATTTTTTTGGGGAAAAACGCAAATTCTTTAAAATTTGCCGCATTAAAATACATCTTTCCGTTTCCTGAAAGATAAAAAAAACGCCCCGGAAAGGGGCGTTATATAGGAGGATTTTTTCGCAGTATTTTGCAAGCGGGCACATTATTCTTCGGGTCCGCCGATTTCCCCAAGCTCCTCCAATTTATCTATATTTTGCGTCTCAAAATATCTGCGTATATTTTGGCTGTCTTTCATATTGTGCCGGACGATGATGCTGTATTTCATATAGATTACGTCTTCGGCGATATTTGTGCACAGGTCCGCTATCCGCTCAAAGGCTTTTGAGATTAGCAGATAATTTATCTCGGTCATGGCTGAATTTATATCTTCGCTTATCGCCTTGCCTACGTTTAGATAGCAATCCCGATTTTCGTCGTCTATTATCTTGTCGTCCTCGCACACTTGCAACGCGAGAAATTCGTCCTCCCGTATGAAAGCGTCGAGGCTGTCTTTTAGCATCTTTATTGTCTGCCGCGATATCATGTCGAGATTGAACGGTATTTGCCCTATCGGGCGTTCCTTTATAAAGCGTATGCGCTTTACTATGTTGCAGGCCATGTCGCCTATATGTTCAAGCTCGTTGTTTATTTTTAAAACTGTGATTACAAATCGAAGGTCGCTCGCGACAGGCTGGTGCAGGGCGAGAATTTTTAGGCACTCCTCCTCTGTATCAACCTCCATTTTATCAATGTGCGCGTCTTCTCCCACAACCTTTTTCGCGCCGTCTTCCGACAATTCCCCTATCGCGTTGACGCTCCTTGCGACGTTTTCCTCGACGGCGACCGCCACGCGCAAAATGCGCGATTTCAGGTTTTCCAGATCTTTTCTCAAATGCAGGTTCATATTAGCCAAATCTCCCGGTTATGTAGTCGTTTGTAGATTTTTGTTTGGGGTGCGTAAATATGTCTTTCGTAGCCCCAAATTCTATAAGATTGCCCTCGTAAAAGAACGCGGTGTAGTCGGACACGCGCGATGCCTGCTGCATATTGTGGGTGACTATCGCTATCGTGTATTCTCCCGAAAGCTCGCCTATCAAGTCTTCTATCCTCGATGTCGATTTCGGGTCGAGCGCGCTGCACGGCTCGTCCATAAGCAAAACTTCCGGCTTTATTGCAAGCGCCCTTGCAATGCACAGGCGCTGCTGTTGCCCGCCTGACATTCCCATGGCGTTTTGCTGGAGCCTGTCTTTTACTTCGTCCCACAGCGCCGCCTTTCTCAAAGACGATTCCACAATTTCGTCCAGCTCGTTTTTTGGGCATCTTCCCTTTACCCTCACTCCGTACGCGACATTGTCGTATATGCTTTTCGGAAATGGATTGGGGCGCTGAAAAACCATGCCTACTCTGCGCCTAAGCTCAACTATGTCGAGGTTCTTTCGGTATATGTCTATGCCGTCGAGCGCTAGCAGCCCCTCTGTGCGGCACCCATCTACGAGGTCGTTCATTCTGTTTAGACAGCGCAAGAAAGTGCTCTTGCCGCAGCCGCTCGGCCCGATTATCGCAGTCACTTTTTTGCGCACGAAGCCCATGCTTACGCTTTTTACGGCGTGAAAATTCCCGTAGTAAACCGAGAAATCTTTTGCCACAACAATGTCTTCCTCCACAATGTTGGATTTCTTAGCTTCGGAGATTGCCGTCTCAGGATATGTTAGAGTTGTCATATTAGTGTTTTGCTCTGTTTTGGAGTCTCGCCCTTATTACTATCGCGATTGCGTTTAGCAAAAGGACTATGCCTATAAGGGTTAATACCATTCCGTATTGCACGTGCGAAACCCTCTCCGCCATTTCGTGCTCGGAACAAATATTATAGATGTTCCACGGCAGGGCGGGGGTCGGCTGCGTAAAAATTTCCGAAATCGCGAGGGCGGCTCCGGTGCTTGTCGCGGCGGTAAATATTATCGGGGCGGTTTCTCCGGCGGCTCTGCCCATGGAAATTATTATTCCGGTGAGCATCGAGGGCAGCGCCGCCGGAAGAATCACTGTCCGTATAGCCTTCCATTTGTTGGCGCCGAGGCTGAGCGCGGCTTCCCTGTAAGAATTTGGAACCGCTTTTAGAGATTCCTCGCAGCTTCTTATGATTGTGGGGAGTATTAAAAGCGCCAATGTTATGCAGCCAGCCAACACGCTTTTGCCTTCGGAAATTTTTACGGTGTTTATCAAAAACGCCAATCCGAAAAGCCCGAACACTATCGACGGAACACCCGCGAGTGTCCCAACGCATATTCTTAAAAGCTCCACCGACTTCCCTCCCTTCGAGTATTCCGAAAAATATATGGAGGCGGCTATGCCGAGCGGCGCGGCTATTATCATTGAACCGAGCGTCAGGTAAAAAGTGCCCAATATCATCGGCCATATTCCGCCGAATATGTTTGAGTCGAAAGGCTCGTCGAAGAAAAATCCCCAGTATGCGGTCATGTGCGGCTGCAACATCGCGTCGAAATTTTCTTCTATATATTTGGCCATTTCACCGACTTTCGTCCCTTTAAAAAATTCCTCAGTCTTTACGCGCTTGATGTATTCCGCGCCGCCGCCGTCTTTCGCCTTTACGCTTATTGTAAGGACGCTGTCTTCCAACGCGGCTCTTGCCATATCCATTCGAGTCTGCCCGTATTTTTGCCTCAGCAGATTGACGGCGTCCTTCGACTTTATGTCCGGCTGCCCAAGAAGCTCCACTACGCCCTCTTTGAAGGTTTTGTACGCCGCATTCTGTTCGTCGAGCTCCGAAACGACTTCGTCTATATGCTTTTTTACCCCGGCGCTGACATTTCTTCTTATCAGGCTTTTTTGCATGAAATTCAGTTTCTTTATTGAATTTAAATAGGCAACCTCGCGGCGTACTGCGTCTGAGAGCCTCTCGTCTTGCCCTTTCAAAACCTTTATAAGCGCATAGGATGTTCCGTCTTTCTTTGCGTCGGAGGAGGCTTTGTCGACTTCGCCGATATACTCCGCCCATATCTTTTCGGATATTTGCGCTATGCGCTTTCCGCGTTCGTTTCCTTTGAGTTCAAGGCTTGAAAGCAGTTCCTGGGAATGTTTTTTCATGCTCTCAAAGGCCGCGTCGAACGCCGTGTTTATTTTTGCCTCAAACGCCGTATTTGAGGGGCTTTCGTAATTGCCCATCATTTCATAGAGCGGCGCCCGGGCCTCGTTCGAGAGCTTTATGCGCTCCTCGTCGGATTTTGTCGGGGACCTTCCGAGATTTTCTATGAGAAATTTTTCATGCTCCACAGTCGCGTTGAAAATGACCGCCCCGACGCCGCGGTACACTATCGGCGCAAGAAACGTCAATATCGCAAGCGCAATCACCGCGAGGGAGGCGTACGCGACGTACGTGAACGATTTGTCCAATATTTTTCTGTATGCAGTTTTCATTTCCGTTTCACATGCAAGCCGGAGCCAATCCATTGGCTGCAAGCATTCAGCAGAAGCCCGCCTATCAGCAGGCAGAGGCTCATTGCAAACAGCACATGGTAGCGCTGCGACCCTGTGCTTTGGTCGGCTTCGCCCATTTCACCCGCGATTGTCGCGGTGAGGGTTCTGACCGGCTCGAGAAAATTGTAAAAGGGCTCGGGGATTTTTAGCGCGTTTCCGCTCGCCATCCAAACAACCATGGTTTCCCCGACTACCCTCATAAGTCCGAGTATCACAGCCACCGCTATTCCGCTTTTTGCGCACGGCAGCACAACTTTAAAAATGGTCTCAAAGCGCGTGGCTCCGAGCGCGAGCGAGCCTTCGCGCATATCCCTTCCAACGGCTGCGAGCGCGTCTTGGGATATGCTTATGATTGTGGGAAGCGCCATTATCGCAAGGACTATCGAGGCGTTCAGGGCGTTTGTGCCGCTTGAAACCTCAATACCGAGCGCGCTCTTTGCCGCTATGCACACGGCGCCCGCAAAAAGTACAATCGCTATCGCCAACGGCACGAATTTCGGGCCTTTCCCCATGAATATTTTTTCGTGCAAAAGCTCTCCGACCGGGAATGCCGCGATAATCGCCATGGGGATGCCTATGACGGCTATTGCGGCTGCAATTAAGGCGCCGCCGTGGTTTTGAAGCACCGGGGCAAAGACTACAATCGCAAAAAAACCGTATGCTACAGACGGGATTGCCGCAAGCAGCTCTACAATCGGCTTAAAAATCTTGGATACGCTTGCGCCTACAATCTCGTTTAGGCATATTGCAGTTGTGATGCCAAGCGGAATTGCAACCGCGCACGAGCCTATTGTCACCATCGCGGTTCCAAAAAATATTGCGAGTGCCCCAAAGTGCGGGTCGGCCTGCGACGGGCTCCAATCCGTGCTTGTGAAAAATTCGCAGGTTCTGCCGAGATCAGAGAAGAACGGAAGCGCCTCAACCGTTATAAAAAATATTATGAAGACTACCGCTATGGTCGGAATCGCGGTTATGCAAAAGAGCAGGCTCCGCCCAAATTTGTCCAGAAACGCTTTCAGCGCGCTATTGCGCCTGTCGAGAATAAGGGAGTTTTTTTTCGGACTCATCTTATGTTTTCTATTTGCCGCGTGGGGATATTCCGCCCGGCTTGTTTTTGATTTAAAATTCGCCCGCATATTAATAAAGCATTGTTAGGCGAATATCGTTTGGCTGTTAGAATTTTGTTAGATTTGCGCCGCAACTCGCGCTCCGCTTTTATGTACTCGCGCCCTCTTTACAGCCTAAGATAACAATTCCCGAGAAATCAGGCGGCGCTCAGGCGCAAAAAAAAGCCCGCTAAGCGGGCCTTTCTTTTTGCGCAAACTTTATTATTCGCAGACGGGTATGTATCCGAGGTCCGATATTATCTCGCGCCCCTCGCCGCTCAAATGAAGTGTGACGAAATTAAATATGTCGCCCCCCATTTTCGGGTATCCGTTTGTGAACATAAAAAGCGGCCTTGCAATTGGGTATTTGCCGCTTGTGATGCTCTTTGGGTTTGGCAGTATGCCCTCGATGGAAAGCGGCTTTACGGTGTCGTCGACAAATCCGAGGCCGACGTACGCGATGGCGTCTTTTGTCGTGTTCACGCGGGTTCTCGCTTGGCCGTTGGAGCCTACGTATTCGGCGTCCTTGACAATTTTCGCCTTTTTGAGGACGAGCTCGTTGAACGTCTCGTAAGTTCCGCTGTTTGTGTCGCGCGATACGACGACAATCTTTGCGTCGTCGCCGCCAAGCTGTTTCCAGTTTGTGATTTTACCCGTGTATATGGCGGCTATGTCGGACATTGTGAGGGAGCGGATTTTATTTTTCGGGTTTACAATTACGGCAAGCCCGTCGAATGCCACGACGTGCGCAACGGGAAGAACTCCGTTTGCCACGCAGCTTTTAAACTCCGAGTCCTTCATGAATCGCGAGAGGTTCGCGATGTTGCACGCCTTGTTTATGAGGCTCTTGACGCCGTTCCCGCTGCCGGATTCGCTGATTGTTATGTTTACGTCCGGGTGGCTTTCCTTGTAAAATTCGGCAAATGCCTTTGCTATTGGGCCGACTGTCGTCGAGCCGTCTATAATTATATTTTCTCCGGCGAGGGCGCTTTGCGCCGGGCCGAGCATTAGGGCGGCGAATATTGTAGCCGCTATTTTCAGTGCGATATTTTTCATTTTTTTTCCTTATGTTTTGCTTTTAAAACAATACTTGCATTTGGGCTCTCACCGCGTTTGCGACCGCGCTTTGCACAGCCGAGGAGTCCGTCGGGGAGCCTTCGAGCTTGGCGTATTCGTAGCCTATTTGGAATTTGAGGGCGTTGCCGTTTATGTACCAGTTTAGGCCCGCGTAAATGCTTTGGCCGCGGTCGAAACTCGTATTGCCATAGGCGTTGCGGACTCCGTCGCTAACTTTTATTCCTCTGCCGTCTGTGTCTATCCAGCTGTACCTAACTGTCGGGGCGATGGCGCCGAATTCGCCGATGTCGAATTTATATTCTATGCCGACGTTTACTCCCATTGGGGTCGCGTCCTGCGTGTAATTGTTCTTGGCGTCCTCCATGTTGGCCATCAAGAATTCGCTCCAAAGGCTGAATCCGTAGGCGGAGAGTTTTACGTAGGGGTTGAGGCCTATTATATAGCCTCCGTGTTCGCCCGCCGTTCCCGCGACGTTCGTATCGTTTGTGTATGCGGCGTTTACGCCAGCCTGAAAGGACACTGCGTCCGCAATCTTTCCGGAATAGGAGACGTTTGCCGCGTAGAGCAGGCCGTCCTGCGCGCCGGCGGGAATCGAGGAGGGATTGTTGCTGTAGGAGTTTGTGATAGACAGACCGTATTGAAGGCCGTCAACCGGCGTTTCGCCCTCCCAGTAAAGCCCCGTGTGGCGCCCTCCAAGGCCGAGCCTTCTTCCGTTGTTACCTTCGGAAAAATAGCGGGAGGCAAGCGAGCGCTCTATGCTCAGAAGCTTCGATGCCGACGTGTATTCTTCAAGATTGAACTTTATTTTCTTATAGCCGATGTCGGCGGTTCCGCTTAGAAATTCCCCGTCATACTTCTTGGTGATGTAAGCGTATTCCAGATAGTTTGCGTCCGACCTGCAAAAGTCGGCGATTACGGTTGCGGACCAGCCAGAGCCGAGATCTGCGTTCATTCCGAGAAATATTCTGCGCATGAGGAAATCGCTCTTTGTGCCGAGCTCGTTCTTTACTCCGCCCACAGTTTCGTCGGTTGTTATGTTTTCGTATTGCGTTTGGACTCTGCCGATTAGCTTGACTGATTTAGTCGTCTTTTCCTTCGGGGATACCATCACCGATTTCTTGGAGACCGCGTCGGCCTCCTGCCTCGTAATGACGCCCTTTGATACCAACAGGTCCAGCGTTGCCTTGTCTTGGCCGTAAGATACTGCGGAAGATATTCCGAGAATCGCGGCGATTAGTGCCAATGTGGATTTATATTTCATATTATTGTTTATGGTTCTATGCCGATTTTTTCCCAATCGACGCCGCGTATCTTCACATAAAAATATTTTATTTCGATTAGCTCTCCGTTTGGTTTGGAATAGTTTTGTCCGCATTTATATCCGATTTTTGTTAGCCCATTGCAAAGCCCCCGTTAGAAGTTTGTTAGGGTGAAAATCTTTGTTGACCTCCGCAAATTAAAATCCCACTTTTGGGCAAGTTATAAAAAAAATATGATAATAACATCGTCCGCAAAAGGGTTGTTTTACAAACTGTTTTCGGGCACGGTTGTGCTTGGAATCGCAATAATATCGGCGTGCGCGTTTGTGTCGTACTCCATAATCGACAAGGCGTATATCAAAAACGTCCAGAGGACGCTTTCAGATTCGGCTGACTTCGTCTCGAAGCTGCTGTCTGAGAATATGCCTAAGCAGGAGCTCCATAGAATATGCCAGTCGTACTCTAAAAACGCCGGCATAAGGACAACGATAGTCGGCTCCAAAGGGGAGGTCCTTCTCGATACGGATTTCGACGAGGTAAACATGTCAAACCACTCCGCCCGCAGGGAAATTTCCTCGGCGTTTCTCGGAGAGCGCAAATTTATAACCCGATACTCGGGCACTCTCAACAAGCAGATGATGTATATCGCAATACCCGCAGGAGAAAAAGTGGACGGCCAATACAGGTATTGCGTAAGGCAATCCATACCGATCTCAAACATCAACGACGTCGAAAACGTCATACTCGGGGAAATCGCCGTGTTTATGGCAATAGCGCTCGTATTCGCGTTTGCGCTCTCGTATATGCTCGCGCGAAAAATATCCTCTCCCATACGCCAGCTTACCGACATTGCCTCGAAATTGGCGAAGGAAAATTTTGAGGTCGCGATTCCTTCGTACGACATAGCCGAGGTCCAGACGCTCGCCAAAACTTTCGACGACATGGCAAAAGTCATAAGAGACAAAATACGCTCGCTCAAAAAGCGCAACCTTGAGCTCGACGAAATTTTCGCGAATATGGACGAAAGCGTTTTTATATGCTCCAAAGACGGGCGCGTACGCAGATTTAACCGCTCGTGCGCGGAGCTGTTTAATATCGACAAGGACATTGAATCCTTGGTGGCGGAGGCGGCTTTTAGAAACAGCGCCATATTGGCGGCAATAGACAAAGTTTTCGAGTCGGGCGCATGCGAAACAGAAATATGCATAGACTCCGACAAAACCTACCAGTTTGTGGGAAACGTCCTTTCGTACGAGTCCAAAACTCCGCGCGCACTAATCGTAATGCGCGACATCTCCATGCAGAAGAAAAACGAATCACTGCGCAAGGAATTTGTCGCGAGCGTTTCGCACGAATTAAAAACCCCGATAACCTCTATAAAAATTGCGGCTGAAACAGTGCTGGAATCGTGCGAGGTTGGGGACAAACAGGCGGTCCACTTTTTGGAGGTCATATTGAGGGAGTCGGAGAGAATGAACCTTTTGGTTAACGATATGCTGCTTCTTTCGAGGATTGAATTCAACCAGATGTTCGGCACCGAGACGTTTGAAAAGGTCGAGTTAAAGCCGCTCATATCCGAAGCCGTCGCAATCTACGAGGCGGAGGGCAAAAAGCGCGGCGACGAAATAACCGTAAAGTGCCCCGACGGTTTGTGCGTAAACGGAAGCTATACTCTGCTTCAGATGGCAGTCGGGAATTTGATATCGAACGCCATAAGCCACGCGGGCGACGGAGTAAAAATAGAAATAGAAGCAGCGGCCAAGGGCGACGGCGGGGCAGTGTTGACGGTTGCCGACAACGGGAAGGGCATACCGCCGGAGGATTTGCCGAGAGTATTTGAAAGATTTTACCGCGTGGACAAAGGCCGCGCGAGAAACAGCGGCGGCACGGGGCTCGGCTTGGCGATAGTAAAGCATATCGCAATGCTGCACGGCGGAAGCGCAAGCGCTCAAAGCGAGCTTGGCAAGGGAACAAAATTTACAATATCGCTATGACAAAAGAAAACATACTAATTGTCGAGGACGAAGACTCCATAGCAGAATTGATAGCCTTCAACCTTAAAAAGAACGGGTACGAAACGCGCCGCGTCGATTCCGGAGAAAAAGCGATGGATCTCCTGCTCGGCGGCTGGACGTGCGACTTAATCTTGCTCGACTTGATGCTCGCGGGAATGGACGGCCTCGATTTTTGCAGGAAGCTCAGGCAGACGGAGCGCTTTGCCCGGATACCTGTAATAATTTTAACGGCGCGCAGCGAGGAGTCGGACGTAGTAAGCGGGCTTGAATTCGGCGCAAACGACTACATAACAAAACCGTTTAGCCCGAGGATATTAATCGCGAGAATCAGGGCGCAGTTGCGCAACCGCAATCAGGAGGATACGAAGGCGGATTCGTTGGAGTACATCGGAATCAAACTCGACAGGACATTCCACGAAGTCTTGATAGACGGCAAGCCCGCAACTCTGACTGCAAACGAATTTTCCATACTCGATTTATTTATGTCTTCGCCCGGAAGAGTCTTTTCGCGCGACGCCATTATCACCGCCCTGCACGGCGACGGATACCCTGTGACAGACAGGGCAGTGGACGTATCAATCGTAAATCTCCGCAAAAAGCTCGGCGATAAGGCTGCTTACATAGAGACTGTACGCGGGGTTGGCTACAAGATGAAAAAAGTTTGATATTTTTTTCTTAAAAATATTATTGGCGTAGCCGAAATCGCAATATTGCCGCGGGATTTTTTGTCTTGCGGCTTTTTTTTGCGCGGGAGTTTTTATGGGCATTGCGGTTCTTTTTGGGCGGGAGTTTTTATGGGCATTGCGGTTCTTTTTTGGCGGGAGTTTTTTTCTGAGATTTTTTTTCTTTATTTGCCAAAGTTGTCCAAAATGCGGCTGAGAGAAAAAATTGACGGCAGCCGCTTATTATCCTCTCTTTCTTCCAATGCCGCAATTTTTATAAGAATTGAATAAAACCCTACTTCCTAAAATTAAAATATATAAAAATTTTAAGGCAAAAAAAA
>ENA-ORSS01002271-ORSS01002271.1-human-gut-metagenome-genome-assembly--contig:-NODE-2271-length-17637-cov-6.951143_pt1 | contig 17637 bp, 11 predicted proteins | sample MGYA00241899_ERZ509162 | MGnify/ENA primary metagenome ERZ509162 (study PRJEB26280, sample SAMEA2338641) | human gut metagenome | biome: human gut; feature: human-associated habitat; material: faeces... | reverse complement strand
CAGACATGGTAACACTTCTTTCTATCTATAATATTATAAGATTGTTTACAACGACTCTCATTGTAACAAAGGTTACTGTGAATTACAAGGCGTTGTGCTACGATACAGAGAGTGAAAGAGGAGGATGTAAAATGGGCAAATGGGCTGTTATCTATTCATCGGTTACGGGCAATACGAGAACGATTGCCGAGGCAATCGCAGAGCAGGCGGGAGACGCCGATGTCTTCCGCGTACAGGAAGCGCCGGAGGACCTCTCGGGCTATGAAGTGGTGGCGCTGGGCTACTGGCTCCGCCTCGGACAGCCGGACCCCCTGATGCTCAAGTACCTGCCGAAGGTCCACGATGCGCAGGTCGTCTTCTTCCAGACGCACGGCACGGCGCCGACGAGCGAGCATGCCATCACGAGCTTCGCGCGCGCCGGCTACAACCTCGGACCGGGCTGCACGATTCTCGGCACCTTCGGTTGCCGCGGCAAGATCAACCCCGCGATGCTCGCCAAGCGCAAGAATGCAGGCCCTGACGACCCGCACGGCGGCCCCAAGAGCATGGAGCGCTGGAAGCTCGCTTCCACACACCCCGATGCGCAGGACATCGCTGATGCCAAAGACCTCGTCGACCGCATGAAGCACAAGATGGTCATGCGCGACCGCTTCCTAGCTAAAAAAGCTGCCAAGATGGCAGCCCTGCAGCAAAAAAAGACAGATAAAGATTGACATTGTGATTGGGCCCCGATAGAGGGGCCTAATTTTTTTGGAATGAATTGAATAGAGAAAACTAATCATTTAGTAGGAGATGTAGATATTTATAAAGAAATGTAGTATGATAGATTAAAACACAATGGGTTAAAAATAGCAGCATAATCTGAAGGATGGTTATTGCAGTTGAAGGCGTATCGTAGAGAGGATTGAGGAATGTGTATCGGTTGAAATGGTGCCTACCCATCGTATCAGCATCCATATGCTTATTTCCTGTGAATGGAGTAGAGGCAGCTCCAACAGAAGAATGGGTCTATAAAGATCTGGGATATCTTGCGCAGGATGGATATCTGAAGCTCCCCCAAAAAGATGTTCGTCAGTTAAATAGGGCGGAACTTTCTGAATTGGTGGAAAACGTTCTGGATAATATAGAGACGAACCCAGAGCGCTACACGTTCCAAGATCGTGAGAGATTGAATTCATCATCAACAGGAAAATCCATGCATGATGCTGGCCACGTCGATACATATCCCAATTCGAAGCAGATCCATGCACGGCGAGCAACTGATGCATTGGCACGGCAATCCCTGAGAGGCGTGAACCGACTGGAGGTAATGCGGAGATTAAAAGCACAGGCCGAGCAAGAACAGACTTTGCTGGAAAAGGATGCTGCTGATTGGGCGGCTGCGAAGGGAGCGCCTCATCATGATGCCGATACAGGAGTTCAGTCAGCATCATCCGAGTGGTCGGCTGAATATGGTCTTGTGACAAGGATGATATTGGATGATCGTGTGCGCATCCGTCTGGCAGAAGAACAGCTGAGGCGAGCTCGAAAGCAGTTGGGGGAACAGGCGGATGGAATAGAGTATGCAAAGCGTGATATTGAGATTGCGGCAAAGAGACTATCTTGGCGCAGACAGATGGAACAAGCCTTGGTACGTCGTCAGTCCATGTTGATGAGGCGGATATCCTCAGATGGTGCCTCATATGACACAGGAGCTCTTTCGGATGACAATCGAGATGATCTCATGCGCATTTCGGATTTGCGTGCAGAGTTCATTGCAGAGCTGCAGCAATCGGGATACATAGATGATCAAAATGCACATCTTGCTGATGACTTACTTGTTCAGGATATCTTGCTTCCGCGGCTTCGCATAGATGGCGAGGTCCGTGCATCTGATCGACATTCAACAGGTGGACGTAGAGAATATCATCAAAACGTCTCAGAATTACGTACCAGGATTTACCCCAGCTATAATATTGATGGGAACTGGCATGCTATTGGCATGTTCGAAGCCAAGAAGAACTTCGGCGATAGAGATGATCATGTATTTCAGTTTGACCGATACTATCTGGAAGGGATGATAGGCGCAGCTAAGCTGACGATTGGTACAAGCAGTTCTTTCATGGCGAATGGCAATGTATACGATAGTAAATTCAAGGGACTGCGCATACGCGGTGGTCAGCCCGTCGTATATACATTCGAGTATGGCAAGGCAAATGATGCAGACCAAACCTGGGATTTATCAGCCGATTATGAACAGCCTTTATATGGCCTGGGCGCAGGATTCTATCAATTTGTTGATGGACGTGACCGTTTTGACCGCATCGTTCCTGGAACGCAAAGTATTGCCATGCTGCGAGCTCATCGCCTGATGGGCGATTTTGATGCCGGTATCATGCTCTTGTACGGAAGAGACCGTGGGCATGATGGGACAGGATATGTTCTCTCTCTCCTGAATGGGACCGAAAAAAGCTGGATCTGCCATAACCGGAATTGGTGGTTGAATTATTACTACCAGCCTTATGAAACGTATTATCAGCATACGATGAACGGCACAGCGGATATCATGCGGAAATACGGTGGCATGAAAGGCATAGGGATTGGGTATTCTTATACGGTAGCGCCGGATCTTCTTTGGAATATCGAATATTATCATCTTAATGAATTGGATGGCGGGAAAAATAGCAATACGATATGGACGGCACTTACATATTATTTCAAGAACTATGAGGATTAAAAACATTATCACGGAATAATCAAAAGATATAAATATAAATCATTATATGGGGGAGTTGAGTAGGGATGCATTTTGCGAAACAATTGCAAGAGAGAAAGAGGCATCTTGCAGTCTTGGGACTCGGCTATGTTGGGCTGCCTTTGGCGGTGCGTTTTTCTGAGCATTTTTCGGTTCTCGGTCTGGATCAGAATGAAGAGAAGATTGCATCTTACCGGGATGGACACGATGTGACGGAAGAAGTTGGGGATGAGGCGCTGGGAAGGGCGTCCATCCGCTATACGTCTGATATGTCGCAACTGGTACAGGCCTCTTTCATCATCGTAGCGGTACCGACACCCGTACATGCGGACAAGACGCCGGACCTCGGGCCAGTGGTCTCGGCCAGCCACAGTGTTGGCCGCTATCTGCAGAGAGGCAGTGTCGTCGTCTATGAGTCGACGGTCTATCCTGGTGTAACGGAAGAGCTCTGCCGCCCCATCCTCGAACAGGAGTCTGGACTCGTCTGCGGGCGCGACTTCAAGATTGGCTACTCGCCGGAGCGCATCAATCCGGGCGACCGCAAGCATGGTCTCGAGCAGGTGACGAAGATTGTCTCCGGCTGTGACGATGAGGCCTTAGACACCATCGCGCAGGTCTATGGGAAGGCCATCCCGTCTATCTACCGCGCTGCCAGCATCAAGGTGGCTGAAGCGGCGAAACTCGTCGAGAACGCGCAGCGCGATGTCAACATCGCCTTCATGAATGAACTTTCGCGTGCCTTCCATCGCATGGGCATTGACACGAAAGAAGTGGTGGATGCCATGGATACGAAGTGGAATGCGCTTCACTTCCGGCCGGGACTCGTCGGCGGTCATTGCATTGGCGTCGATCCGTATTACTTCATCTATCAAGTGGAGAAATACGGAGGGCATGCGCCCCTCGTCACGGCAGCGCGCCAGACGAATGAGGGTATGAGCGCCTTTGTGACGGGGAATATCGTGCGGGAGCTCATCCGTCAGAAAATCGATGTGGCGAGGGCGCGCATTGTCTTATTCGGCATGACCTTCAAGGGGAATTGCCCGGATACGCGTAACTCCCGTGCTGTCGACATCTATCGCCAGCTCCAGTCGTACGGCATTGAGCCTTTGGCTGTCGATCCACATGTGGATGCGATAGCGTTCCAGCGTGAGTTTGGCATATCCTTGCAGCCGCTTGATTCCATCCATGATGCCGATGCACTTGTCTTTCTTGTGGCACATCGAGAATATACTGCCTGGGATATGACGGCTCTTCGCGCCATGGTGCACGAAGAGGAGAGTGGCAAGCCGCTGCTCGTGGATGTCAAGCGATTGTTCAGCCGTGCGGATGCCGAGAAGGCGGGGTTCGCCTACTGGGGACTTTGAGATTCCATTGCTATATGTAGGGATTCCCTGGATTTCTGTAAGGAAGTGTGTGATTTGAGCTATAAGAGAATTGCCGCGATTGCAGGTCTTGTCATTCTGCTCATCTGTGGCTGCCTGGTCTATCTGCGCGATCACGTCCTGGTCGAGAATCGCGATATCCCAGAGCTCACAGATGTCAGTGCAGCCTATCAGGCAGACGATGAGATTGCCAAGGCAAAACAGCAGATGCAGGCGGGAATCGCTCCGGCAGAAGTCATCACGACATTGCCGGCGGGGGGCAACTGTGTGGCCATTGTCATCGACGGCCTACCAGACCGGCCTCTGGCAGCACGGCTGGTGGATGTGCTGCAGAAGCATCGTGCTGAGGCGACGTTCTTCGTTGAGGGGCAGAATGCCGCTGATGAACCGGAGACCATACGCCTGATCCGTGATGCCGGTTTTGAACTCGGCAATTATACTTTCGTGGGACTGGCAGGACTCGATAAGGTGCCTCAGGATGAACAGCTGCGGGAAATCTGCCGCGCTCAGAAAATCATCTTGGTTCGCTCTGCCTTTATTCCGACGCTCTTCCGGGCGCCTCGGACTGTTTTTACTGATGCATTGCTGCAATCCGTGCATGCATCGGGGCTGCCGTATGCTGTGAAGGAGAATGTAAGTGTTCCACGTCATGTCCTTGTGGATGATCCGGCTGCTGATGCCTATGTGGCTGGTATCGCCGACGGTAGCATTATTGCCATCCAGGCCAATCGTCCTGTGGAGCGCAAAGCAGAGACAGAGGGCAAGGTTGACGAGAGACCTGCCATCGACATGAAGCCGACTATCCAGGATGCGGGAGAGCAGGCGGTATCGCCGACGGAAGATCTGGCGAGCGAACTGGATCGCTTGCTCACAGCACTGGAGAAACGGGGATTCAAGGTCATGAATGTCAACGGTTTCCGCAAGATACGCTATATCCCGGCCAATGCGGCTGTGGCAGGCGAACAGGCTGCCTCTATGGCTGCTGGCGCACTGAGCAAGGATACAGCAGAAATGGTGCAGGGAGGTGGAGCCGATGGCCAATGACAAGAAGAAAACGTCCGTTGAAGACGATGTGCTCTTTCGCCTGAAGCCAGACCGGCGGCTGCTCTCTTATGCGCCGGATGTGACAGGACATCGCACGAATCGGGACCGTCGCGGGCGGGACTCTGCTGATACTGGGACGAGTTCTGGTTATATCAAACTGCAGCAGGACGACAAGAACGGGCAGCGTTATCTCGTCGACTACAGCGTGACCGTTCGCTTCACGCTCCACGGTCAAAAGAAATCGGTCCAGATGAAAGGTGAGGATATCTCGACGACCGGCATCTTGCTGACTACACCGTCGTCTGCAGAACAGGTCCCCCTGATGGAGGCCGAGGATGTCCGCCTGACGTTTGAGATCACGCCAGGCTCGATGCCGGAGGGCTATGAGATGATGGTCCGCAAAATCCCGGCAACGTGTGTCCGTGAAGCATCGCGCCCGGATGGCACGCATATCTATGGCATGCAGTTCAAGTCGACGCTGGCAGAATTCTCGAATACGCATCGCAAGAACTACATGCTCGCGGTAGCGTCCTTTTTCTTGGCCGTCATCGTCTTTGTCATCGTGCTCATGCGTGCAGAATCGGTCATTTATTTCCAGTTCAATCGCTGGCTCTACCTCTACAGCATCATCGCAGCGACCTTCCTGCTGACGCGCTATCTATTTGGTTCCTTCTACCGTCCGACAAAGATTGATCCGGATTATACACCGGGGGTCACGATCATTGTCCCATGCTTCAACGAGGAGAAATGGATTCAGCACACGATACTCGGCTGCATCAATCAGGATTATCCTATCGACAAGCTTGAAGTGATTGTGGTAGATGACTGCTCGAATGATCATTCAGTCGATAAGATCAAAGAGATCATCGAGCGACTCAAACAGTCTGACGGGGACCAGAAGATGTACCGTGTTGAAGACCGCCTGCATTACTATGTCCAGCCGGTCAATAAGGGCAAGCGTGAGGCCATGGCTGTTGGCGCGCATATGGCGAAGCATGAACTGCTCGTCTTTGTCGATTCCGACAGTTTCCTCGATCCTTACGCTGTGCGCAACATCGTGCAGCCGTTCAAGGACAAGAAGATGGGCGGTGTCTCGGGCCGCACGGATGTCGCGAATACGTATACGAATTCCTTGACGAAGATGCAGGCTGTCCGCTATTACATCGCCTTCCGCATCATGAAGGCGGCCGAAGGCTACTTTGATGCGGTCACCTGCCTTTCGGGGCCGCTCTCGTGCTATCGCAAGGACCTCGTGCTCAAATACTGCGATGACTGGCTCAACCAGAAGTTCCTCGGCCAGCGGGCGACGTTCGGCGATGACCGCAGCATGACGAATTTCATCCTGCGCCATCATCGCACGACGTATCAGGACACGGCGGTCTGTATGACGATCGTGCCGAAATCGCACAAGATGTTCCTGCGCCAACAGATGCGTTGGAAGCGCTCTTGGCTCCGAGAATCTGTCATCGCGGCGCGCTACATGTGGAAGAAGGAGCCCTTCATGTCGCTGAGCTTCTACATGGGCTTGCTTGTGCCAATTGCTGCGCCAATCATCGTGCTTTACAATCTCATCTACATTCCCATCATGCATCGCGTCTTTCCGTTTACGTTCCTTGTCGGCATGCTGATGATGGCCCTGCTCATGAGCATGGCACAACTCTTCCTGCGGCGCAGCACGACTTGGATTTTCGGCGTGTGGTTCTGCCTCTATTACGAGGCCGTCCTGCTTTGGCAGATGCCAGTGGCTTGGTTCACCTTCTGGAAATCGACCTGGGGGACGCGCTTGACGCCAGCGGATCTTGCTGAGATTGAGAAGGAAAAGAAAAAACAGCAAGAAAAAGCGCGTCGAGAGGGAAAGAAGGTGGATGAGCATTGAAAGATTCCATGAAACAAGATACTCCGAGAGAAGACCTTCGCGCTGAGATCGAGAAGCTTGGTGATGATGCATTCACGCGCCGCAAGGATCGTTTCAAGCGCATCCGCACGGTGCTCCAATTCCTGGTCATTGCCGTCTGCCTCGCCATGTTGGCAGACCTGTTCTTTCACCTCAAGACGTATCATCCATATGATGCGTCGTCACTTGCCGATAGCAGCGAGGACACTGGATTCATTGCCATCTCGTACTTTGGCGTTGACCGCATTGGCGATTCATCGACTCTGATTGGCAAGGATCTGTTGGAAGAACATCTGCAGGCTTTGAAGGACCAAGGCTATGTGACAATTACGCAGAAGGACATTGAGGACTATTATCAGTCTGGCAAGCCCCTCCCGAAGCGGGCACTCTACCTGATGTTTGAGGATGGGCGACGTGACACGGCGATTTTCGCCGATACTATCATGGAGCGAATCAACTACAAGGCGACCATGATGACGTATGCCGGCGTCTTGGACTATGAAGACCCGAAATTCCTCAAGCCGAAAGAACTCCGCGATATGGAAGAATCTTCCTTCTGGGAGATGGGCACGAATGGCTACCGGCTTGAGTATATCAATGTCATGGACCGCTATGGCAATTACATCGGTGAGATCAATCCGCTTCGCTATGCGATGATTCACCCATACCTTGGCCGTCATTACAATCACTATTTGATGGACTACATCCGCGATAAGGATGGCGTGCCCAAGGAAAGTTATAACCATATGAAGCGCCGCGTGGATTACGATTATGAGCATCTGCGCGATGTCTATGAGGCGCAGCTCGGTTATGTACCGCATACGTATGTACTCATGCATTCCAATACGGGCCGGTTTGGCAATAACCGGGACATCAGTCCCGTCAATGAGAAGTGGATCCGCGACCTCTTTGTCATGAACTTCAATCGAGAGGGTTACTGCTTCAATCAGCGTGGCAGCAGTATCTACGACCTCACGCGCATGCAGCCGCAGCCGTATTGGCCGGTCAATCATCTGCTCATGCGCATCAAATACGACATCAATCAGCCCATCTCATTCAAGCAGGGGGATGACCGCCATCAGCAGGACTGGGATAATCTGAAGGGAGCGGCGCAGATCAAGGCGGAGAAATACATCTTGACGACACTGCCGGAAGGAGAGGCCCTGTCCCGCCTGCAGTCTGGAGAAGACTTCCGCGATGCGCGTATCCGCACGCGTCTAGAAGGAAATGCCTTTGGCGCACAGAAAATCTACTTCCGCGCAGCCAATGATTTGAGCCGCTATGATGAGGTCAGCCTGCGCAATGGCGACCTCGTCGTCACAGAGAAGACTGGTGGGACAGAAAGAGAACTTTACCGGGAGAAGCTGGCGGTCATCTTAGGAGAGAAGATCCTGTCCAAGGAGGAAGCAAAACGCGAAGCAGAGGTCAAGGAGAACGAGGCGTTTGCACGCTATGCAGACTCCCCCGCTGAAGCGAAGGAATATCTGTCACGTGCTCAGACACGGCAGGCACAGCCGGCAGCATCTGTTGACGATGGCGCCGAGCCAGATGAAGCCGTGACGAGTTTCCATGCGAGGAGCTTCCATGATATCGACATCGCCTTCAAGGACGATTATCTGACCGTTACGGTAGATGGAAAGACGGCCGTGGACAATATCCTACTAGCAAATACGCAGGAGGGAACTGTACTTCTCGGAGCCGCCTGGAAAGCCGATGCCTGGAGCCAGCGCAACCTGGCCGATGATGTCTACGATGGCGTATTCAACAAGTTCACCGTCCTCTCGAATACGGGCAAGGCGGAGAAGGATGAGAAGGTCCTGTTTACCATGCAGTATACAGGGCTGGAATATTACGAGCAGCGCGCCAAGGAACTCTGGGAAACCATCTTGAAGTGGTTCCTGACGTATCTGTAAGTCTGTCAAATCGTAAAATGGGGCTGGCTGCTTATTTGCTTAGAAAGGACAATTGCAGTGATGAGGAAAAAAGTGAAGTATGCGGCAGTGCTGTCCGCCCTGTTGCTCGCTTCTGCGGCGGCCGGCCTGAGCTGTGCAGGAGCAGAGCCCGTGAAGTCTGGACCGCATCCGGAGGTACGCCTCTCAGCGTGGTCGGCATACTGGGATGATGCGAGCAGCGCGGCAGAATATCGAGGAATCCGGCGTTATCTGAGCAGTTTTTCCGCTTTTGCCGCCTCGTATGGGCCCGATGATGTGCTCACCGTGCCAGAGGAGACGCAGCGCGCGCTGAAACAGGCCCAGAAAGACGGCAAGGAGACATACTTGACTGTTGTCAACGACAGCCGGGATGATTTGGGCAGAAGCGTGGAAAAGAACGCCGTGATGACGAGTCGCATCCTTCGTGATGACGCGTCACGCATCAAACAGGCTGAAGCGATGGTGGATGCCGCCAAGAAGCTCGGCGCCGCGGGGGTGGAGCTGGACTTTGAACGAGTCTTCAAGGATGCGAAGCTGCAGGAGGACTATCTGCACTTCACCTACCAGCTGAGCCTTGCCTGCACGCGTGCGGGCTTGAAGCTCCGTATTGTCCTGGAACCGTCGGCCCCATTTGATGCGCCGTTCGCCAAGGGACCGGAATACGTCGTCATGCTCTACAACCTGCATGGCCTGCACAATGGGCCTGGCCCCAAGGCAGATGGCGCCTTCATCCGCAAGACCGTCAGCAGGATGGCAGATTTGCCGGGCAAGAAGTCGGTGGCAATCGCCACGGGCGGCTGCATCTGGCAGGACTACAGACTGCTGGGGCTGAGCCGTGGCGCGACGCGCTTCCTGTCGAGCCAGGAAGCTGCTGCTCTGGCTAAAGAAAAGGAGGCTTCTGTTGTAAGGGATGGGGCCAGTGCAGTACTACACTTTTCGTATGAGGAAGATGAGCATCATTATGAAGTTTGGTATGCAGATGATGAGACTGTTAATGCTTGGATTACAGAGATTGCCAATCTCGGTATTGATGGTGTAAGCATCTGGCGTCTTGGAGGTAATGTGAATATTGACAATGTTCATTTGTGAATATGAGTAGATTATTAGGATAGGAGTGTTATTTTGCGTAGAAGTAAGATTTTTGCAAGGATATTACTAGGCATTAGCATTCTGTCTGCTTGTTCCATTGTAGAGCCTATTGAGACTCAGGCAGCATCTCAGATGACAGGAATCGAGAATAGGCGTATATCCGCAGCAGAAAAAAGAGCACGAGTGTTGCAAGAAAAAAAGGAAGTCGAACAACAAGCTATTACAGCGTTAGAAAACAATAAAGGGAGAAAAGCTGAAAAAAATAAATTTATTCCATCAACTAAAAAATCGATAATTCTTTCTTTCGGAGGGCTGTCGAAGAGAGAACCATTAGAAAATATTTTGGATGCTATGAAGAGCAATCAAATGCATGGTACTTTTTTTGCAACAGAGAGGGAATTGAAAAAATATACAGATAATATACATTTAATCCAATCTTATGGACAGGATTTAGCTATTGGTCTGACATCAATAAAAGGTGGTGGCTCATCAAAAGAATATGTAGAACAGATTATACGTGTACGAAAAATCCTAAAAAATCAGTATGGTGTAGAGACGAATATCGTGCGACAATTAGCACAAGCTGATAATGAGGATGCTATTAAAGAAGCCATTTCTGCCATGAACTGTTATTGGGTAGACCAGGGACTTAATGTCGTACAGTCAAAACAAAAGGATGCTAAGACGGTAGAGGAAGTGATAAATCGTATATTTGGTAATCGTATTACATCATTAAATCGAAATGAAATTGTTTTTATCAGAACAGATTATTACACAGATCCGGATTTAGCCGCAGCGGTCATGTTAGCAATTAAGAAAGATAAAATAAATAATATCACCTATCATGAATATGATAGGCAATTAAATGAAGCTGATAAAAATGATTCATCATACCAGATATCATCAATAAAAGATGTCCTAGAAGATACGAAACATCGATATGAATATCCTGTAGATACCTCTTGTATGCCTGATGATATGAAGCCTGATTATCATCATACGTATATCACGAATCAGAATTTTCAAGAAGAATTTTTAAAAAGATATATTGGTGCTCCGGAAATTACCCGAGCAGATAGAATGCCTGGTTTTACTAAGAAAGAGGTAGCTTTAGCTGATAAAACAGGGCTGGTAAAAACAGCACCACCCCAGACGGTTTTTCTTACTTTCGATGATTGGGGACACGATGATTCCATCAATAAGATTTTATATGTGTTACGTAAGCATCGAGTTCATGCGACATTCTTTGTTATTACCAAAAATATTGAACAGAATCCTAATATGTTACGTGCTATTGTATCAGAAGGAAATGAGGTGGGCAGTCACACCGATCATCATGTATCCATGTTTGGCTTGGACAAGCGGGGACGGACATATTCTATTGAGGATGCAAAAACATATCGTGATAATATTCGATCTTCTTATGAGAAATTGGCAGCTGTCATTGGAGACGTGAAAATAGAGAATGGTACGCGTCTTGCACTCACACGGCTTTTACGTCCACCGCAGTTGTATGTAAGTAGAGAAGGTTCGGCTATTGCGTTAGAAGAGGGCTTTACATATTTGGTGAGTGGATCTGGAAGTGCAGAAGATTATGGCTCTGTTTCGATGGAGTCATTAGAAGGCATAATGGATCACATTGTCCATAAGCGCAATGGTGAGGTGCGCCGTGGTGCTATCATGGTCATGCATATGAGCAGAACCGCTATTCGTACTGCTCGTGCATTGGATATTTTACTGACGAAGAATGAGCAACGACCTGAAGGGGACCCGAAGAAGTTCAAGGTCGGACTGCTCGGGGATTACCTCAGAGATGGCTATGACCAGCGCATGACGACGCCAAAGGACATGCGCGAGAAGCAGATTGACTATTGAGTGGTACACGATAAGCAAAAACGCCTTTCAACAATGAAGGGCGTTTTTGCTGTAGATTGTAACAGAAGACAATCATTTTTGTGCTGTTGTTGCATCCTTGGTGGTGATGTGATAAAATAGAACGCAAATTCTATTAATTAAAACATATTGGTTTGTCTGCATATTCTGATGGAAAAGAGGTGCTTGATCGAGCATGGATTTCACGAATGTATCGGAGGATGTGCTCAATCTCATGCCGGGGGCTGTTGTCTTGCTTCACGCAGATGAAAGCATTTGTTGTGTCAATGAAGCGATGTGGAAGCTGTACGATTGTCAGTCGAAACAGGAGTTCTTCAATCTGACAGGATCATCGTTTCGTGGCATGGTCATGCCAGAGGATTGCCAATCCATCGGCATGATGGTGGAGAAATCCGTACATCAGAGTGGTTCGGTGACAGAGGAGCGGTTGGCCAACTATTCCTACCTTTTCTTCTGCATCCGCACGAAGATAGGACGGATTCGCCATGTCGAGGGATCGATACGCCGTGTCTGCTTCCACGGCAAGTGGCTATGGTCACTGCTGCTCGTCGATGCTCATGTGCGGTTCCGTGCAGTGGAGCATGATGCGTTGACAACCCTCATGGGCAGGCATCTCTTCTTTTCCAGGGCGTCTGAGCGTGAGGCGGCTGATCGCGCCGAAGGAATTTTTGGCAGAGATGCGCTGGCGTACTTCAATCTGACGAACTTCAAGCATTATAACGCGATGTACGGCGCAGAGCGGGGCGATGATTGCCTGCGAAGGATTGCGGCTGTCCTGCGAGAAGGCTTCCCTGATTCGCTCTTGGCCCGCATGTCGGCCGATATTTTCTTGGCCTTGATACCGGCAGACGATGCGCAGAGCCGCATCGAGAAGGTTGTGCAGAAAGTCAACGGTCTTCTCAAAGGAGAACATACCTATCTGCATGCGGGTATCCGCTACTTCTCTGCGCAGGAAAATGTATCAATCAGTATGGCTTGTGACCAGGCAAAGGCAGCCTGTGATTCCATCAAGAGAGAGCGAGGCCGTGCGTATTGCGTATTCTCTGAGCACCTCCGACAGGAATTGGCGGTCCGCTCGTATGTCATCGCTCATATTGATGAAGCCGTCGAGAACGGTTATATCGAGATATACTATCAGCCAGTCGTGCGCACATTGACGGGGAATCTCGCAGGCATGGAGGCATTGGCGCGCTGGCATGATCCGGTCTACGGATTCCTTCGCCCCAACCAATTCATCCCGGTGCTCGAGGAGGAGCGCCTGATTGACAAGCTTGACCGCTATGTCATACGGGAATGCGGGCGACAGCTCCGCAGGCAGATGGATGCGCATCAGCCCATCGTGCCGATTTCATTCAATGTATCGCGCATGGACTTCCAACTCATGGATGTCCTTTCTGAGATCGAGTCCGTCGTCCGCGAGAATGGTCTGCCGCGTGATTGCCTGCGCATCGAGATCACGGAGACGGCCATGGTGCAGGATCGCAATAGAATCTTGGAGATGATTGATCGCTTCCGCGGCAATGGCTATCCGGTCTGGCTCGATGATTTTGGCAGTGGCTACTCTTCGCTGAATGTGCTCAAGGATTATCATTTCGATGAGCTCAAGATTGACATGGAGTTCCTGCGTGTATTCAATGACACGAGCCGCAAGATCATCACATCTGTCGTCATGATGGCTAAGGCCATCGGCATCCACACGCTGGCAGAAGGGGTCGAGACACGCGAACAGGTGGAATTCCTTCGCAGCATCGGCTGTGAGAAATTGCAGGGCTATTATTATGGACGACCTATGCCGTATGACGAATTGGTGGCACATTGCCGGGAGCGGCATCTGTGTGCCGAGACGCGCCAGGAAGAGCGCATCTATGGAGAAGCAGGGCTCTTCAATGTCATCCGGGTCTCACCGGTGGCGCTCTTCCTAGATGATGGCAAGGAGTTATACATGGCTTATGAGAATGATGCGTATCAGAAAGTCATGATGGCCGTGGGCATCTCGAGTCGTCGCGCGGTCAATCAAGTCATCTGTTCGCTGGATGATGTGCGGCGGCATAAGATGCGTGCCTATGCTGACCGCGTGACACGTAACCGCCCCTGCAAGGTATCGGAGACGTTCTTGCTGGATGGCAGGCGCCTGCGCGTCCGCGCCAAGACGCTGGCCGGCCTGCCGGGGTTCCACATCCACATGGCAGAGATCGTAGATCTCACACGCGATGCAGATTCTATTTGAAGGACAAGAGAGGCACAAAAAAACTTCCCCTTCCGGGAAGTTTTTTTGTGCCTCATTCAGCTGTCTCTCTTGGGTAGGCATTCTTTTCGCCATTCTCGCGCTTGCGCGTGAGGTAGGCGTCCATGGCCTTGGCGACGTGCTTGGCGTCTTTGACGACTTCGACGACGTTGGCCGGGCCGAGGACGACGTCGCCGCCGGAGAAGACGCCTTCGCGCGTCGTGGCGCCGTTCTCGTCGACTTCGACGAGGCCGCGATTGTCGACCTCGAGGCCCGTCGTCGTGCGGACAATCTTGTCTTTCGGGGCCTGGCTGACGGCGATGATTGTGCTGTCGGCCGGGTAGAGCTGTGGCTCGTCTTCACTGAGCAGATTGCCTTCCTTGTCGAAGTGGCGCTCGTAGAGCATCGGGCCGTCTTTCGTGATGGCGGCAACGCCCTTGCAGAGATCGAATTCGACTCCGTCGGCCTGTGCGTATTCGTACTCGCGGATGCTCGCGCGGACTTCGTTGCGGCGCGCGTAGACGGTGACGAAGCGGCTGCCCTTGCGGATGGCCGTGCGGGCGGCGTCCATTGCCGAATTGCCCGAGCCGATGACCGCGACGCGGTCGCCGAGGTGATAGACGTCCGGATTCTGCAGGTAGTCGACGGCGTAATGGCAGTTGCCGAGGCTCTCGCCACGCACGCCGAGGCCGCGCGGACGCCAGACGCCGGAGCCGATGAAGACGGCGTCATAGCCGTCTTGAAACAGGGTGTCGAGCGTCAGGATGCTGCCGATGGTCGTGTTCGGGCGGATATGGATGCCGAGTTCGACGAGCTTCTCCTGGTAGCGGTCGAGGATCTCGAGCGGCAGGCGGAAGGACGGGATGCCATAGCGCATCATGCCGCCAAGCTTGCCCTTGCGCTCGAAGATGGTCACGTCGTAGCCGAGTTGGGCGAGCTTGACACTGACCGTGATGCCGGCCGGCCCCGAACCGATGACGGCAACGTTCTGTCCCTTGGGCGGTTCATGCTCCATGATGACCTTGTCGAGGTAGATGTCGGAGATATAGTGCTCGATGCTCGAGATCTGGACGGGAGCACCCTTGCGGCCCTGGATGCAGTTGCCCTCGCATTGCTTTTCGTGGTCGCAGACGAGCGAGCAGACGATGCTCATCGGGTTATTGATGAAGAGCATCTCGCCCGCTTCGTTGATCTTGCCGTCGAGAAAGAGGCGAATCATCTCGGGAATGTTCGTCTGAGCCGGGCAGCCTTTGAGACGGCACAGCGGCTTCTTGCACTGGAGGCAACGGCGTGCCTCATTGATGACATGGATGGCCATGTACGATCACCTGTTCCTTCCCTTTGTTCCCCGATAAATCGTGGGAGAAAATATGTACTTCTTTTATTGTAACCGAAAGTCTTTGGACAGACAAGTTTTAGCTAAATTCATAAGATTACATCATTACAAAATATTAAATGGAGATGCATTGACAATAAATGAGGGTAATGCTATGATAGACAAGGTAATGCGCATCATGCAAGATATCTGTTCCTATCGTGTATGACGCATGGCAAGACAACGGAAGGGCAGCCGGGTCAGCCAACCGGCCGCCCTTCTTCCATGTTCCGCACCAGGGGGGTTGTGGAGCATGAAAGAAAGGGGACGATCCATCTGTGTTAGAAGGAATCTGTATTGCGGTGGCCCTTGTCGGTCTCATGTATTTTGCTTACCGCGGCTGGTCGATCATCCTGATCGCACCAATTTTTGCAGGTGTCGCAGCGCTTGCGAGTATCTTCGGTGTCCTGCCGACGTACAGTGAGCTCTATATGACACGCATGGCTGAATATACGAAGTCGTATTATCCGATTTTCTTGTTCGGCGCCGTCTTTGCGCGCTTGATGGAGAAGGGCGGGCTTGCGTCTTCGGTCGCAGCGAAGATCGTCGAGGTGCTCGGCGAGAAACGCGCTGTGCTGGCGGTCCTGCTGGGCTGCGGCGCTCTGACGTACGGCGGTCTTTCCGTCTTCGTCGTCGCCTTTGTCATGTATCCGTTCGGCGCAGTCGTCTTCCGCAAGGCAGACATCCCGAAGCGCCTGCTGCCGGCGACGCTCTGGGTCGGTATCTTCTCCTTCGCGATGGTCGCTCTGCCTGGCACGCCGCAGATCCAGAACATCATCCCGTCCTCGTACTTCTCGACGAGCACGTGGTCGGCTCCTATCATCGGTCTCTTCGCCTCCTTCCTGTTCCTGCTGATCGGCTGGGGCTGGGTGACGCGCCGTGCGAAGATCCTCAAGGCACGCGGCGAGGGCTATGGCCGTCACTTCGAGGGCGGCCCGCACCACAAGCCGAGCCCGAAGATCCACATCCCGTGGTATTGGGCGCTGCTGCCGCTCGTCATGGTCATCGTGATCAACATCATCCTCTCGAACCCGTTCAAGTGGGAATGGGGCTTCCATTGGGATCCTGAGGCGCTCTCAGCGTTCCTACCGCTCAAGCTCAGCCTGCTGGCGGCGAATGTCGGCAAAGTATCGGCTATCTGGTCCATCACGGTCGCGCTGATTCTCAGCAGCTTTGCAGCCGCGTTCATCGGCCGCAAGCGTTTCATGGTCATGGATGGTTTCCTGGCACCGATCAACTATGCAGCCATCTCCTCGGCGACGGCCGTCCTGAATGTCGCTTCGGGCTATGCTTTCGGCTGCGTTATTACGAGCCTGCCGGGCTTCGTGCCGGTCACGCAGGCACTCATCGGTATTGCGGATTCGTTCGGCCCTCTGCTCTCGGCCGTCATCACGACGAACATCATGGCCGGCATCACGGGTTCGGCTTCGGGCGGTTTGACCATCGCTCTCTCGATGCTCGGCGATCAGTGGGGCGCCATGGCACAGGCTGCAGGCATCCCGCTCGAGGTCCTGCACCGCATCGTCGCCATCGCTTCGGTCGGCATCGACCCGGTCCCGCACTGCGGCGCGCTCGTCACGCTGCTCGCCATCTGCGGCCTCACGCATCACGATTCGTACTTCGATATCGCAGTCATCATGGGCCTCAAGTTCTTCGTCCCGTTCCTCTGCATCCTGTTCTATATGGTCACAGGGCTTGCCTGAGGCGGGGAAACAGCATACAATAAAGACAGGCATGCGCATGCGTGCCTGTTTTTTCTCGCTTTTTTTGGCGATGGCATGACAGACGGATTGGAGGACTCTATTTATGCATTTACGCGGGAATCTCATGCTCCTGCTGGCCGCGTTCATCTGGGGCACGACATTCGTGGCGCAGATGGTCGGCATGGACGGACTCGGCCCGTTCACCTATGCCGCGGCGCGCTATCTCTTAGGCTTCCTGTTCCTCGTGGGGCTCTGGTACGCTTGGCGCGGGCAGCGCGAGGGGGCGAAGCGTGCGGGCACTTATCGCGCGGGCTGGAAGGCCGGACTCGGTGCGGGCTGCATCATGCTAGTGGCGACGTCACTGCAGC
>ENA-ORSS01002269-ORSS01002269.1-human-gut-metagenome-genome-assembly--contig:-NODE-2269-length-17665-cov-4.878024_pt1 | contig 17665 bp, 16 predicted proteins | sample MGYA00241899_ERZ509162 | MGnify/ENA primary metagenome ERZ509162 (study PRJEB26280, sample SAMEA2338641) | human gut metagenome | biome: human gut; feature: human-associated habitat; material: faeces... | reverse complement strand
GCATCAAGAAATTTTTCTGGTTTTTGATGGACTTGACACGTATGCCGATGTTTCGCTGAACGGAGCATGCATACTGAAGGCCGACAATATGTTTGTCGGCTATCGGGTACCGGTGAAACAGGTTTTGAGGAGCGGGGAGAACAAGCTGCTCATTCGCTTCCGTTCGCCGATTCGGGAAGCCATGCCTCAGTGGAAAACAAACGGCTTTATTTATCCGGCAGCCAATGACCATCGGGCCGAACGGGTAAGTATCTTCACCCGTAAGGCGCCTTATTCATACGGCTGGGACTGGGGAATCCGGATGGTGACATGTGGTATCTGGCGACCGGTCCGTCTGGAATTTGCCAATCAGGCGGAAATAGATGATTATTTTGTCTGCCAGCAGTCGGTAACTTCTGACTGGGCGGAAGTAGACAACCGGCTGGAAATACGTAATCTCGGCAACGAAATACGGGAGGCACAGGTAAAGGTGACCTATGCTTACGGACAGGAGGAGAGCCGGAGCGTGGAACAAACGGTCCGCTTGCAACCGGGGCTGAATACGGTATCGCTTCCTCTGACCATTGAATCTCCGCATTTATGGATGCCCAATGGATGGGGAGAGGCTGCCTTGTATGATTTCCGTGCTTCGGTCTGCATGGATGGAGAAACGGTTGCCAGCCAGCAACATCGGATTGGACTTCGCTCGATACGTGTCGTAAACGAGGAGGATAGTCTGGGCATGAGCTTCTATTTTGAGGTGAACGGTATTCCGATGTTCGCCAAGGGAACCAATCTGATACCTTCGGATGCCTTGTTGCCACGTGTCACCCGTGAACGGTATGTCCGCTTGCTGGAGGATGTACAGGCTGCAAACATGAATATGATACGTGTCTGGGGTGGAGGAGTGTATGAAGACGATGCCTTGTATGAGGAGGCAGACAAGCGGGGGATACTGGTGTGGCAGGACTTTATGTTTGCCTGTACTCCTTATCCGCATGACCCTGCTTTTCTGAAACAGGTATCGGAGGAAGTGGTTTACAACATCAAGCGTCTGCGCAATCATGCTTCGCTGGCAATGTGGTGTGGCAACAATGAAGTCGGTGAGGGTATGAAATATTGGGGATGGAAGCGGAAATACGGTCCTGAAATCTATCAGCAACTGGCAGACGGATATGATATATTGTTCCGTAAGCTGTTGCCGGAAAAAGTGAAAGAGCTGGATCCCGGCAGGTTTTATCTGGAGAGTTCTCCTTACGAAGCCAATTGGGGCAGGCCGGAGAGCTGGAAGAGAGGGGACAGCCATAACTGGGGAACATGGTACGGACAGAAACCTTTCGAGAGTCTGGATACGGAAATCCCCCGTTTCATGAGCGAATTCGGCTTCCAGTCGTTCCCTGAAATGAAAACCATACATTCCTTTGCTACGCCGGAAGACTATGACATGGAATCGCCGGTGATGAACGCGCATCAGAAGAGTTCAATTGGCAATTTCCTGATTAAGAAGGCCATGGGACTGTATTATCCGGTTCCTGAAAAATTTGAGGACCTAGTGTATCTGGGATTGGTGCTGCAAGGACACGGAATGCGTCAAGGAATGGAAGCGCATCGTCGGAATCGTCCGTATTGCATGGGCAGTCTAATCTGGCAGCTCAATGACAGCTGGCCAGTGGTTTCGTGGTCGGCTATCGATTACTTCGGTAACTGGAAGGCCTTGCATTACCAGAGTCGCCGGGCATTTGCCCCCGTGCTGGTAGATGCTATCCGTGAGGGAGATAAACTGAGATACTATGTTATGTCGGATGTGTTGAAGACAAAAGATGTCGTGTTGCAGATGGAACTGATGAACTTCAAAGGGAAGGTGCTGCGCCGGCATCAGGTAGAGGGTAAGCTGCCGGTTAATTCTTCCGTCGTTTTTTACGAAGAGGACTGGAATCAGGCTTTTGCCGCATGCGATACGACTACTTCGTTTATCCACATGACCTTGAAGGACCGGCATGGCCGAGAGATTCTTTCGGATGAAGTTTATTATCCGGCACTTCCCAAATCTCAGCACTTGCCTCAGGCAAAGATCAGCTGCAAAATGAAAAAGAAAAACGGTGCTTATGAACTGACATTGAAGTCGGACCAGCTGGCTCGTGATGTGTTTATCGAGATACCGGTTCAGGGAGTACGTTTTTCGGATAATTTTTTCGACCTGTTGCCTGGTGTTTCCCGAAAGATACTTGTAACTTCGGGCGACGGATGTGTGCTGGAAGATCTCACGGTGAACATACGTCAGTTGGGTGATATCTGCTCTATTGAACATGAATAAATTGAATACTAACCTTTATATTTAACTTTTATGAAACCCTTCTCAAAATTGAACTGCTTGGGGCTGGCATTTGCCGGTATATTGGCGACCTCTTGTACGGAACAACCGACGGCTGTCGCTGATTATCAGATTGTGCCGATGCCTTTGGAGATGACAACTCCTCAACAAAACGGCTTCCTGCTGAAGAGCGGAGAAACGATTTATTACACGGCCGGTAATGAAAAGATGAAGAAGAACGCCGAGTTTCTGGCTTCGTTCATCAAGGAGCAGACCGGCATTGACCTGAAGGTACAGGAAGGAGATGAAGAAAGCGGAATCGTACTGAAACTGGGACTGGAAGCTAATTCGCCGGAGGCATACCGTATGACTGTAGATGGCAAGAAAGTGGTGATTGCTGCTCCTTCTGAGGCTGGAGTATTCTATGGCATTCAGACGTTGCGTAAGTCGGTTTCTGTACACGAAGGAGGTGGAGCGATTGAATTGCCTGCCGTGGAAATCAACGACAGTCCGCGTTTCAGCTATCGTGGTATGATGCTCGACGTGGGTCGTCACATGTTTACTGTGGACGAAATCAAAACCTACATAGACATGCTTGCCTTGCATAACATCAACCGTTTCCACTGGCATCTTTCCGAAGACCAGGGATGGCGTATTGAAATCAAGAAATATCCGAAGCTGACGGAAATCGGTTCGAAACGTGACGAAACGGTAATCGGACGTAATTCGGGTGAATATGACGGTAAGCCTTATGGCGGTTTCTATACACAGGAACAAGCGAAGGAAATCGTTGCTTATGCGGCAGAACGTTATATTACCGTTATTCCTGAAATTGACCTTCCGGGACACATGCAGGCTGCGCTGGCTGCTTATCCGGAGTTGGGATGTACCGGTGGTCCGTATAAAGTCTGGACGATGTGGGGCGTTTCCGATAATGTGCTTTGTGCAGGAAACGACCAGACGATTCAGTTCATCAAGGATGTGCTGAGTGAAATTATCGATATCTTCCCGTCGAAATATATTCATGTAGGCGGTGACGAATGCCCGAAAGACAAGTGGAAGACTTGTCCGAAATGTCAGGCAAGAATCAAGGCACTGGGCATTAAGAGTGACAGCAAGCATTCGAAAGAAGAGTACTTGCAAAGCTATGTCATCGGAGAGGCAGAAAAGTTCCTGAATGAGCACGGACGTAACATTATTGGCTGGGATGAAATACTGGAAGGCGGACTGGCTCCGAATGCTACCGTTATGTCGTGGAGAGGTGAAGCAGGAGGTATCGAAGCTGCACGCCAGAAACACAACGTGATCATGACTCCGAATACCTATTTGTACTTCGATTATTATCAGGCAAAAGATACCGAAAACGAGCCGCTGGCTATCGGAGGATATCTCCCGATGGACCGTGTATACAGCTATGAGCCGATGCCGGCTGAGTTGACTCCGGAAGAACAAAAATACATTACGGGTGTACAGGCTAATGTGTGGACGGAATATATGCCGACTTTCGCTCAGGTACAGTATATGACGTTACCGCGTATGGCTGCTCTTTGTGAAACGCAGTGGAGTACTCCCGACAAGAAGAAAGATTATGCAGGCTTCCTGAAGCGTACGGCCCGCCTGACAAAGATTTATCAGTTGAAGGGATGGAACTATGCAACGCATATTTTCGACGTAAATGTGAAGATTGAGCCTAATCAGGAAACAGGAAAGCTGGATGTAAATGCGTATACCATTGACGATGCACCTGTGTATTATACACTCGACGGTACGGAACCGACAACTGCTTCGTTGAAGTATGAAAACGGTTTGTCCATTGACAAGACTTGTGTGTTGCGTATGGCTGCTATACGTCCGGAAGGTACTTCACGCATTACATGCGACAGCATTTCTTTCTGTAAGTCGACAGCAAAACCAATCACCATGTTACAGCCGATTAACAAGGCGTATGAATATAACGGCGCCATTACTCTGGTAGACGGTATGACGGGTAATCGTAACTATAAGACCGGTCGCTGGATTGCTTTCTATGGAAATGACATGGAAGCTGTTATCGACTTGAAGGAGGCAACAGAGATCAGTTCGATGACCTTACATACTTGTGTAGAGAAAGGTGACTGGATATTCGATGCCAGAGGTATTTCGGTAGAAGTATCGGATGACAACCAGACCTTCAAGCAGGTGGCTTCGGAAACTTATCCGGTTATGAAGGAAACAGATCCGAATCAGGTATATGAGCATACACTGACTTTCACTCCGGTAAAGGCACGTTATGTCAAAGTAAAAGCGCTGTCGGAAAAGAGTATTCCGGCATGGCATGGAGGAAAAGGCAAGACGGGTTATTTATTTGTAGACGAAATTATTTTGAATTAATATAGGCTACACACTAAGGGTCCGGTTTCCGGTAAGGAAGCCGGGCTTTTTTATATAGACAGGAGAGAGGCTTGCCTTGCCGGAGGTACACAGAAAATAGGTGCATGAAGTAGCGGCTGGTTGCCTGAGTATATGTATCTTTGTGCGGAAAATGATAGTATAATATTGATTATGAAAAAGAAATTGGTTTTTGCTACGAACAATGCTCATAAGTTGGACGAGATACGTGCCATCTTAGGAGATAAGGTCGAAGTACTGAGTTTGAAAGATATTCATTGCGAGGCTGACATTCCGGAAACGGCAGATACACTGGAGGGGAATGCAGCATTGAAAGCAGAATATATTTACAAAAATTATGGCTTGGACTGTTTCGCTGATGATACCGGCCTGGAGGTTGAGGCTTTGGGAGGCGCTCCCGGGGTGTATTCGGCACGTTATGCCGGAGGAGAAGGACACGACTCGGAAGCCAACATGAAAAAGCTGTTGGCAGAATTGGAAGGCAAGTCCAACCGTAAGGCGCAATTTCGTACGGCTATTTGCCTGATCGAGGGAGGAACGGAACATCTCTTCGAAGGCATGGTAAAAGGCGAAATAATCGAAAAAAAACGCGGTTGTTCGGGCTTTGGCTACGATCCGGTGTTCGTCCCCGAAGGATATACCGAAACATTTGCCGAAATGGGAAATGAAGAAAAGAATAAAATCAGTCACCGGGCACGGGCAACGCAGAAATTATGCGATTACCTGAATCGGGAATAAGCTGGAATTGATAAACAGGACCGCAGCAAGCTGAGAAGTCTGTCGAAGAATGGGTCTTCGGCTCTAGGCTATGGAATTGCTGTGGTCCTGTTTGTTTTATGAATGTAGGTTACTGGCCGATTTCTTTGAGGTATTGTTCTATTTTCTCGAAGAAAAGCGAGATATGTGCTCCGTCGACAAACGCATGGCTGACGGTCAGTGCAACAGGCATGTTCCAGCTTCCTGTTGCGTATAGATCATCATTTTCCTTTGAATTTCAGAGCCACTTTTCGGTAGGTTGGCATATCAATGCCTAATCGTTCTCCCAAGTCAATCATATCGAACAACATACCTTGTATTTCCGATTCATGTCCGCGGGCAAGATCTTTCTGCATCGAGGCTGTGCTGTGCGGATCGAGTTTGTCGATGACTTTCAGGTTGTAGGCTACAGGATCTTCCGGATAAGCAATGCCCATTTTCCGTCCGATGGCGGCACTTTCGTTGGATAATCCGATAAACGTATCACGAACTTCGCCTTCGTGCTGTACTTCCCCCATCGGGACGTCGTGGTAAGCACCGGTACATGCCATGGCCGAGATAAATGCCCATTTGATGAAAGTATCGCGATTAATATCGTCGGAAACATCGACTTTGATGCCGCAACTTCTGATATCTTCGGCAATAGCTTCAATGCGTTCCCGGGCAACACCTTGTTCCGGCCGTGCTCCGAAAACCAGACGGAAGATACTACCCATCTGGGTGATTTCTCCCTCTCCAGATACAAAGCCTACGATATAGATACAGCCGTCGAGTACGGTAACCCCAGGAGTGAGGCGTCCGATACGTGGCCCCGTACCATAAACGTTTAGTATAGGGATGACCAGTGTATGAGGAGCAGCGGCACGTTCTATCACCTCTTTGACCGAGTCGATGGAATATCCCTTGACACAGACAAAGATGACATCGGCTTTCCCCTGATATTCTTCTGCCGTACAAGCGTTTACTTTCAAGTAATGTTCCCCTTTCAGGTCGGATTTCAGATGAAGTCCGTGTTTGCGGATACCTTCGAGATGCTTTCCCCGTGCGATACATGTCACTTCTTTTCCTGCCAGTGCAAGAAATCCGGCGATACTTCCTCCCACACCGCCGGTACCTATAATCAGATAGTTCATGGTTTATGGTTTTTAGGGTTAAAAAAATAAATCGGACACCAGGCGGTGACCGATTTATAGGAATATTGTATGATGTATTATACGTTGAAGCGGAAATGCATGATATCTCCGTCTTCTACAACATAATCTTTACCTTCTACGTTCAGTTTACCCGCTTCACGTACGGCAGCTTCCGAGCCGTATTTGATAAAGTCGTCGTACTTGATGACTTCTGCACGGATAAAGCCTTTTTCGAAGTCGGTGTGGATAACTCCGGCACACTGAGGAGCTTTCCAGCCTTTGTGGAATGTCCATGCGCGGACTTCCATCTTTCCGGCAGTAAAGTAAGTTTCCAGATTCAGCAGTTTGTAAGCAGAACGGATCAGACGGCTTACACCCGACTCTTCCAATCCTACTTCCTGCAAGAACATCTGTCGGTCTTCGTATGTTTCCAGTTCGGCGATATCGGCTTCTGTCTTAGCAGCTACAATCAGGATTTCGGCACCTTCTTCTTTTACAGCTTCACGCACCTGTTCTACGTATTTGTTGCCTGTCACAGCACTGGCTTCGTCGACATTGCAGACATACATTACCGGTTTGGAAGTCAGCAGGAATAAATCGTGAGCGATTTTCTGTTCATCCTTAGTTTCGAATTGTACGGTACGTGCTGATTTACCTTGCAGCAGTGCGTCGCGGTAGCGGACCAATACTTCGTAAGTTTGTTTTGCCACTTTGTCGCCTCCCGTCTGAGCCTGTTTTTGAACTTTCTGGATACGGCTCTCTATTGTTTCGAGGTCCTTGAGCTGAAGTTCTGTATCGATAATTTCTTTATCGCGGACAGGATTTACACTACCGTCTACGTGTGTTACATTGTCGTCATCGAAGCAGCGTAAAACATGAAGAATAGCATCTGTTTCACGGATGTTTGCAAGAAACTTGTTGCCGAGGCCTTCACCTTTACTTGCGCCTTTTACCAATCCGGCAATATCTACAATTTCGACTGTAGTCGGTACGATACGGTCAGGAATAACCAGTTCTGCCAGTTTGTTCAGGCGTTCGTCGGGTACAGTGATGACGCCTACATTCGGTTCTATTGTACAGAAAGGGAAGTTGGCTGCCTGAGCCTTTGCGTTCGATAAACAGTTAAAAAGGGTCGATTTTCCTACGTTAGGCAAACCGACGATACCACATTGTAAAGCCATAAATATATATATTTCTTTATTTAATTATCTGATTATCAATATAATAAAAGAGGGATATTTATGTTGGGTAACAAAAATAGTAACATTTATGTCTTTTTAACACTTTAAAAAGATACTTGTTTCCCTCTTTTACTGCTGCAAAGTTACTCATTTATTAGATAAAAGCAAATCATTAAGTTATAACAAAAAAGAGTAACCAATCTGGTTACTCTTAAATTCCTTCTGATCATACATACTTTGTCTTTTTATTCTCTTATGATTTAATCTAAAATATTATTATACTCGTGTACTGTTTAAAACACATTCCTTTTGCAGATAGAGTTTTGCCAACTTGTTAGTTAGCTTTATTTTCTCATTAATGTTTGTTGCATTACGTTTCTGTCTTTCCAGTTCTCCTATCTGCCTGTTGAGTTCTTCAACCTTATTTCTTATTTCCCAATATTCCATATCAAAATAAATTAGCTATGTTATCCAATATTTTTTCTTCTTCCGGTGTGAGTTCTTCGTTTTGTGGAATACCACACATTTCATCAGCTATTAAGTCTATTTCTTCATCGGGAAAAGCCCTCATATCCGCTTTAGCTTCCATGTATTCCTTTTTTGCATCTTCAAGTTGTTCTCGTAAGCGAGTTTCCTCGTTAGCGTCAAAAGGTGTGCTGCTGTCGCTTGCCAATTGCTTTGTTATAAACAAGTCCATCTCCTTTTCTGCGTTTTGCAGTACTTCTTCTGCAATCATTAATCTTCTTTCTTTTTCACTTACTACCATAATCTTTATTTTTTAATACTTTCTACAATGTTGTTATTCTCTTCTACTGCTATCGTTGCATCAGTTTCTTTCATCAAAGTCAAAAACCAATTATCTCTTATCTCGTTTAACTCTGGAATGTCATTAGTTTCTATTGATCCAGAATGTAACCATTTTATTATAATAATTCTTTTGGCTCTATCAATTGGGATCTTCATTTTTAATTTCACTTGTTAAATGGTTAATAATATCTTCTAATTGTTCATCAGTAAGACTCTCAAAATCAAGTTTAACTTGTTGGGCTGCTTGTTTTGGGATAACATATTGCATCATTTTTTCTAGAAACATCAATCTATCTTTAGGATCAAGCCTCTTTAAATCTTTTTCCATCTGTAAACGGTTGCAATTGATTAAATCTGTTATCCAATTTTTAAGAGTTCCTGTAACCTTGTTTGGTGTTCCTGCCGCCCTACCTCCCAATCTCCCTCTACCGTCATTCTTCTGTCTTGCCATAAATTAATGTTTTAAGTTTGTATTTCAGCTTTTCAATCTCTCCCACAGTATAGTAACCTACATTTCTGCATTTCAGAAATTCACTTCCGTCTGTATCAAATAGCTTTGTTACATCTAACATTATATGTCCGTTACTGTCTGTTGTGATTATATCTTTGTTCTTTAGGGTAGTGAATACTACTGCATCAGTTCTTGTTTTCATACTATTTCTTACTTCTTTAGTTTGTTACCAAAATTTGGGTACAAATACATCTTATTATAAGACTTCACACATAAGCCCCCACATTTTTAACCTCGTTGTCAAGTTCTTTGATAAGTTCATCAGTAACCGATATTTCCGTTTTTGTTGCTATGCCCTCAATTTTCTTTTTCAGTCTTGTATAATTTTTTCTATCCTCAAAAGTCTTGGCTTCTTTCAGTTCCTCCAGAAACTCTGTTATTTGCGTCTTATCACTCTGGTTTATTAATCGTGCAACCAACACATTAAAAGCGTCTGAAACGGTCTTAATTTCACTCATAACATTTGTTTTAACTTGGTTCTGCTTGGATATTGAAAAATAACAGTCTTGGTATCGTTTCACCATTTGCCGGTAAAATTCTTTTTCTGATAATGTTGAGGCTGTAACTTCTGGTACTCCTAATTGTTGGGGTAACCTCTGGTTATACCTCATTTCATATTTCAGTAAGTTTGCATCACTAAAGCCGTCTGGTAGCGTCATTCCCTTAACTGCTGCATCCGCTTTCTTATCGTAAAAAGCAAATACTTTAAGCTGCTGTTTTCCTTTGGGTTTATAGTAAAGTGTTCCAACCTCAAAATGATACCTTTGCAATCGTGGCATATCTCCCAATTTTCTTAAATAGTCCTCTGGCTTGTGCCTCATCACAAATTGAGTTCCAAACTCCAGACCTGTTATCTTTGCATCTGAAATCTTCAAATGTAGGCTGTCAGATAGCTTCCCCACCGCTTCCGCTGTGCTGTGCCTGTCAAGTGGATAAATATTGTTTGGATATAGATATTTTGATAAACTGCCGATTATTGAAATACCGCCTGTAAAGATTGAAACCTTTAAGCCCTCCAGACTGCCAAAGGTTATTACTTCACCTGTTGCATGGTCTATCTGGTCTTTAGCGTTATCCAAAAACTTTGTAATGTCTGGGGTTGCTCTGGTTCTTGTTGCCCATAGTTTTAACTTATCGTACATTGTTACCAATTTTTGCCCACAAACTACATATTATTATAAGGTTTTAGCCTGTTTCCTTAACTGATTGATAGCGTCATCAAAACCGCCCATAATTAACTGTTTGCAATATGAAGGTATCAATACCTTTGCACCATCCAAAACAATTAGTTCTATGAATGTCGGTCTTATTTGCTTTTCTGCTGTTACTGCTTTCTTGTCTTGGTGTATGATAAACAGAAAACCGTCATTACGATATTCATAAAAGGGGTTTTCTATTTTCTTGCTGCTATAAACCTTATCAGCCAAAGGGTAACCGTATGCAAAACCGCTTAATTTGCCATCTACAAAATAATCTTTCAGTCCTGTAAAGTTGAGACTGTTTTTAGCTTGCAATCTCATAGACGGAACATTTGCACCCTCTTTTATTTTTTCCATCAGATACATAGATACAAGTCCGTTTCTGCCTTTTATTTTCTCCATAGGTTCATAATATCCGGCTTCTGATTTAATATAGTATTTGGGTGTGGTTTTGCTGTTATTATCAAATTCCAATCTTCCATAATAACGGATAGTGATAGTAGGTATTATCATTTTAAACCTCCTTTCTGAATACGACTTGAAACAATATTAGCAGCTATTCTTTGCTCTAACTCTTCATTAGTTTCTACTTTGTTTTGTTTCATCCATGATTCAATTTCTGCACGATCAAAATATATTTGCTTACCATTAGGTTTATAATGTGGTATCTGGCGAGTATATGTCAGTTTATACAAGTGACTTTTACTTAATCCTGTAAGAATTACCACATCATCTAATACTAATACATTTTTTGCAGCTAACATGCTGTAGCGTTCAATTCTGTCTAATTGTTTACTTATTTCCATTTTTATTTCTTTTTATTTGCTGATGCAAAGTAAGTGTTTGGTGTTGGTGTAAACAACTGATAATCAATAAAATAAGCGACTACTTAGCAGGTCGCTAAATAGTCGCTTAATGTCGCAGTAGTTGATAATTACATTATTTCATGGTCGCTAAAAAATTTTTTTATTGCATCACTCTCAAAGCTATATGTTTTTTTTCTTTTGGATAATTTCATTGGTTCACCTTTATAGGTAAAACAATTAGGAACTATTCTTTCAATATCGGCAAAAATAGTATTAGGCTTTTTATATAAGTACTCCAATAATTCACGTGCTAATTGTTTTGTGCCTGTCCAAACTATAGGTTTAGGATTTTCTTTATTGTTACATCTAAACCAATACTGAAAATCTGAATAATCTGTATTATTACATATCAAACTATTGTTTTTCAAAAAATCATATAAAAGAAAACAATAGTCATTATCAAATATTTTAGGAAATAAAAATACATCTTTGTTTGTTTCATCATCATCAAATAAACTTATTGAAAAATACGCCTCTATATAGTCAAACGCTTGAGAAAGACGCTTTTGTTTCTCTGGATATTGATTACCGTGTTTAACCTTTATTTCACTTGTATTATCAAACGAATGGTCATTTACACAAAGAATAATTTCATCATTTATAGTATTAAGAGAAACTATATAAGCAAAAATATTTTCTAAAAGGTCTCTTTTATCACAAACACCTTCTGTATATTTAATAATATCATTTTTGGTTAGATTACCTTCTGCAATCTCTTCTATAAATTCTAATTCTGTCATACCTTAAATATTACTATTATCGTTCATCTTATCCATAGCATTATCTAGACTGCTATCTAATACATCAGTATAAATTTCAGTAACTTTTATACTCTGGTGTCCTAATAATTTAGATACTGTATAAATGTTTATTCCATTTGCTATTGCAAGTACGGCAAAAGTATGTCTTGATATATGAAAAGTTAGATGTTTATTTATATCTGCCATTTTTGCCCATTTAGGTAGTATTTCATTTGTTCTACCTAAAGACAATAGACCATTAAATACTAAATCATTGTCACTTGCTCCATTGCGTTCTGGTAGCCATCTTTTAATATTGTCTTTTAGTGGAATATCTACAGGTTCATCAGTCTTTTCTTGAATAATACTAATATATTCAATACCATTTTTAACTACTCCAATATTTCCCCATTTCAGTTGTCTTATATCACAATGTCTTAATCCTGTAAGACAACCTGTAATAAATGCACGCTTTACTAATTCATTTGGAAAATCAGTTTCAGCAAATCGCTTTAGTTCTTCTTGTGTAAGAAATTCACGTTTTACTGCTTTTTCTGTTTTAGGTCTGTTTTTTTTCTTTATTGAATATACAGGGTTAGATACAATTATTTCATCTGATACAGCCTCATCTAAAGCCATTCTTAAAAACTTGAAATACATTGCTTGTGTATTCTTGCTTAATTTTTTACCTTTGTTTCTTTCCGTGTGTTCTATTTCTGCTTTTTCAAGATAGTTAATAAAGCCGATAATGTACTCTTTATCTACTTTCCCAATTTGAATATCAATTTTGCTGTATCTTTCTAAGTGATATGCAAGTGAATTAAAGTTTTGTTGAGTTGATTTTTCTTTGGTAGCTGCTAAAATTCTTATGAAATCACGTAGTAATACTTTTGATTGTTTTGTATTGTTTTCAAGATGTTCTTGATACTTTTCAAGTTCAGTAATTCTTTGTGATTTTACACGTAAAACTCTTTTTAGTGTATTCTCGTTTCTGGATTCGTATTTATCAATATCTGGATATAGATATTCTTTCAGAAACTCATAATGATATTTTTTGTTGAAATAGGTTGCCAGAAATATTGATTTTCTTCCATCAGCTAATTCTTTATACCTAATCTTTACAGGCTCTTTTACTTTAAGTTCTTCTTTTTTCTTTTTCATATTACTATTGTTTTTGTTACCCACTACAAAGATACTCAAAAACGAGTAACAAAACAAGTAACAAAAGACAGTAAAGTAACAGTAAAGAATAAGAAAGAAAAGTTATACTTTTAACTCTTATAGATGCTTGTAAGTGGCTGATTATTATGATTTTATTTAGATTATTATTGTATGTTTTTTGACTGTGATTTATAGTGCTATTACAACACATTGTAATGCCATAAGCTTATATTATTTCCTTATTAATTATCAGTCTTTTTCAGCCTGCAAAGTTAGTCATTCTTTTTGTCTTTTGCTAAAACAATGGATATTTTCAGAAATGTATCGTAGTTAAGGAAAGATTAGTTGTTGTTCCTTTGAAACAGAATGGAACGAAATTTTAGTAACAAATTGTTATAATATAGGCTAAAAACAGATATAGCTGGAAGATAAACAAAAAAGAGGCGCTTCTCACGAGGTGCCTCTTAAAGTTAGAGAGTTTATGAAAATATTGTTTTTTTTGTATGCAGTTTTTACATATTCATTGTTACTGTCATCTGCGGAACAAGAATATAATCTTTCTTTGATTCATTCCATTTATAGTATTGGATAGTAGTGCTCCCTTCATTGTATTGATATTTGATACACATGTTGTTACGCCATTCTCCCTTACTTGCGTCCCACTTTTGCAGTATGTTTTCAACAACTTGTTTCTGGTCGTTGTACTTATAGTTATATTTTTCAAAATTTGTCAGAATACCTTCATTCATTTTGTAGACGGTTTCAGACATCTTTACTCCATCTATTTCTTCAGTATTGTATATCAGTTCAGTTTCCGGACTGTTAGCAAAAACTGTAAGGTTAGCGGCAAAAACAAATACTGTTACAAATAAACTCTTGAGTAAATTCATCTTTTTCATATCTTTAAATTTTAAGGTGTTACTATCTTTTTGTTTTTAATTACACTGCAAAGTTAGTAAAACCTTTTGATGTTGCTAACTTTTCGATAAGAAAAAATGAATATTTTAGCAATTTGTTAGCATTTAAAGATTTGTTAACAATTTAACCGTGTCAATGTGCTTCCAACCAATTTTTACCCCAACCGCAGTCTGCTCGCAAAGGTGCTTTCATTTTGTAAGCAGCTTCCATTTCAGATATCACAATTTGTTGCACTTTTTCTTTTTCTTCGGGCACGACGCTGAAGTTCAATTCATCGTGTACCTGAAGAATCATTTTGGAGCGAATGCCTTCTTCCATGAACCGTTTGTAGATACGGATCATTGCCACCTTGATAATATCGGCCGCACTTCCTTGTATCGGTGCGTTGATGGCATTGCGTTCGGCATATCCGCGGACAACTGCATTTCGTGAATTGATATCAGGCAGGTAGCGTTTACGTTTAAAGATTGTTTCAATGTAACCTTTTTCTTGTGCCAGCCGGATACTTTTATCCATGTATTCTTTTACATGCGGGTAATTTTCGAAATAGCCGTCTATCAGTTCCTTGGCTTCTTTCCGTTCAATGTTCAATCGTTCTGCCAGTCCGAATACCGATATACCATATATAATACCAAAGTTGGCAGTCTTTGCCTTGCTTCTCTGTTCACGCGTGACACTTTCCAGCGGCTCCTTATATATTTTTGCAGCAGTGGCTGCGTGAATATCCTGTCCTTTCTGGAAGGCTTCTATCATGTGAGGGTCTCCACTCAGGTGTGCCATAATACGAAGTTCGATTTGAGAATAGTCGGCAGAGAAGAACTCACATCCTTCATCGGGAATAAATGCCCGTCGGATTTCCTTTCCGTCTTCATTGCGAACGGGGATGTTCTGCAGGTTCGGATTGCTGGAACTGAGTCGACCTGTGGCGGTAACAGTCTGATTGAATGAAGTATGTATGTGCCCGGTTTTGGGATTAATCAATAAAGGAAGGGCATCGATATACGTACCCAGTAACTTCTTCAGTCCCCGATGTTCCAATATCTTCCCTACAATCTCATGTTTGCCGCGCAGGCTTTCCAGAACTTCTTCGGAAGTAACATACTGTCCGGTTTTGGTTTTCTTCGCCTTGTCTGTTATTTTCAGACGGTCGAACAACACTTCGCCGACCTGTTTGGGAGAAGCGATATTGAACTCCATGCCGGCAAGCTGATGAACTTCTTCTTCCAGTTGTTGCATGCGTGCCGTAAAATGTCGGGAAGTTTCTTTCAGTGCTTCCGTGTCGATACGTACTCCATTGCGTTCCATATAGGCAAGGACCGGCACCAGTGGCATTTCGATACTTCGGAATAATTCGTCGACACCGTTTGTGACCAGTTCCTTTTCCAGTACGTTCTTTAACTTCAACGTAACGTCGGCATCCTCACACGCATACTTGTAGACCGAAGAAGGAGGGAGGTCGCGCATGTTTTTCTGGTTTTTGCCTTTAGGGCCTATCAGTTCCTCAATTTTTATGGTTTCATATTTTAAATAGACTTCAGCAAGATAATCCATACCATGATGCAGTTCGGGCTGGAGTACATAATGTGCAATCATGGTATCGAACATCGGACCGCGGACTTCAACACCGTAGTTGCCCAATACCAGCATATCGTATTTTATATTTTGTCCGATCTTCAGCGTTTTTTCGTTTTCGAGAACTGATTTAAATTTATTAACAATTTTCAAAGCTTCTTCACGGTTTGCCGGAACAGGAACATAAAATGCCTGATTTTCGGTAAAACTGAAGCTCATTCCTACCAATTCGGCGGTTATCGGATCGGTTCCCGTAGTTTCCGTATCTAGACTGAAAAAATCTTTTGTAACGATATTTTGTAATAATTCGTCTATTTTATCCTCTGAATCAATAAGTTGATAGTCAAAATTCAGATCTTCTAACCGCGTGAGATTTGAATTTTTTTGTTCGCCTGCATTCTCGTCCGTAAAAAATCCAAAGAGATCGCTTTGAGAAGAGGCTGCCGGAGCCGCTGTTTTCTTTTCCGTTTTGAGAATACGGTCCAACAAGGTACGAAATTCCAATTCCTCAAAAATTTTGCGGAGTTCCTCTTCGTCGGGCTGTTCACGTTTCAGCGCTTCCATGTCGAGTGAGATTGGGACATCCGTTTTAATGGTAGCCAGGAATTTGGAGAAAGTAATCTGTTCGCGATTGTTCTCCACCTTTGTTTTAATAGCCCCCTTCAGCTGGTCGGTATTGGCAAGCAAGTTTTCGATGCTTCCAAATTGGGCGATTAATTTTTGGGCTGTTTTTTCGCCTACTCCCGGACATCCCGGAATGTTGTCGGCCGTATCACCCATGAGTCCCAGCATATCGATAACCTGCAAAGGTGATTCGATATCGAATTTGGCCTTGATTTCTTTTACACCCATTACTTCGAACTCCTTGTCGCCATATTTGGGTCGGTACATAAATACATTTTCCGACACCAGCTGACCATAGTCCTTATCGGGTGTCATCATATACGTGGTAATACCCTGTTTTCCGGCTTCGGTTGCAAGTGTTCCGATGACATCATCAGCCTCGTAACCTTGTACCTCGAGAATAGGAATACGGTAAGCACGGATAATATCTTTAATAATAGGAACAGAGAGGCGAATAACTTCGGGAGTTTCTTCGCGCTGTGCTTTATACTGCTCGAAAGCTTCGTGGCGGAACGTCGGTCCGGCAGGATCGAAGGCAATACCGATATGGGTAGGGTTCTCTTTTCTCAGGACATCTTCCAGAGTATTGACGAATCCCATAATAGCGGATGTATTGAAACCTTTGGAGTTGATACGCGGATTTTTGATAAAAGCATAGTATGCACGGTAGATGAGTGCATACGCATCGAGTAGAAATAGTTTCTCCATTCGTGTAAAATTATTAAGTTTTCTATGTAAAAGTACAAAAAAATACCGTATTCGCTGTTTTATTATTACTTTTGTACCCAAATAAATCTCCATGAATAAGTTAGAAGTAATCAAGCAACCCGTAGAAAAGGAATTAAGCGAATTTAAGGCTCTTTTCGACGCCTCACTGACAAGTTCCACTCCGTTATTGAATGAAGTTTTAGGCTATATCAAACAGAGGAATGGAAAAATGATGCGTCCCATTTTGGTCTTGCTTATGGCAAAACTTTATGGCGGGGTAAACGATTCCACCTTACATGCTGCATTGTCACTGGAGCTGCTTCATACTGCCAGTCTGGTACACGATGATGTGGTGGATGAAAGTAACAAGCGGCGGGGACAATCATCGGTAAATGCACTTTATGATAACAAGGTATCTGTACTGGTAGGCGACTATATGCTGGCAACCAGTCTGCGTCATGCTTCGTATACCAAACATATTGATCTGGTGGAGCTTGTGGCCCGCTTGGGACAGAACTTATCGGAAGGGGAGATTATTCAGTTGGTGAACATCAGCAATCACGATTTTTCAGAAGAGATTTATTTCGACGTTATCCGCAAAAAGACGGCAGCACTGTTTACGGCAAGTGCAGAAAGTGGTGCCATCTCGGTAAATGCTCCACAAGATGAAATAAAAAAGGCAGCTCTTTTTGGTGAGATGATTGGCATTGCCTTTCAGATAAAGGATGATATCTTCGATTACTTCGACAATGAGGAGCTGGGCAAGCCTACCGGAAATGATATGATGGAGGGTAAGCTGACGCTTCCGGCA
>ENA-ORSS01002265-ORSS01002265.1-human-gut-metagenome-genome-assembly--contig:-NODE-2265-length-17696-cov-2.767814_pt1 | contig 17696 bp, 17 predicted proteins | sample MGYA00241899_ERZ509162 | MGnify/ENA primary metagenome ERZ509162 (study PRJEB26280, sample SAMEA2338641) | human gut metagenome | biome: human gut; feature: human-associated habitat; material: faeces... | reverse complement strand
CCAGCGTCTCCTGACGGATGGCGTAGCCCTGACCGTACAGATACCGGCGCAGCTCCGGCCGCTTGCTCTGGCACTGGAGGATCAGCCGGTAGCGTTCGCTTTTCAGCCATGGCGCGGCGTCCAGAATGGACATCATGGTGTCCGCCCCCATCCCCGCGCAGACCATACAGTCGAATTCCCGTGGGACATCTCGGATGCCGTCGGACAGGTAGAAGGACATGTGCTCTTTCACGCCGAATTTTTCCGCGTTGCGGATGGCGCTTTGCAGGGGCATTTCCCGGACGTCGGAGGCAATGACCGCGCTGGCGATGCCGTTTTTCAGAAGGTAAATGCCGAGATAACCGTGGTCACAGCCCACGTCCGCCACCCGGTCGCCGGGCTTGACATAGCCGCAGCAGGCCAGCAGGCGGTTGGAAAGGGGAATTTTCACGGGCGTCCCTCCTTCTATACGAAAAAAGCCATCCCGGCAATTGTCCGGGATGGCGCTGCCGGTATTTTATCCGTTCTGCTTCGCGGCTTCGTTGGCCTCGTAGGCTTCCAGGAAATTGTTCAGCTGGGCGAGGAACGGCTCGCAGTCCACACCGTGAACCATGCAGGCCTGCTCAACGCTCTCGCCTCTGGAAGCGGGGCATCCGAGGCAATGCATACCCATCTCAAGGAAGTACTTTGCGGTACCTCTGTCGGCGTCAAGTATATCTCCGATAAGCATATCTTTTGTAATTTCGGTCATAATACAACTTCCTTTCCTGTTTATACTTTCATTTTATCACAGTTTTGGCGGCATATCAATTATTTTTCAAGCTTTTCGCGGTCGATGATAACGGATTCTATTATATACCTCGGGCGACGTTTGGTCTCGGTGTATATCTTGCCGACATACTCGCCGATAATGCCGAGCATGAACAGCTGAAGTCCGCCGAGCGCCCACACGGATGCGCCTATACTCGCCCAACCCGCGACGGCATGACCTGTCGCCTTGCTGACGATGCAGTAGATAAGCATTGCAAGACACACGAGCAGAGAGAATATACCGAGAGTTGTGGCAATTTTGAGCGGTCTGACGCTGAACGAAGTTATTCCCTCAAAGGCGAACGAGAGCATCTTTTTCAGCGGATATTTTGACTCGCCCGCAAGGCGCTCCTTGCGCTCATACTCGACAGTAGAAGTCCTGAAGCCTATCTGCGGCACTATTCCGCGCAGGAACAAATTCACTTCGTCAAACTCGCTCAGAGCGTCGAGAGCGCGGCGGCTCATGAGCCTGTAATCGGCGTGGTTGAAAACTATCTCAACGCCCATTGCCGCCATGAATTTATAGAATCCCTCTGCTGTAAAGCGTTTGAAGAATGTATCTTTTTTGCGAGAAGAGCGCACACCGTAAACTATATCGTCGCCCGCAATAAAGTTGTCCACCATCTTTTCAATGGCGTCGACATCGTCCTGGAGGTCGGCGTCGAGGCTTATCACGGCGTCAGCGTATTTTTTCGCGGTCATAAGTCCCGCGAGCAGAGCGTTCTGATGCCCCTTGTTGCGGGAAAGATTTATTCCGGCAAAAATGCCGTCATCGGTGCAAAGGGCGCTTATTATATTCCATGTGTTGTCCTTTGAGCCGTCGTTGACGAAAGCTATTTTGCTCTCGGGCGATATTTTGCCGCTGTCTATCATGGACTGCATGACGGCTTTCAGCTGCCTTGATGTCTCCGGCAGAACTTCTTCTTCGTTATAGCACGGAACAACGAGCCATATATTTTTCATTTTCTCTGTCTCCGTAATCTCTGATTTGTCACTGCTAATATAGCATTTCTGTTCTCTGTTGTCAATAAAACACGGTGTTTGTTCACAAATACTAACAAATATAAAAAGGCTGTTGCAATACCGGCGATTTTGTGCTTTAATATATTGGTGCAACTTTTTTGGCAAAAATTTTTATCAGAATGAGGGATCTTTAATGGAGAAAAAACGAAGCAGCTTTACAGGGCGCGTCGGTTTCGTTCTGGCGGCGGCAGGTTCTGCAGTCGGACTCGGAAACCTTTGGCGTTTCCCCTATCTTGCGGCAAAATACGGCGGCGGTATCTTCCTGCTCGTCTACATTATTCTCGCGATAACATTCGGCTTTACGCTGATGGTGACTGAAATTGCCATCGGCAGAAAGACCGGGCTTTCCTGCATCAGCGCATATAAGAAGCTTGACAAGCGTTTCGGCTTCATGGGCTGGCTGTCCGCACTCGTGCCTGTTATTATAACCCCCTACTACTGCGTTATCGGCGGCTGGGTCATCAGATATTTCGCCGAGTTCGTTTCGGGTCACGGCAAGGATCTTGCCACAAGCTCCGCCGATTTCTTTTCGAACTTCATCGGAATGAAGGGCGGCATAGTTGACAACCCAATGCTCTGGTTCATCATTTTCGTCGCGCTCACCTCCGCCGTCGTTATATTCGGCGTTGAGAAGGGCATCGAAAAGGTCAGCAAAGTAATGATGCCGATACTCGTTATACTCTGCGTGGTTATCGCAGTTTTCGCGCTGACAATTGACGGCGCGCTCGCGGGTCTCAAATATTACCTGCTGCCCGATTTTTCAAAGTTCTCCTCCGCAACCGTTCTCGGTGCGCTCGGTCAGCTGTTCTATTCGATGTCGCTGGCAATGGGTATCATGATAACCTACGGCTCATATATGAAGAAAGAGGACAACATCGAAAAGAGCGTGCGCCAGATTGAGATATTCGACACCGGTATAGCTCTTCTCGCGGGTCTTATCATCATTCCCTCGGTCGTCGCATTCAACGGCGGTTCGGCTGACGGAATCAACGCGGGCCCCGGTCTTATGTTCATCACCCTGCCCCAGGTCTTCAACGCCATGGGATCAATAGGCGGTGTGGTCGGCACGCTGTTCTTCCTGCTCGTTTTCTTCGCGGCAATCACTTCTTCCATCTCCCTCATGGAGACGGTCGTTTCGATGGTCAGAGACAAGTTCCACTGGAACCGCGTAGTCGCGACTGTCGTTGTTACATTGTGTACTGTAGCCATCGGCTCGCTCTCCGTCCTCGGCTACGGCCCGCTTGCAAACTTCAAGATTTTCGGCATGCAGATGCTCGATTTCTTCGATTTCATCTCGAACTCCGTGCTCATGCCAATCGTCGCTTTTCTGACCTGTATTCTTATCGGTCATGTTGTCGGCACAAAAGTCATCGCGGACGAAGTCGGACTTTCCGCCAAATTTACTGGCGAGAAGCTGCACCGCGTGATGATAAAGTGGGTAGCCCCGATTCTTCTCGTTGTTATCCTCATCGCGCAGGTTCTTTCCGCCTTCGGCATCATCACGATCTGACAGATAAAATTAACAGCGCACCGTCTGAAAGAATCAGGCGGTGCGCTTTTTTGCTATAAGATAGACGGATATATAAATACACACGCACAGCAGAGTGAAGTTATTTCCTGTTTTTATGAGCAAAATTATCCCGCACACGGTCAGAGGAATCAGCAAAACGGCGGCAAAAATATCAACAATCTTATCAGCCGTGCGCTCCTCATATTTGAGCAGTAGCAAGCTTTTGAGTGCCGCCGCGCCGTCCATCGGCTCGACCGGCAAGAGATTGAAAACACCTATACCCGCACTCAGAGCCGCAAGCTTCAAAGCGTTTGGATACCACCGCGCAAACGGCAAAACGGCAAGCGAAACAATAAAATTCGCCGCAGGTCCCGCGAGGGCGCAGACAGCCTCACGGCGATAATCGAGGCACACTTCTCCCCGCTCTATCCTCATGCCGAACACGCCGAGAATTATCGCATCGGGCGGCGCGGAGCAGAGGGTCAAGAGCAAAATATGCCCCGCTTCATGCAGAGCACAGCAAAGAAAAACAAGTAGCGCCGTTCCGCTTTTGTCGAGCATAAGAATAACGGCGGCGGACGCGGCGAACGGAAAGCCTAAATCAATGCGGGTCGTTTTTATATAAAAATGCATCAGATATTTCCACTGAAAAGCAGACGCGCGGGATCATATTTGAGCTCGTTTATACGCACTTCAAAATGAAGATGCGGTCCGGTCGCCATGCCCGTTGAACCGACGAGGGCTATCGTCTCGCCCTGGCGAATAACCGCATTCATTGGCGCTAATATCTCGGAGCAGTGACAATAAAAAGTTTCAAGCCCGTCCGCGTGGGTCAGGCGGATATACTTGCCGGCAATTTCATCCTCTCCGACCTTGGTGACGGTGCCGTAAAATGCGGCGGAAATCGGACTCCCCTGCGCCGCCGCGATATCGAGCCCCGAATGGAGCGACGCTTCGCCCGTAAACGGATCTTCACGCCTGCCGAACGGCGAACTGACCCTGCCGCTGACCGGCATATGCGCGCTCATAGTTGTGTAATAAGGCGAGAAACTCATTCTATACGCCTTTACATTGAGCTCCGACGAGCCTTTGCCGAGACTTTCGGTGCTCGTTTCGGAATCTTTATCACTGTCGGCAAGCGCGCCTGCGGGTTCAAACACAAAGCCCGCGGCGTTCTTTATTTTCCCCCATGCTTCACGCGCGTTTATGCTGTACTGCATGGCGGATCTATATGTATTCTTAATTGTCTCAAAGCTTGCGGGAGACAGCTTGCGTATACCGAAAATCAGACCGACGGCGGCGGCGCAGATAATGAGCTGGAGCAATATAAGACGCGCTCCGGCGTCGCCGCTCTTTTCGCGTTTTGCATTCGGCTCAGCATCGAGCCCCATCTGCGCGCGGTATTCTTCGCGCGTCATGCGTCCGTTTTCCGAGTCCATACATCCGCCTCCAAAATAGATATCATTTAAATCTATGCGGACAGGTCAGATAATATGAAAAGAGGCCGCCGCATTCAAATGCAGCAGCCCGGAATATCGAATTTTCTCAGCCTTTGAGTCCGCGTTCCTGTCTGTCCATATCCTCGACGACGATATCGTATATCTCGCCGAGAGACGCGCAGTATTCAAGCACTTTCCACGGCTCATTGGTATGGAAATGAATCTTTATCAGCTCTTCGTCGCCGACGGCAAGCAGGCAGTCGCCTTTGAAATGCTCGGTGAAATAATCGTTTATAACATCTTCGTCAAGATCGTGGCCGTCGATAAGAAGCTGGGTATCGTATCTGAATTCAAGCATGATTTTTCTCCTTTTGCGCCTTGTCATATATTATATCCCTTCATCGGCGGGATATCACAACGATATGTATTTTAACACAGGAACGCAAAAATGTATATAGACAATCTGTAAACATTCGAATAATTAAAGACCCGCCGAAACGGGTCTTTGATTTATCAATTATCAGTCCGAATAGCCGGCGATGAATTCGCGGGTACGCTCGGATTTGGGATTGTCGAACACCTCTTCGGGAGTTCCCTCCTCCTCGATAACTCCGTTATCCATGAAGATTATTCTGTCCGCCGCCTCGCGTGCGAAGCTCATTTCATGCGTGACGATAACCATCGTCATCTTTTCGGCGGCAAGGTCTTTTATGACCTTGAGAATCTCTCCGGTGAGTTCGGGGTCGAGAGCGCTCGTCGGCTCGTCGAAGAACAGAATCTTCGGTTTGAGAGCCATTGCGCGGGCTATCGACACGCGCTGCTGCTGACCGCCGGAAAGCTCACAGGGATAGTTGTTCATCTTCTCGCCGAGTCCGACCTTGCGAAGCAGGGCTTTACCGTTTTCATCTATCTCGGCGAAGATAGCCTTGCGGTTCTTCTTGAAATCCGGGCGGCTCTTTGCATGGATTTTTGCGGCGAGAGTGACATTTTCAAGCGCCGTATACTGCGGGAACAGATTGAAGGACTGGAACACGAGTCCTATCTTGAGCTGATTCTCGCGCTGCTGCTGGGCGGAGAGCTTATCGGTATTGCTGCCGTCAAAAACAACGCCGCCGTCAACGGTTATCGAGCCGCTGTCCGCAGTTTCGAGCATATTGATGCAGCGCAGCAGAGTTGTTTTTCCGCTGCCCGACGAGCCGATTATAGCGAGGACATTCTTCTCTTCAAGCGAGAAGCTTATGCCTTTGAGAACCTCGGCATCGCCGAAGGATTTTTTGAGATCTTTAACTTCAAGTATAGCCATGATCAACCTCTGTAATAGTTAAGTTTCTTTTCGAGCGCGTTGAAGAGCAGAGTGAGAACTCCGCAGAAGATGAGGTAGAATATCGCGGTATAGAACAGCGGCCAGATTATGGCGTAGACTTTAACGATATTCTGAGCCGACATAATAAGCTCGCCGACTGCGATAACATTCGCGAGTGAAGTATCCTTGACGAGCGTAATTACCTCGTTGCTCATCGGCGCCATGATACGCTTGACGACCTGGAACAGCACTACTTTGAAGAAGGTCTGGGTCTTCGTGAGTCCGAGCACCTGACCCGCCTCATACTGGCCGACCGGGATACTCTCTATGCCGCCGCGGTATATCTCCGAAAAATACGCCGCATAGTTGATTATGAACGCTATGATAACAGCGATTATGCGCGATCTGAACGGCGTGCCGAACACAAGACCGGGAACATAAAAGACGACCATAATCTGGAGCATCAGCGGCGTTCCGCGGATTACCCACACAAAAGCGCGGCTGATCCAGCGCAGGGGCTTGAAACGGCTCATCGAACCGAGAGCTATCGGCAGGCCGAGCGGTATGGCCGCAACGAGGGTTATAAAAAATATCAACAGCGTATATTTAAAGCCCCCGAGCAGCTGAGCGTTGACGCCGAGAAAATCCATTTATGTATCCTTCTTCCTTTGAGGTTATCTGACTTCGATATATATTAAACCATTTTTGAGCACAGCGCAAGCCCCGCCGCAGAAAATCGGCAGGACCTGCGTGATATTTAGTTTGTTGCTTTACTGAGCGATGACTCTGCCGGAGAGGTTATACTTTTCGGCAAGCTTTGCAAGAGTACCGTCATCGTAGAGCTCCTTGATAGCGGCGTTGATCTTCGCGGTGAGCTCGGTGTCGCTCTTGCGGATACCAACCGCATAGACTTCAGAATCTGCGCTCGAGATGACATCGACTATCATAAGATCGTCATAATCGGTTCCCTCGCCGATGCTGCCCGCTGCGGTAACAGCGTCGATTATCGCGATATCGGCGGTCTTGCTCTTGACTTCCATGAGCGAGGTGCCCTGATCCTTGACGGGAAGGTAGCTCTTGCTGAGTCCTGCGTCCGCCTTGACGGCTATCTCGCCTGCGGAGCCTGCTTCTGCGACAACCTTAGCGCCGCTCATCGAAGCGAGATCCTTATATTTTGCGGCGTCAGCCTTGCGGATAACGGCGACCTGGGAGTTGTTCATGTAAGCGCTGGAGAAGTTGATCTGATTCTTGAGCTCGTCCGTTGCGGTCATGCCGTTCCAGATGCAGTCGATAGTCTTGGAGTTGAGTTCGGTGACTTTCGAATCCCAGTCGATCTCCTGGAACTTTGCGGTCACGCCGAGCTTCTCGCAAACAGCCTTGGCAAACTCGGTCTCGAAGCCGACAAGCTCGCCGTTCTCCATGTAGTTCATGGGTCTGAAGTAAGTAATTCCGATGACCAGCTCGCCCTTATCTGCGATGTAGTCCCAATCGGTCTTATCGTTCTTCTTACAGCCTGCAAAACCGAGTGCAAGCACGAGGGTCAGGACTGCGAGTACAAGTGCAACAATTCTTTTTTTCATGGTGTGTTCCTCCGTGTTGTTTAGTGTGATTGTATGATATCACGTTACCACGCTAAAGTCAACACTTTTTTTCAAAAATTTTTACTATCTGTGAAACGATCAAAAACGATTCATGCAAGCAGAGATTTTTATGCAAAACCACGGCATAGCAGTACCTCCCGGTTCAAAGCCCGGGAGGTACGGTTATTTGTGACACACTCTCAGTGCTTTTTACCCTGTGCCGCGACTTTGTTTATTTTTGCGGCTATAACTTCGGGATCGCCGAGATACTGCTTGGATATTACATTAAAGTTGTCGTCGAACTCATAGACAAGCGGAACGCCGGTCGGGAGATTGACTTTCATTATCTCGTCCGGGGTCAGCTTTTCGAAATGCATGACGAGCGCACGCAGCGAATTGCCGTGCGCCGCGATAATAACGCGCTTGCCCTCACGCATTTTCGGCGCGATCTCGTTTTCAAAATACGGAACGGTTCTTGCAATCGTGTCCTTGAGGCTCTCGCCGAGCGGAAGTTCTGACTTATCTTCGTCTCTGTACTGCGCCTGATTGGCGGGATTACGCTCATCGGTAGGTTCGAGCACGGGCGGGCGCACATCGAACGAACGGCGCCAGATGAGCACCTGCTCCTCACCGAACTTCTCGGCGGTCTCGGATTTGTTCAACCCCTGAAGCGCGCCGTAATGGCGTTCGTTCAGTTTATATGATTTTATAACGGGAAGCCATGCCCTGTCCATGACATCAAGCACAGCGTCAAGGGTATGAATAGCGCGTTTGAGATAAGACGTATAGCAAATGTCGAAATCGTATCCGCCGTCGAGCAGAGCCTTTCCCGCAGACAGCGCCTCTTTTCTGCCGTTGTCGGAGAGGTCGACATCCGTCCAGCCCGTGAAGCGGTTTTCAAGATTCCATTCGCTTTCCCCGTGGCGAAGCAACACAAGTTTCATTTTTACACAGCTCCTTTGTTTCAAGATAGCCGGAGTCTCCGACTCCCGCCTGCGGATATATTATACACCTTTTTGGTATGCAATGCTCCGCTTATTCATATTATTTAAAAATAATTTACAAATTCGCATGATTGCCACAGCCGGCTCGCCGATATTTTTCTTGAACAGCCGCCGCGATAATCGGATACACGGCGTTTTTGACGGCCGGAGCGATTTACATAAAGCTCTCGGCGAAGATATAAAAGAACACGGTGCGAGTTCCGCGCCGTGTTTTTACGTCCGTATTATCTTTGAACAGGAGAAATTATCGGTTTTCCGTCTCTACCCAACAGAGGCGTCATACCTCCGGCATAGCCGCTTGTGTGAAACAGGTAATTTACTCCTGTTTCTTTATCGACCCAGATTTCCATGGTTGATAATCCGCCCTGCGAATAGACGTTTTCAAATCTGTCGTTTTTAGCCATTGTATTGTCTCCGTGAATTTATTTGTCAACGCACAAGCTCTCTTATAATACCTATAACAAGCAAATGGAGAGGATAATATGCATAGAACAGCCATTTCATGAATCTGTTGATTTTGGGGTTTCGTCCGCGCTTTCCGTTATATAAAAACAGCAGCGGTATCGCGAGCGCGACGCAGAGCTGTATCAGCCCGTATATTTTGTCGATAGCGAAGAAATATACAACTGCATAGACTGCAGCCCAGAGCATAGACCAGGCAATCTGCTTTTTCGGCTCTCCCCTGTTTGTGCCTATGGACAGCACGCTCAGCGACGCTATGCAGCTCCAATCGGCGGGCAGCGCGACGGCGCAGATAAGTAAAGTTAAAATCACCTTTGCAGGCATTTTAATTTTGCTGTTGTCTGCTATTCGCAGCAGGACTAGTCCCCATGCGAGCGACCATATGACGCTCGTCTGGTTGAGGATGTTCCCATAATAAAACGGAATAAATGAGTGCCAGTCTGCAAAATCGTTTGAAGCGAATATATAAGCAAAATGCGATATCACCGCAAACACAAACAGGCGCGCCGTATATTTCTTAATATTGCGCGTATAGTGATAGCCCTCGGCAATGAAAAAGCACATTATCGGGCAGGTAAGCCTGCCTATGATATGCAAAATTATCGGCAGAGGGTCTGTCGGATAGCCCGGGAACAGAAGCCACGCGATATGATCCGCCGTCATGGCCGCTATCGCGATAAGCTTGAGCATATTTGAATCGAGTCCGCTGCGGGTCAAAGTTTTCTGCATAAATTCACCTCATCGGTCGCCACGATATATTTCGTCCATCTCGCTTTCGGAGAGATCGGGATTTTTGCTCTTATTTTCAATGCCGCTCTGCGAGTCCTTTTGAGCGGGGTTGACGGCAGTGGTTTTTCCGAGATTGCTTTTGAGAACATAGATCATGCCGGCAAAAATCTCGCCGAGTCTTTTAGTTATCTCGTCCTCGGTAAAGTTGCACACCTTGCGCGCGCAGAGCACACAGAGTCCGTAGGTATATGTCCACATCTGGCTGAAAAGATGCTCCGCCTGCTCGGGTGTTGCGTTATAGTCGCGGGTTATAATGGCAATATCATTCTCCTTGCCGAACGGCATTATCTCAACAGCGGAGTTGAAGTCGGTCTCGGTCTCGCTGCCGCTCATGAATAGCAGCTGAAAAAGCATCGGATTTTCGCGGGCGAATTTCACCCACTGCATTCCGCGCTTTTTATATGCGGGCGAGAAGTCCTCCGCCACAGCCATGTATTCGTCGAACACCTTTCTCGCCTTGTCGCACACAGCGGCGCGCAGCTCGCTCATATCATTGAACGCGGTAAAAATCGGCGTTGACGAAGTGCCGAGATATTTTCCGACCTCGCGCGCGGTCATGGCATCGGTACCGCTCTTCTGCACTATATCAAACGCGGCGTTTATTATATCTTCTCTTGAAAATTTCGGTTTTGGCGGCATAACAGTATCCCCTTTTGCTTCGATGCGTTATATAACGCAAGTTATATAACATCTGATTTCAGTATAATACTTTTATATATCAATGTCAAGCAAATATGTGGCTCGAAGCGCAACAGTTTTTGACAAACTGTGGTTCAAAAATGAACAAAAATATACTGTTTTAGTCCTGCGTTTTTCTACTTGACAATCCGTGATTTCGGGACTAAAATACGAAGCATAAACGCGATGACACGGAATAGTAAGCGTTGATACCCTTTCAGAGAAGTGCCGGGAGCTGCGAGGCATCAAGGAGATTCAGCGACGAACTCACCGTTGAGCGGCTGCGCTGAAAAGCCTTTCGGAAAATAGGTGCGGACGGGACGCTGCCGTTAAAAAGCAGGGATATGTCAGTATCCCCTAAGTGCATTCCCCGGATGAATGAATAAGAGTGGTACCGCGGAAGGTGGTTTTACCCTTTCGTCTCTTATGTGGCAAGCATAGGAGACGAAAGGGCTTTTTGCTTGCCTGAAAATCTCACTTACGAAAGGTGATGCAAAAAATGAAAGAAAAAACATCCGCAAAGAACATCGCAGCGAAGGGCTCGTTCGCCCTTGCATTCTCCGTCGGTTCGGTTCTGTTTTCGGCGCACGCCGGCGGTGGCTTCGCAACCGGTAACCAGGCAAACACATACTATGTCGGGCTCGGCTGGCTCGGTCCGATATCGGCAGTGATAGCAATGCTTCTGCTGACGCTCACAATGCGCGAGGCGATGATCATGTACAACTCGCGCGGACTCAAGAGCCACAAAGAGCTTTTTGAAACGCTCTATCACCCGCTCGACAAATGCTACGTTCTGTTTGAAGTTTTCTTTTATATAATGGTGCTCATGGCAGTCGCCGCCGCTATATCCGGCGCGGCATCCGCACTTAATCAGTATTTCGGGCTCAACTACTATATCGGCATTGTTATTGTCGGCGCGCTCGTTCTGCTGCTGACGATATTCGGCGCAGACCTTGTCAGAAAAGTTTCGACCTATATGGGCATAGCTATTCTTGTGACTGCGATAACTATTTACACCATCGGCATTTTCAAGAGCAAGACACTGTTCACGGTCATGAGCGCAGATTTCAGCGCGGTCGGATTCAAGAATATACCCAAGGCCATTCTCAATGCTTTCACATATGCGGGCTTCCAGTGCGTCACCCTGCCGACGATGATAGCCTGCGGCACTCCGCTCAAGGGCAAAAAGAACTGCTCGAAGTCGATGTGGATCTCATTCGTCATGAACTCCGTTGCGCTTGTTCTCTCGGTATTCATGCTGATGTCATGGAAAGGCTACTACAGCTCGGTTGAAGGCGGCTCGACAATCCCGACGCTGACTGTATGCACCGAGATGGGCATGAAGTGGCTGACGGTTATCTACGGTATCTGCCTGCTCCTGTGCCTCATTTCGACAGGCGTCACAACAACTTTCGGCTTCGTCGCCCGCTTTGAGAACCACAAAATATTCAAGAAGATCAAGTCGCAGAGAGTGCGCAGCGCAGTTGTTTCGGCGTTCATTATTATACTGTCGATGACCATTTCGCTCGTCGGTCTTACAAATATTATCAAATACGGCTACGGCTACTGCGGATATCTCGCCATCGCCATAGTTGTTGTACCGTTCCTGACGGTCGGTGTATACAAGAACAGAAAATACATCAAAGAGCACCCCGAGTGCAAATAACAGGACTTCACTTTTTCGGAAAGGATGATATAATATGAAGAGAACACTTTTTCCCGGATATTCGGTAGGCACGGACGCATATGAGGATATAAAAGAAATCTGCCCGGCATACGGCAAAAAGGCGGCGATAATCGGCGGCAAGCACGCACTCGCCGCGGCGCAGGATAAGATAATCGCAGCGGCTAAAGAAGCCGGAATCGAAATCATCGGTCCGTTCTGGTACGGCGGCGAAGCATCGGTCGAGAATATTGAGATGCTCAAGTCCAAAGTTGCGGACGCGGACATGATTTTCGCAGTTGGCGGCGGCAAGGCTATCGACACCTGCAAGGTACTCTCCCACTCAACGGGCAGACCGTTCTTCACATTCCCGACCATTGCCTCGACCTGCGCATCCTGCACGAGCCTCGGCATACTCTATCATCCGGACGGAAGCCTGCGCGAATATTCATTCTCGAAGATCCCGCCCAAGCACATTTTTATAGACACTCAGATAATCGCCGACGCGCCGGACAAATATCTCTGGGCGGGTATCGGAGATACTATGGCAAAGCACTACGAGTGCACGGTATCTTCGCGCGGAGATATTCCCGCTCACTCGGACGCCATGGGTATTGCGCTGAGTTCAATGTGCGCAGTGCCGATGCTCCGCTGGGGCGAAAAGGCTCTTGCGGACTGCCGCGCTCACAAAGTAACTGACGAGCTGACTGAAGTTATACTCGGAATAATCGTCTCAACAGGACTCGTCTCGAACTTCGTTCAGGTCGATTACACGACCGGTCTTGCTCACGCGGTCTACAACGGCTTCACCGTTCTCAAGAGCACCGAAGAGAATCATCATCTGCACGGAGAGGTCGTCTCCTACGGAATTCTCGTTCTGCTGACGGTTGACAAGCAGTACGAAGAGCGCGAAAAAGTATTCAATTTCAACCGCTCCATGGGTCTGCCGACAAAGCTCAGCGACATTCACGCAACTCCCGACGATGTCAGAACCGTTGCCGAGAAAGCGCTCAAGGGCATCGATGTTCGCAAATATCCCTATGAAGTAACTGAGGACATGATTGTTGACGCCATAACGGAGCTTGAAAAATATAACGCGGAACACTGAAAAGGATAGTGATAAAAATGTCTGACTACAACATCAACTACAACCTATACCTGCCGAGCTATTCGATAGGTCCCGACTGCTACAAAGAAATACCGCATGTCACGCGGTTCTTCGGCAAGACCGCCGCAGTCATCGGCGGAAAGACCGCAATGGCTAAGGCTAAAAAAGCCATGATCGACGGCGTTGCCGGGAGCGATGTAAAGCTGCTCGATTTTATCGAATACGGCGGTGATTCGACATACGAAAACGGCGACGCGCTGATAGCGAATCCGACTGTCAGAGACGCCGACATGATATTCGCAGTCGGCGGCGGTCGCGCATGCGACACGGGCAAATATGTTGCAGACAAGCTCGACAAGCCGCTGTTCACATTCCCGACCGTCGCTTCAAACTGCGCATCAGTGACTGCCATCTCGGTCATATACAACCCCGACGGCTCGTTCAGGGAATACTATTATCCGAAGCTTGCAAACCACTGCTTTATAAACTCCGCAGTTATCGCGGATTCGCCGGAGCAGCTGCTGTGGGCGGGCATCGGCGACGCGCTGAGCAAGGAATACGAAGCTGTGTTCTCCTCAAAGGACGACACGCTCTCGCACACGCCGCTCATGGGCAAGCAGATAAGCAGGATATGCACCGACCCGCTGATAGAATACGGCGCAGAGGCTCTGGAATCCATAAGAGAAAAGAAAGCGTCGTTCGCGCTCGACCAGGTGACGCTCGACATTATCATATCGACCGGCATCGTCTCGAACATGATGAGCACGGTTGACAGCTACTATTACAACTCCACCCTCGCCCACTGCGTCTACTACGGCTCGACTGTAACCGAGAACGGACATCACCACCTGCATGGCGAAGTCGTTTCGCTCGGCGTGCTCTGCCTGCTCGAGTTCGAGAAGGACGACAGCGAGGTCGAGCGCATAATGAAGTTCAACAGCTCGATAGGTCTCCCCGTCTGCTTCGACGATGTTGAAATAGACGAGAGTGAATTTGAAAAGATGGCAGACAAATTCGTTCAGACAACCGAATGGGCACACATGCCCTCAGGCGTGACCCGCGATGGCTTCATCGAAGCGATGAAATCGCTCAACGCCAAGGGCCGCAGATTCAAAGCGAAAAAATAAAATATTTTAAATAAAAACACGGTCTGATATTTCCAGGCCGTGTTTTTATATCATGTACAAAATAATAAATATATTTATAAACTTTTCAGCAATTCTGCATATAGTTTTATTGACTTTTGGGCGGTGCAAGTTTAATATAAAACTAACAGAAATCTTTTGAGGCGGTGAAAGATAATGAAAAGCAAAAACGGACTTTCAAACGCAAGGTTCTGGATTCTCGTATGGGGTCTCGGAATTGCCGGACAGATATGCTGGAACATGGAAAACCAGTGGTTCAACACATTTGTCTACGCGAAGATTGCAAAAGATCCGACGATAATCTCATGGATGGTAGGCGTTTCGGCAACGGCGACGACTATCTCAACTTTCCTATTCGGCTGCATCTCAGACAGGATAGGCAAGCGCAAGGTGATGGCTTCGGTCGGCTACATTCTCTGGGGCATATTCACCATTGTATTCGGTCTGACGCAATATCTCGTGCGCGGCAGCACGGAGACTTCGTCCGTGCTCATGGCAGTCGGCGTTGCAGTCGTCGCGGCGGACGCGATAATGAGCTTCTTCGGCTCGATGGGAAATGATATCGGCTTCAACGCATGGGTCAACGACCACATGAAAGACAGCAACAAGGGGCAGATAGGCGCGGCTCTTGCCACTCAGCCGGTCATAGGCACGATAGTCGGCACTGTAGCGGGCGGAATGCTCGTCGGCAGCAACGACAACTACATGCGCCTTTTCTTAGTCATGGGCGTTGCGGTTATACTCTTCGGCATATACTGCCTGTTCGCGATGAAGGACAGCCCGGAATTAAAGCCCAGCAAGCGCGGCACATTCGCCAAGCAGTTCTTCAGCATACTCAACTTCAAGAACTACATAAAGAACAAGGAGCTCGCCTGGGTCAATCTCTCGCTCTCCGTCTATTTTATAGCGTTCAATATGTACTTCGCCCATATAGGCAACTACATGATATATTATCTCGGCTTCTCCGCCGACATGATGGGATATATCGAGGGCGTTGCGCTCGTGCTCGCGATGCTGTTCACCATTCCCTGCACGAAGCTGCTCAACAATAACAAGGCTCCCCTGCTCTGCTTTATTTCAACTGTTCTCAACAGCATCGGAGTCGGTCTGCTCGGACTGTTTGTAAGACCCGAGAATGTCAACACAAACTCGATTTGGAACCCGATGCTTCTCATCGGCGTTCTCCTGCTCGGCATGGGATATGTGCTGTTTTTGCAGAGCAGCACGGTCTGGGGCAAGCAGCTCTATCCCGAGGACGCGAGAGGTCAGTTTGAGGGAATCCGTATTCTCTTCTTCGTGCTCATCCCGATGGTCGTAGCTCCGCTGATTGCAAACCCGATAATCAAAAAGAGCGGCGAGTTCGTTGACGAAAACGGGCTGACGGCATATCTGCCGACCTACACGCTTCTGCTCGTCGGCGCGGCTCTCGTGCTGCTGACGATAATCCCGCTCATCCCCGCGAAGAAATACCATGACAAGCGCATAAGCGAAAAGACAGCGGAGGGCAAAGAATGAGAAGCGATCTCCCGGTAACAAAGCTCGCCGAAAATGTTTATCTGCTCAACGAGTTTGACGGCACGAACTGTTATCTTGTCGTCGGCAGCGAAAAGGCTCTGCTGATAGACTGCGGCACGGGCTTTTGCGACATAAGGGGCGCAGCCGAAAAGCTCACAGATCTGCCGATAATTCTCGCGGCGACGCACGGACACGGCGACCACATCGGCGGCGCGGGACAGTTTGAAGAAATTTACATTCACCGCGCTGACTGTGAGATGCTCAACAAAGCGCAGATGTCGCTGCTGTTTCGCAAGGCATTTCTCGCGTCAAACGCGCCCGTAAAATTGCACGGGTTCAAAATGGGCGACGTAAAACCCGGCAAATACAAAACAAAGATAATCCCCATGGACGACGGGCATATCTTTGACCTCGGCGGAAAGACTGTTCGCGTCAGGCACACGCCCGGACATTCTCACGGCAGCGTTGCATTTATCGACGAGCAGGACAAAATCATATTCAGCGGCGACAATGTCTGCGACGCGCTGTGGATGCAGCTGCCCGGAGTCACGAGCATTGAGGAGTGGCTCCCGAGCGCGCAGTGGCTATATGACATGAGCGCCGACTACAGGATATTCTGGGGTCACAGAGTTCCGCAGCTGGAGCGCGAATATATAGCTCAGATCATAACCTGGGGCAAGGAAATCATGGCAAAAAGCCGCGGCAACTCAAAGCTGCCGAAGATAACACAATATCCGAACAGACCCGACGGAATAATCTACCGCACCGACAAAGTATTCAGAAAATGAGGGTAAAAATATGAAAAAGAACATCGCAGGCACCGAGGAAAGAGTGTCCGCATCAAGCAAATTCTGGCTTTGCTCGGCGGACTGCCTTTGCACAACGATAAACAGCCTGCTGACAGGCGGAGGAATGACATATTTCTTCACGAAATTTCTCGGTCTTTCCGAGGGACGCGCGAGCACGGTATGGATGATATTCGCCATATGGAACGCATTGAACGACCCGCTGTTCGGCTATATCTCCGACCACACGAAGTCGAAGCTCGGGCGCAGAATACCGTATATAAGATACGGCGCGTTCTTCTATTCGCTGATTTTCGTGCTGACATGGGTCAGATGGCCGCTCGGCAGCTCGCAGACGGCTCTGTTCATTCAGATGCTCGCAACGCTGTTCCTTTTTGACACGCTCTACACGGCAATCGCGACATCCATCTACGTCATGCCCTACACCATGGCGGTATCGAACAAGGCGCGCAGCGGCATCTTCCTGTGGAAGATATTCTTCACGCTCATCGCGATGGCGGTTCCGCTCGTTGTTTTCCCGCTGATAAAGCCGGCCTGTTGGCCGGCTTTATTTTTTTGCATCAGCCAGGCAGTCTCTTCCTTTTTGCCCTATTCTGCTCATCTGCTTGTTGCGAAAGAAGGAGAAAACTGCTATACTTCAATTAATCGAACTACGCTGTTTTTATCAGCAATGGATGAAAGGAGACGATGCGCATGCAGCTCGAGCAAAAGCAGGCCCTGAGCCAAAAGCTCGTGCTGACGCAGGCGATGCGCCAGTCGCTCGATTGTTTACAGCTTTCCGCGCCAGAGCTGAGCGACTATGTACAGGAGATTGCACTCTCCAACCCACTGCTCGACGTGCAGCTCCCTACTTATTACGAAACACAGCTTCCCAGTGAGTCC
>ENA-ORSS01002244-ORSS01002244.1-human-gut-metagenome-genome-assembly--contig:-NODE-2244-length-17858-cov-3.097343_pt1 | contig 17858 bp, 8 predicted proteins | sample MGYA00241899_ERZ509162 | MGnify/ENA primary metagenome ERZ509162 (study PRJEB26280, sample SAMEA2338641) | human gut metagenome | biome: human gut; feature: human-associated habitat; material: faeces... | reverse complement strand
GAGAAATTCGCGCAGGCGATTTCTCATCTGCAATCATGGCTATTTGTTTTCGCTCGGAAACAATATAGCCGTGCGAAAAAGTTTTGATTTAAGGCTTTTTCACACTACTCCAATTTCTTTGTTTTCACACAGAGTACATTTTGTACGATGAAAAATTGTACCCTGCACGTCTATCATAACGAAAAATAAAACTAAAAACAAGATATTTTGCAAAAAACTTTTACAAAAAATAATTGCAAAAGATACATTTTGCACAAAAATGGATTGTATCTTTGAAATGCCGGGGTGAAAGATTATGATACATATATGGGAAGATGTTGGGGAGAAAAGCACCCACCTATGAGCAAGCTCATTCGGTTTAGACCTTTTGACCCTGATATCATGGAAAATATTTATTTGGAGGGTTAGTAATGAATCAGAAGATACAAAACCGCGCACAGCGGAGAAGGGCGAACAGACATCACGTAAAAAGGGCAACGGCATTTGCACTGGCAGGACTGATGGCAACATCAGGCATATCCCTGCCGGCGGGAACATTTGCATATGGGGCGGAAAATAACACCCTGCTTGCATTTGCAGGCGCAGAAGGCGGTGGAAGATTTGCAACCGGCGGACGAGGATATGATGTGTATGTCGTTACAACACTGGAGGATTACGGAAAAGGTGAAACACCGGTAGAAGGGTCTTTGCGTTATGGCATCGAAGAATTTGCCAAAGATAAAGGCGGAACGATGATTGTATTTAATGTGGGTGGTACGATAGAATTAAAGCAGACACTGACCTTTAAAGAAAGAAAAAATATTACCGTAGCAGGACAGACAGCACCGGGGGATGGTATTACCCTGTCCGGCTGGGATACAAATATCAGCAATTCTGAAAATCTGATTATCCGTTATATGCGTTTCCGTCCGGGTGCGGCAAATGTACATACCGGCGGAGATTCCATGGATGCACTCTGGGGAAGGGATAATAAGACTTTTATGATCGACCACTGTTCGTTTAGCTGGAATACCGATGAAACAGTTTCAACTTACCGCGGACAGGACGGAACAGTACAGTGGTGTATCGTATCGGAAAGTCTGACTGTTTCAGGACATTCCAAAGGCCGTCACGGATACGGCGGTATTTTTGGTGGCGACAATGTATTGTTTCAGAATAACCTGATTGCGAATCATACATCGAGAAATCCAAGAATCGGCGGCGGATGCATGGGCGATCCGACAAAGGATGGAGGCAGTACGGCAACACTGCAGTTAAGCAATAATGTTCTTTATAACTGGGGATATAACACCTGCTATGGTGGTGGTTATGCGTATACCAATTTTATCAACAATTTCTTAAAACCGGGACAGGGAACGAGAGAACAGGTTCGGTATCAGGTCATTGATATGGGTGAAGCCACAAAACCGGGCGGATTTTATGTAAACGGCAACTACATGGACGGCAATGCTGAAATTACCGCTGACAATGCAAAAGGTTCAAAAATGTCAGGCGTGACAGAAGGAGCCAATAAAACTGTAGTTTCAGAAACACCGTATACGGCAGAAGGATTTGACAGTGCCACCGTGACAAGTGCTACGGATTGTTATGAACCGGTGCTTGCGCAGTCGGGTGCGACCTATCCGTACCGTGATGCCATTGATGCGAGAGTTGTAGCCGAAACGCGGACAGATTCGGGAAGATATGTGAATACAGAAGATGAGGTCGGCGGCTATCCGGCAAAAGAATCTGTACGGGCTGCTTCATTTGATACAGATATGGACGGAATTCCGGATACATGGGAAACGGCACATGGCTTAAATCCGAATGATGCAAGTGATTCCAAGAAAATCAATTCGGCAACCGGATATGCCTACGTAGAAGAATATTTTAACGGACTTGTTGAAAATGTAGAGCAGTCCGGTTATACGGCACCAAATCCGGATATTACCCTTGATTTACAGGATAATGCACAGTATGATGAAGGACAGACAGTAACAGTGACAGCTGATGTAAAGGCAAACAATGGGGGAAGCATTGCAAAGGTAGAATTTTACAATGGTATACAGCTTGTCGGAACAGCAGATACCGCACCATTTACCTTTGATTATACGGGGTTGACAGACGGCACGTACAATATCACCGCTAGAGCCTATGATAATGATGGCAATCAGACCCAGTCATCTGTATCGAAGCTGCATATTAACAGCACAGCTGGCACAGGCGAGTGGACAAGCACTGATATTGGCAATCCGGGTGTAGCGGGAAATGCAAGTTTGGAAAATGGTGTGATGACAGTGAAAGGTGCCGGAAAATTAGGCGCATCAGAAGGCTGCGTATCCGGCAGTACCTATGCAGATGCCACAACCGATGATTTTCAGTATACGTATCAGCTTGTCAAAGGTGATGCAGAAATTATTACAAAACTGGATTCAGCAACAACCGTTGACAACCATGTATTTACCGGTGTGATGTTCCGTGAAAGCTTAGAGAGCGGTTCAAAGACGGCGGCACTCGGTATGTCAATGGTTAAAATCAGCAATGAAACCACATGGTCAACCTATCTTGCAAGCAGACTTGAAACAAACGGTAAAATTTCGGATATTTCTGAAACGATTGATTCGCCTGCAAGTGCAGAAAAAGCGGGAATACCACTGGTAAGGGATTTGCATTTTAAGAGCGGTGCAGACTTTAACGGAACATGGTTTAAGTTGATAAGACGCGGCGATACCTTTACAGGATATGCATCTGATGACGGTGTAACGTGGACAAAGGTCGGTTCAAAGACTATTGAAATGGCACAAGACATTTATGTGGGATTTGCCGTAGATGCGAATAAAGCGGCAAACAGCCTTGAAAATTTAAGCACGGCAAAGTTTTCAAATATTGCGATTCATGAAGAATTTACAGATGTTGACTATAACCTTGAACACATTACAACAAGCGGTGCGGATTATGCGGCAGTCGGTACAGATTTTACAACGCAGCTTACGGCAGACAGCGGATATCATCTTCCGGATGCAATTGAAATTAAAGCAGGAGAAAATGTTCTTGCAAAGCAGGATTATACCTATGATGCCAAAACCGGAGATATTGTTGTAAAGGCAGACAGGCTGACATCCGGTGTAAAGCTTACAATTTCAGCACAGGCAGAAGAAGATGTTAAAATTGATTATACATTGCAGACCTACGGCGATACGGAAGATGTAACCGTGACACAGGATGCAGGCAGTATGACAATCAGCCAGAACGCAGAATCTGCAAGTATGGTTGGAAATAAGGGAACGGCAGGAAAAAATGTTTCCTACATTTTATTCCCACAGTCGAAAGAAGCGGCAAAAATGACGTTGAAATTAAAGGTCAATTCATTTAGCAATGGAAAATATTCCGGCGTGTATGCCGGTGCTTTCCAGCCGGACGGAGATTACCTTTATAATTCAATCGGATTCAGAGGTACAGGTGATGTAAATGCCGTATCACCGTACTGGCTGAAAGCTTCCGGCAAGGCTGGAAACGGAAGTCCGAAGCAGGCATGGACAGAAGGGGCTGTTTATACGGTAAGCATTGAAAAGAAAGCAGACAATACCTATTATGCCACATTTCAGGAGGAAGGCAGTGAAACTGTCAATGAAAAGACTTTTAAGGCTTCGGATTCTGCGCTAACACCGGATATTATGGCACAGTTCGGACTGGCAGTTTACAGTGCGGACGTCACAGTGACGGATATGGTGCTTTCCGATATGTCAGGAAATGTACTGTATGACCAGAATAGGGATAATTCAGGTCAGGAGGAAAGCGGATATAAGCCGCAGGTATCCGGTTCAGATTTGCTAACTGTTACCGGGGCGGGTTCTGTAATGAAAGCAGAACAGTCTGCAGAAAGCGGATATATTACACAGAGTACAGGTGATGCAGGAGTCAATACAAGTTACATTTTACTGCCGGAAAATGATGCATTTGCATCTATGTCCATGACTCTTAAAATTAAGGATTATTCGATTACGGGTCAGAATGCAAAAAGGACGGGTGTTTTTGTCGGTGCATTCCAGACTTCGGGTAAATATGCGTTTGCTTCATTGGGATTCAGGGGCTATGATTCATCGGTTGGAACCGATGCACTTTCGGGCTATTGGATGAAAGGCACTGGAAAAGCCGGAAACGGTTCACCAAAGTATGAGGTGGCAGCAGATAATAAATATAACGTAACCTTTACAAGAACCGAAAACGGCTATCTTGCCGAATTTGAAAGTCTTGGTAAGCCGCTGCTTGTCGATGCTAACGGCAATAAGACGTATTCAGATAAAAAGGAATTCAAGTGGAAGGATATGACACTGACAGCAGAAGATGCCGTATCATACGGACTGGCACTGGTTGGCGCCGATGTGGAAATTACCAACTGGGTGGCAAAGGATGCTGAGGGCAACATTTTATATAATCAGAAGGATTATTATAAAGATGCCGGAACAGCACCGGCTGTTACAGGAGTAAATACACCAGTAATTTCAGAGGACCGTTCTTCCATTACGGTATCATGGAGCGGCGAGGGTGCGCAGTTAGACGGAAAGTACCGTGTAGAGGTATCACAGGATAACGGCGTAACTTATAAGGAGCTGGATACCACCGCTGAAACTTCTTACAGCTATGTACCGGAAAATTCAGGTGACTATCAGTTCAGAATTACAGGTGTCTGCGGCGGACAGGAAAGCAATTCTATGGAAACTTCGTCTGTACATTTTGTACTGCCGATGACAGCACCGTCTATTGGTGCAGAATCCGGAAATGCAGCAAATACGGTTACATGGTCTGCTGTGCCGGAAGCTGTCAGCTACAGAATTTACCGTTCAACACAGCGTGCAGAAGGCTATACAGAGATTGGAACATCAGAAAGCACGACATTTACGGATACCACTGCGGAAAATGAAGTCCCGTATTTTTATACGGTAGCGGCAGTCGGACAGGATAACGAAAGTAACCCGTCAGCGCCGGTATCCATTATGGCAACGGCAGGGCATACAGGCGAATACATGTTCGGTTCACAGGCGGCGCAGATGACGGTGCTTGAAAAGTCTAATGATACGGTAACGGGAAATGAAGCTGCTTTAAAGTTTGCCTATGACGAAGCCGGAAAAGTATCGGTGTATGCAGGAGATCGGCTGCTGTCTGAAAAAGAAACGGCAGCAGGAGAAGCGGTGGATATAACGATTCCGTTACAGGACGGAAGAAATGCAGTAAAAGTTGTCTTTGAAAATACACAGGGCATAAAGACATACCGTAATTTTAACTTTGTTAAACTTTCATCATACGATATGGTTGTAGATGCTTCCGGTATCAGAACGCTTGACAGTGAGTCTGTACCGGTGTATACAACAGTGGCGGAAGCACTGGCAGCAGTGCCGGCAGACAATCAGGAACAGAAAGTTATTTTTGTAAAGAACGGTACGTATTACGAAAAATTAAGCATTACATCGCCGTATATCACTTTAATTGGCGAGGATAGCGAAAAGACCGTGCTGTGTTATGATGCGGCTTCGGGAAAAACAGACCCGGTAACGGGGGCAGCATACGGAACCTCAGGCAGTGCATCGGTTTCGATTGAAGCAGCGGCACACCATACATACATGGAAAATCTGACGGTTGCGAATACCTTTGATTATCCGAATGAAACGATTGAAGGCAAGCAGGCAGTTGCAATGCTTACAAGAGCAGATCAGCTTATTTTTAACAATGTACGGCTGACCGGATGGCAGGATACCTTACAGGCAGACGGCGGCGGACGCCAGTATTTTAAGAATTGTTATATTGAAGGAAATGTAGACTGGATTTTCGGCAGTGCACAGGCAGTATTTGACGACTGCGATATTGTCGCCAATGCGGCAGGCTATGTAACGGCGGCAAGTACTGAAAGTACAAAAACAACAGGCTATGTATTCATAAACAGCAGACTGCTTAAAAAATCAGATTCGGTGGCAGAAAATAGTGTGGCACTGGGCAGACCGTGGCGGTCAAATGCCTGTGTAACGTATGTAAAATGCTTTATGGACAGTCATATTAAGACAAAAGGCTATGATAATATGAGCGGCAATACCCACAGTGCAGCACGTTTTTATGAATATCAGTCCTACGGACCGGGCTTTGCGGTTAATACCGACAGACGACAGCTTGCCAAAGCAGAAGGAGAATCATTGACAGTCAACGGTGTCTTTGCAAGGGAAGCAGGCGAAGGTATGGCATTTGCAGAAGGCTGGGATGCAGTAGCGGCATATGCGGCAGCCTCCGCAGATTACACAGAAAGCGGAGCAGTATCGGTAGATTTTTCGGAACTGGATAGGGCAATTCAGAATGCTGAGGGCTTAAACAGCGCCGATTACAAGGATTTCAGCACAGTTGAATCCGCATTAAATGCGGCAAAGGCACTTGACAGGACAACGGCAACACAGGAAGAAGTCAGCGTATTGGCACACAGGCTGATAGAAGCTGTGGCAAATCTGGAAACAATGACCCCGGCACCAGAGCCAACACCGGAACCGGAGCCAACGCCAACGCCGGAACCGACACCAACACCGACCCCAGAGCCAACACCAACGCCGGAGCCAACACCGACCCCGACGCCTTCAGAGCCGGACAATAACCAGCCGGGAGATACGGGAGAAGCTGATGGCAGTCAGAATGGTAATGATAATCCGTCCGGCAGTGAAAACGGCGGAACCGGCAATGCAAACGGCACAGCAGAAGAAGGAAAGCAGGAAGACAACAACGGCACGTCCTCAGAAAATGATTCTTCTGAAAATGCAGCAGAAAATCAGCAGGAAAGTGTGCAGACAGCAGATAAAACACATTCCGTATGGTATCTTTTCGGTGCGGCAGTTTCAGCAATGCTGGCAGGATTTGCAGGCAGTAAGCGAAAGAAAAAGTCCGATGAAGAACTTTAAGAGTATTAAGAGCGACTTTAAAACAATAATTTAAAAAAGATAAAAATAACAGAAATCATATACCGCGTGCGGATAGGATTTCTGTTATTTTTTTTCAAAAGATGTATGAAGTCACGGACGGCGGATATCCTATGGATAAAAAGCGCAACCAGCGTAGAAATGAAATGAGGATTTATTTCGATGCAGACAATAAATACAGATAATATCAGGACAGAATTTTCAACCAGTGCGGATGAAAATATCCGCAGTATGAAAAAACAAATCCGCATTGAGGAGAATTTTGATATTTTAACGAGAGAAATTATAATCGGTGGAAAAAAGGCAGGATTCTTTTTTATAGATGGATTTGTGCAGGAAGATATGATAGAAAAACTGATGCAGTTTTTTTATTCACTCAAACCGGAAGATTTATCGGATGTGGATTCCTTTCTTGAAAAAGGCATGCCCTATACAGAAGTCAATAAAATTACTAAGCAGAGTGATGCACTGACGGCATTTTTTTCGGGAGTAACAGTCTGCTTTATTGACGGCTTTTCAGAGTGCCTGTCCTTAGACTGCCGGACGTATCCGATGCGTAGTGTGACAGAGCCGTGGAAGGATAAAGTACTTCGTGGTTCAAGGGACGGTTTTGTGGAAACACTTGTTTTAAACGCGGCACTTCTGCGCAGAAGAATCCGCGATCCCCAATTAAGTCTGGAGCTGATGGGGGTAGGCACACGCTCGCGTTCCGACGTTGCTGTCTGCTATATGGAGGATAAAGTCGACAAAAAGCTGTTAGACAGCATAAAAAGGCGAATTCAGGCAATACGTGTAGAAGCGTTGACAATGAATATAGAAAGTCTTGCAGAGTGTTTATATGAGCATAAATGGATTAATCCGTTTCCGAAATTTAAATATTCAGAACGTCCGGACACCGCCGCTGCTGCGGTTTTGGATGGAAATATTGTGATTATGGTAGACAATTCACCGGCGGTCATGATTGTGCCGACTTCGATTTTTGACATTATTGAAGAGGCAGACGATTATAATTTTGCACCGGTCATCGGGACGTATTTAAGAATTTCAAGATTTCTGCTGACACTGGTTACAATGCTTCTGACCCCGACATGGCTGTTACTGATTGACAATCCGCAGTGGCTGCCGGAGTGGATGATGTTTATTACAGTGTCTGATGAGATTACCGTACCGGTGTTTTTCCAGCTGTTACTGCTGGAACTCTCCATTGACGGATTAAAGCTGGCAGCTGTTAATACGCCGACCCTGCTTTCAACACCGCTCAGCGTTGTTGCCGGTATTGTGGTAGGTGAGTATGCAGTCAGCTCCGGGTGGTTTAATGCAGAATCCATGCTGTATATGGCAGTGGTTTCGGTAGGCACGTATTCGCAGGCAAGCTTTGAAATGGGATATGCAATGAAATTTATGCGGATTATTCTGCTGTGTCTGACGGCGGCATTCAACCTGGCAGGATATATTGCGGGAATCCTTTTAATAGCGGCAACGATAGCTTTTAACCGTACCATGACGGGATGCAGCTATATTTATCCGCTGATTCCGTTTGATAAAAAAATGCTGAAACGCAAGCTTTTAAGAGTCCGTCTGCCACATGGAAATGAAAAATAGGTGTGTACAGGGAAGAGATTAAGCCCGCAAAGCGGGCTTGATTATTTTCTGTGCAATTTTGTGAAAATTGTATAGCATTAAAAAAACTTTTTCAAAAATAAATAGCTTTAACTTTGTAAAACACGGCAGTATCTGGAAACGCTAAAGGTAATAAAAAATGCAAAAAACAATCAATTGTAGAAAGTGCATAAAAATACTTTTTAGATGTAAAAAATACGTACAAAATGCACAAATATATTTGTAAAAACTGCCGTTGACTTTTGGCTTGTAAAAAAATACAATGACTGCATTGTGCCGGCAAAGCAAAAATAAAGAGGAAAATCATTTCTCACATGAGATTTTTGCTTCGCAAAAACAAACAGGCAAAAACAAGGAGGTTTCACAAGGTGAAAGCGAAAAAGGGTTTAAAAAAAGTATTGGCATGGGGCATGAGTATTGTCTGTATGCTGGCAATGGTGCTTGCAGGCAGTCCTATGACGGCAAAAGCATCTGCTTCTACATCATGGAATTTTAAAAATACCAGTTTTAAAAATCTGGGGACAATTTCCTCTACGGTAACAGTGGATAACCTGTCACTGATTGCAACATCGTCAAAGACCATGTCTGTGATTGCAAACAGTCAGACAGTGGATGGAACAGCATATACATATGCACTGGCATTGGGCGGCAGTGGTTCGACAAGCTATCGTGCAGTCAAAGTACCGGTATCGGGAACAGACACCATTAAAGTAACCTGTATGAGTTCCGGCAGTGCGGCAAGAACACTCGTTGTGGCAGACGGTTCTGGAAATAAGCTTGGCACGATGAATGCAGGCACAACGGCTGCAACGGTTTCATATAATTATTCCGGTTCATCAGGATACGTGTACCTGTATTCCTCAAACAGCGGTATTAACATTTACAAGATTCAGGTGGACAGTTCTGCTTCATCCGGTTCTGGAAGTTCATCTTCCGGCAGTTCCACAACTGATACCAGCAACGGAACAGTCGTTACTTCATTTTCAGAACTGACGGCGGCTGTGACAAAGGCTGAAAAAGCGGGCGGCGGCATTGTCTATGTGAAGGGCAGCAGTATCAGCTGTACGGCACAGCTTGCATTAAAAGCTTCTAATGCCAATGTATCTATTATCGGTGTAAAAAACAGTGACGGTACCTATCCGGTGTTAGACTTTTCAGCATTCCGTTCAGCTTATATCGGAAAAGCAACAACGGATTCAGAAGTCGGCATCCGCATTTCGGGAAGCAAATATACAATCAAGAACCTGATTATCCAGAAAGCACCGGATAACGGCATCCAGATTAAGGGAAGCAGCGCAGGCAACAATACGATTGAAAACTGCATCGTGCGTTACAACAATGATGCCGGGGTGCAGATTACAGGTGGTGCATATAGCAATACCATGCGTTTTGTATACAGCTACAGAAATTGTGATGTCTATACACTCGGTGGCAACGCAGACGGCTTTGCGCCGAAGCTTGGCGCAGGCAAGGGAAATGTATTCTACGGCTGTTATTCATGGGAAAATTCAGATGACGGTTGGGATTCTTACGATAAGGACAGCTTAACCTACAACCTGACATATACCAACTGTGCATGCTGGAACAACGGTGACCCGACCATTTTTACCGGGGAATACGATTATAATAACGGAAATGCGCTGGATACGGATTTACTTTTAGTAGAATTAATCAGCAAGAAGGATTCTTCTTTTGCAAGCAATTACAAAAAAGGAAAGTTCTCTCTGCCAGGCGGCAGCTTTATCAGTACCACACAGGGAACTTTAAGCATTGCAAACTGGAAAAGCAAATATGACGGCAATCCAAACGGATTTAAGTTCGGTTCAGTGAATACTACAAGCAGCTGTGTAAGAACCGTAACCAACTGTTTAGCCTTTGGACACAGCAGTAAAGGCTTTGATAACAATAACAGCTCCTGCACGGCATATTTAAGCAACTGCATTTCTTATGACAACGGCTACAATTATTATATGCCGCCGTTTACACTCAAGAAATTCAGCAATATCCTAAGCTTTTCAGGAGCATCTTCTAACAAGCTGCCAAGCGGATATACGGCTTCCATACCGTCTTCCTCAAAGCAGGCACAGATTAGAAGCACAGTCAATGCAACGGTAAGCAGTATTACAACACAGTGTAAGAACAATGTAATACCGGGAGAAGTATATTTTAATATTTTCAGTTAAGTAAATAGAAATGAAGTTGGGGCGAAAGCTCCCAACGAGGATGCCGGCACAGCAAAGGGCAGAAAATAAGCGTCACGGAAAAGTTTATGTTTCCGTGACGCATTTTTACTTTATAAATGTAGTGACGGTATTTCAGCAATACGCATTTGTAATATTCTCTTTCGTCTGATAATATGATGTAAAATTGATTTTTATATTGGAAAAGGAGAAATGCGAAAATCCATAAATTAAAGATTTTCGCATAACAGAATTGTGCCGCAGGCGTCACAATTCTGAATTTATCGCAGAACTGAATAAATTCAGTCCGCGATTCCTCCGGCATTAAAATGCCTACAGAATAGGAGAATGTTATGAAATATATTGACCTGCACTGTGATACGCTCACAGAGTTAAAAGAAGGGGAAACGCTAGTCCGGAATCATAAAAATGTAGATTTAAAATCCTTGAAAAAGGGCGGGTGTGTGATTCAGTGTGCATCCATTTTTATTCCGACAGGGACGTATACGGGAGTGGACAGAAAAGAAGCCATACAGACAGAGTATGACCGTGTAGTTTCCGTTTATAAACGCGAATTAAATGCCAACCCAAAAGAACTGTACAGGGTTCTGACCCGGCGGGATATACCGGATATCCGGCAGAACGATAAAATGCAGGATTTAGGCACGGGTATACTGCTTACGATTGAGGATGGCGGCGTTATGGGCGGAGAAATGCAGAAATTATACCGTGCGTATGAAGACGGTGTACGCCTTGTAACCCTGACATGGAATCATGAAAATGAAATCGGGTACCCAAACAGCACAGACCGGGATATCATGCAGAAGGGCTTAAAACCGTTTGGATTTGAAGTGCTTGAAGAAATGAACCGGCTCGGCATGGTAATTGATGTATCGCATTTATCGGACGGCGGATTTTTAAATGTGGCGGAGTTTGCAAAAAAGACAGGCATGCCGTTTGTAGCATCCCATTCCAATGCACGCGCCATAACGGCGCACCCACGCAATCTGCCTGATATGTATATAAGGAAGCTTTCGGAAGCGGGCGGCGTTATGGGCTTGAATTTTGCATCGCATTTTCTTTCGGATACACAGCCGCCGGACGGTGAAAGCCGTATCTGCGATATGGTTACACACATTCTGCATATCCGCAAAATTGCAGGTAGTGAGGTGCTGGCAATCGGTTCGGATTTTGACGGGGTGGAGAGCCGGATGGAAATTGACAGTCCTGCCAAAATGGTCATGCTGTATGAAACACTTCATCAGACAGGGCTTTCGGAGGATGAACTGGAGAAAATATTTTACAAAAATGCACAAAGAGTATTGACCGCTGTTTTACGATAATCCCGGTTTTATAATTTTTTTTATTTTTTTCCGCTAAATTAATAATTATCCCGGCAGATTTATGGTATGATTATATATATGTGGTATTGGGGTTAAAAGTCCCCAAACGATGATTTTTACGGATTATGTGCTAGAACGAAGATTGGAAAGTGGATGGTCATGAGTAGAGTAATTGGAATTGACTTAGGGACAACAAATAGCTGCGTTGCAGTGCTGGAGGGCGATGTGCCGACAGTGATTGCCAATAAGGAAGGATACCGGACAACACCGTCTGTTGTGGCTTTTGCAAAAGACAAGACGATGCTTGTGGGAGATCCGGCAAGAAGGCAGGCGGCTGTCAATGCAGAGCGGATAATTTTTTCCATTAAACGTCATATGGGATCGGATTACAGAAAAAAGATTGACGGAAAAGCATATTCGCCGCAGGAAATATCTGCTTTTATTTTAATGAAGCTGAAAAAAGACGCAGAAGATTTTCTGGGGGATACGGTCACAGATGCCGTGATTACCGTACCGGCGTATTTTAACGATGCACAGCGGCAGGCGACTAAAGATGCGGGACGGATTGCTGGGTTAAATGTACTGCGTATCATCAATGAGCCGACTTCTGCAGCATTGGCATATGGTCTTGACAACGGACAGGCACAGAAAATTCTTGTCTATGATCTGGGCGGCGGCACATTCGATGTGTCCATTATTGAAATCGGCGACCATGTGATTGAAGTACTTGCAACGTCCGGTGACAATCATCTGGGCGGTGATGATTTTGATGAGCGCATTGTGCAGTATCTTGTGGAGCAGTTTAAAAAGACGGAGGGAATTAACCTGTCTAAGGATACGGCAGCGCTTCAGCGGTTAAAAGAAGAAGCGGAAAAAGCGAAAAAGGAGCTGTCATCCTGTATGACGACGAATATTAACCTGCCGTTTCTTGCGATGGCAAAAGACGGACCACATCATATGGATATCCAGCTTTCCCGCAGTAAATTTGAAGAACTGACCAAAGATTTGATTGAGCGGACGGTGATTCCGGTTGAAAATGCAATCCACGATGCAGGGCTTACAAAGTCACAGATTGATATGGTATTGCTGGTAGGCGGTTCAACAAGAATCCCGGCAGTGCAGGATAAAGTGCGGACCTTGATGGGCAAAGAGCCTTCAAGAAATGTTAATCCGGACGAATGTGTGGCAATCGGTGCGGCAGTCCAGGCAGGAAAGCTGGGCGGACAGCTTATGGCGGGGTCTGCGGCTTCTGAGATGATTTTAATGGATGTAACGCCGCTGTCGCTTTCAATTGAAACGGTAGGCGGTGTGTCAAGCCGTCTGATTGAGCGCAATACAACGATTCCTACAAGACACAGCCAGATATTTACGACTGCGGGCAATTTTCAGACAAGTGTAGATATCAAAGTGTTTCAAGGTGAGAGAAAATTTACAAGGGATAATAAACTGCTGGGGAATTTCCGCCTTTCGGGTATTAAGCGGGCGATGGCGGGGACACCGCAGATTGAAGTGACCTTTGATATTGATGCCAACGGCATTGTCAATGTATCGGCAAAGGATTTAGGCACGGGTCATGAACAGTCCATTACGATTACGTCCAGCTCCAATTTGTCCGAGGAGGAGATTGAGCGCGCAAAATGGGAAGCCCAGATGTACGGAAGACAGGATGAAGCAAAGACACAGCTGCTTGCGGTACGTCAAGAGGCAGTGCAGTTTGCAGGACAGGCGCAGGCAGAATTGGACAGCCATAAAAAAGAGTGGGAACGCAGTAAGAAAAAGGCGGTTAAAGAAATCCTCGGTAAGCTGAAACGTACTTTATATAAAGTGCCGCCGGAAAAGATTACGGCGGATTCTGCCGCAGTTATCCGTGATTTGCAGGAAGAGCTGCAGCGGGCATTAAACAGTTAGGACATTCCTGCACTTTCTAAAAATCTATAAAAATGCAGAACCGGGACAAAACAGACAGTTGAAAACATAACCTTGTATATGGTATGATGAAGTGTCAGATAGAAAGTGGAAATGCCGCATTGTGTGGCGGAATGGAGAGAAAATGGCTGGTTCTACATATGGAAACAGATTTAAGATTATGACATGGGGCGAATCCCATGGAGAAGCGTTAGGCGTTGTAGTGGACGGCTGCCCGGCGGGTTTAGAGCTTTGTGAGGAAGATATCCAGAAACTTCTTGATCGAAGAAAACCGGGACAGTCTAAATTTACGACACCCCGCAAAGAAGCTGATAAAGTAAAGATTCTGTCGGGCGTTTTTGAAGGGAAAACGACAGGAACACCGATATCCATGGTAGTATTTAATACCAATCAGCGCTCAGGCGATTATTCGGAGATTGCAGGATACTACAGACCGGGACATGCCGATTATACATTTGATGCAAAATACGGATTCAGGGATTACCGCGGCGGCGGAAGAAGTTCCGCAAGAGAAACGATTGGCAGGGTCGCAGCGGGTGCGATTGCGTTAAAGATTTTGGAAAGCCTTGGGATTACCCTGCACGCTTACGCAAAGGAAATCGGCGGAATTGCGATTGACTATGAAAAGTTTGATCTGCAGGCAGCACGCGAAAATGCATTTACAATGCCGGATAAGGAAGCGGCAGCAAAGGTTGAAGCGTATGCCACGCAAAAGATACAGGAGGGCGATTCAATCGGCGGTATCATTGAGTGTGTGGTTGAGGGCATGATGCCGGGAATCGGTGAACCGGTATTTGACAAGCTGGACGCTTCTCTTGGAAAAGCAATGCTTTCAATTGGTGCGGTTAAAGGCTTTGAAATCGGAAGTGGCTTTGAAGCGGCAAAGATGACCGGCAGCGAAAATAATGACAGCTTTGTCATGAAGGACGGAAAACTTACAAAAAAAACCAACCATGCAGGCGGCGTTTTAGGCGGCATGAGTGACGGCAGCAACATTGTATTCCGTGCGGCGGTTAAACCGACACCGTCTATTTCGGCAGTGCAGGATACGGTCAATAAAGATGGGGAAAATATTGAAATTTCCATTAAGGGCAGACATGACCCGATGATTGTGCCGCGTGCCGTAGTCGTTGTGGAAGCAATGACGGCGCTGACACTCGTGGATCTGATTTTTGAAAATATGACGGCAAGATTGGATGGAATCTGTGCCTTTTATAATAGAAGCAAGTAAGAAAGAGGAAAGAGATGTATCGTTTATTAAAAACAGACGGGCGTGCAAAACGCGGTGAATTACAGACTGTGCATGGAACAATCCAGACACCTGTATTTATGAATGTCGGAACAGTAGCCGCCATTAAGGGTGCCGTATCGACAATGGATTTAAAGGAAATCGGAACACAGGTGGAATTGTCAAACACGTATCATCTGCATGTACGTACCGGGGACAAACTGATTAAGGAAATGGGCGGTCTGCATAAGTTTATGAACTGGGACAGACCGATTCTGACCGATTCGGGTGGATTTCAGGTGTTTTCCCTTGCAGGTCTTAGAAAGATTAAAGAAGAAGGCGTAACTTTCCAGTCCCACATTGATGGCAGAAAGATTTTTATGGGTCCGGAAGAAAGTATGCAGATACAGTCTAATCTTGCTTCTACTATAGCTATGGCGTTTGATGAGTGCATTGAAAATCCGTCGGAGCATGAATATGCGGCAAATTCAATTGAGCGTACTACACGCTGGCTTTATCGCTGTAAAGAAGAAATGGGAAGACTGAATTCTCTGAGTGATACTATAAATAAGAATCAAATGCTTTTCGGGATCAATCAGGGCAGTACTTATGATGATTTGAGAATTAAACATATGGAGGATATAGCTGAACTTGATCTGGACGGTTATGCCATCGGCGGACTTGCTGTGGGTGAATCCACCGAGGAAATGTACAGAATTATAGATGTTGTCGAGCCTTACATGCCTGTGAACAAGCCGAGATATCTTATGGGAGTAGGAACTCCGTCAAACATTATAGAGGCTGTTGCAAGAGGCGTTGACATGTTTGATTGTGTTATGCCTAGCCGTAATGCAAGGCATGCGACAGTATTTACATGGTCGGGAGTAATGCACCTAACTAATAAGTGCTATGAAACTGACAGCCGTCCTATTGACGAAGAGTGTGGCTGTCCTGTCTGTCGGAACTTTACGAGGGCGTATGTACGCCACCTTTTCAAAGCCGGTGAAATGCTTGCCGGACGCCTTGCAGTTATGCATAATCTATATTTTTACAATACTCTCGCAGAAAAAATAAGAGACGCTTTGGATAACGGTAATTTTAAGGATTTCAGAAAAAAATATTCCGGATTGCTGTCAAAGAGAATTTAGGGGGACAAATAATGAGTATAATTGAATTGATTCTTATTGGAATAGGTCTTTCAATGGACGCTTTTGCAGTATCGGTGACGAATGGTCTTTGCTGTAAGAATATCAAGGCTGGAAAAACGGTCATGACGGGGGTCTGTTTCGGAGGATTTCAGGGATTAATGCCTCTTATCGGCTATTTTTTAGGACGTGGTTTTGCGAAGTATATAACGGCTTTTGATCATATTATAGCTCTAATTTTGCTTGGATTTATCGGTGGTCAAATGATATGGGAGTCGTTTAAAAAGGACGAAGAAAAGAATGAAAGCAGTATTCTTACCGGAAAAATGCTGTTTATGCAGGGAATTGCAACCAGTATTGATGCTTTAGCAGTAGGAGTAAGCTTTGCAGCGCTTGAAAACGTAAATATAGCTTTTGCAGCGACTGCCATTTGCAGTATTACATTTATGTTTAGTATTGTTGGAGTACTGATAGGAAAGAAATTCGGAAATATACTTAATAATAAGGCTCAGCTTGTAGGCGGACTGATTCTTGTAGGAATCGGAGTTAAAATTTTTGTGGAGCATACGTTTTTTTAATAATTTATACCGTGTTTATTGTGAGGAACATAAAAAATATGTTCCTCACATTTATTATATAACTATTATATTAAATTGACAGATTTGTCATAATCGAAATTAAATTTGAATATACTGATTTTAGCAAGACAAGTCCGGATAAATCTAATAACGGATTTTGTGTAAATTAGGAGGTATATAAATGGATTTAAAGATTAACCGAGAAATGCTGTCAGTCAGTGAAAAAATATATGATGGTGTTCAGGAACAAAGCGTTGAACTTGATTATATTTTACCTGATTATTATCCCGACATTTTTAAACTAATCAAATGCTGTATTGCTCCGACTATTATTTCCAGTAATATTAACGGTGATTCATTAACATATGAGTTACTTGCTGACGTTAAAATATTATATTGTTCTGAGAAGGATAATAAATTACAATGTATCAATCAAAAAATGACATACTCAAAAACAGTGCAGATGGGAGCAAATGTAAATAAACCCATGGTTTCTCTGATCCCTAAGGCAGATCACATAAATTGCAGAGTTGTAAATCAGAGAAGAATTGATATGCGGGGCGCTGTTTCAATAAAAGTCAAGATTACCGGCGAGACCACTCAGGAAGTAATCTGCGATATATTTGGTATGAATGCACAAATGAAAAAAATACCGGTTGAATATGCTGCTAAAAAAATTATAGAAAATAAAACTATAACAGTTAATGAAGATGTTGAGTTAAACATGTCTAAACCGTCGGTTTCAGGTATTGTAAGGTCGGATGTAATTTTGTCTGAACCTGATAAAAAAATTATATCCAATAAACTTGTAGTTAAAGGAGACGCTGAAGTAAAGGTTTTATATACATGCAGCGACGGAATGGAAACTATGAATTTTTCAGTTCCTTACAGTCAGATCGTAGATATGGAAGG
>ENA-ORSS01002242-ORSS01002242.1-human-gut-metagenome-genome-assembly--contig:-NODE-2242-length-17863-cov-3.662399_pt1 | contig 17863 bp, 15 predicted proteins | sample MGYA00241899_ERZ509162 | MGnify/ENA primary metagenome ERZ509162 (study PRJEB26280, sample SAMEA2338641) | human gut metagenome | biome: human gut; feature: human-associated habitat; material: faeces... | reverse complement strand
GGTGGAGGAAAGTTCGGACAAGGGCACGACCATCGCGGTGGAGCTGCCGATACAGTGAAGCTGCATCTCACATAAAGCAATAAGCCGCGCAGTGGGAGCACCCTTCGGGCGCTCCCGCCTTATCTTAGCATTTTGAATGACTTTGTATTTTCCCAAAGGCCCCCGCTTCGGCGGGGACCCTTGTCTTTTCACCTTTCGTTTCCCGCTGCGTAGGATAGACTGTACGGAGCCGCCCGGCTCCGCATACTACGGATACGGAAAAGGGAGTGTCTATGCAATCATCTGTCCTTCAGGGGATATTGCTCCCCTTCTGGGGCACGTCGCTGGGTGCGGCGTGCGTATTCTGCCTGCGAAGAGCGCCCTCCGCCGTTCTGCGCCGCGTGCTGGAGGGCTTCGCCGCCGGGGTGATGACCGCCGCCTCAGTGTGGAGCCTGCTGCTGCCCGCTATCGACTGGGCGGACATGGGCCGCTGGTCCTTCCTTCCGGCGGCGGGCGGTTTCTGGCTGGGGGTGCTGTTCCTGCGGCTGCTGGAGCGACTGCTGCCGGAGGCTATTACCGACCGTTCCACCACCATGACCCTTCTGGCGGTGACGCTGCACAACATCCCGGAGGGCATGGCGGTCGGCGTCGTGCTCGCGGGCTGGCTCACGGGCGGCACGGAAGTCTCGCTCGGCGCGGCGCTCGCACTGTCACTCGGCATCGCAATCCAGAATTTCCCGGAGGGCGCGATCATCTCGCTGCCGCTCGCGGCCAATGGCGAGGGGCGCACGAAGGCGTTCGTGCTCGGCACGCTCTCGGGCATCGTGGAGCCGATTGGCGGCGCGCTGACGATTGTCGCGGCGAGCTTCGTCGTGCCGGTGCTGCCCTATCTGCTCGCGTTTGCGGCGGGTGCGATGCTCTACGTCGTCGTGGAGGAACTCATCCCGGAGATGAGCGCAGGGCACCACTCGAATATCGGCGTCATCGCGTTCTCCGTTGGGTTTACGCTGATGATGGCGCTCGATACGGTGCTTGGATGAGGGAGTTTGGGAGTTTGGGTTTACATCGTGGCGTAGGCGGGGAGCGGCTGTTTCGGCTTCGTCGCTCCCCGCCCTAGTCCTTGCTCGCATTCCGGAACTTAGCCAGGATCTGCTGCGGGCGGACGCTGCGCTGCGCCCTGCTCGGTTCGTCGTATGGACTTAGTCCGGCCTAAAGTACATGAAGTACATAAACGAGGTCAAGAATTTGGGGAGCGATTGCTTTGCTCCGCCCCAGAGTCTGCATGATGTTTTCTTGGTACAAGAAAAAGACTGTCACTTTACTGTGGCAGTCTTTTTTGATTCCTATATGTTGCGGGGCTTATGCTTCACCGATAATGCGGACTTCGGGGTGGAGCATGACGCCGTGCTTCTTGTAGACGCGCTGCTGGACTTCGTGGATGAGGCCGCGGACGTCGGCGGCGGTGGCCGTGCCGGTGGCGTTGACGACGAAGCCGGCGTGCTTAGTCGAGACCTGGGCGCCGCCGACCTGGAGGCCTTTGAGGCCGGTCTCCTGGATCAGGGTGCCGGCGAAGTAGCCTTTGGGGCGCTTGAAGGTGCTGCCGGCGCTCGGCATCTCGAGGGGCTGCTTGCTCTCGCGGCGCTCGGTGAAGTCTTCCATCTTGGCGCGGATGGCTTCGCTGTCGCCGGGCTGAAGCAACAGTTCTACTTCAACGATGGCCTCGCCGTTGTCCTGGAAGCGGCTGTGGCGGTAGCCAAGGTCGAGCTCGTCGCGGCTGTAGGTGTGGATCTTGCCTTCGCGGTCGACGGTGCGCACGGTGTCGGCGACGTTCTTCATCTCGCCGTCGTAGGCGCCGGCGTTCATGAAGATGGCGCCGCCAATGCTGCCCGGGATGCCGCAGGCGAATTCGAGGCCGGTCAGGCTGCTTTGAGCGGCGGCTTCGGAGACGTCCTTGAGGAGTGCACCGGCACCGGCGATGATGCGCGTGCCTTCATGGCGGATCTTGGCCATCGGGCGCGCGAATTTCACGACGACGCCGCGAATGCCCTTGTCCTGGACGAGGACGTTGGAGCCATTGCCGAGGATGGTCAGCGGCAGCTTGTACTCACTCACAAGGGCGAGGACCTTCTCGGTCTCCTCCATCGAGGCGGGAAAGATCAGGCAGTCGGCGGGGCCGCCGATCTTGAAGGTCGTGTGGAGTTTCATCGGCTCATCGAGGCGGAAGCGGTTCGGCTCGATGAAGGCCTGGCATTTCTGGATAAAGTTTTTATCAATCATCAGTCGTCATTCCCATCTATTTTCCCACTATATCGGTCTTCTCAGTCTTCTGCTGCGCTCAGTGCTGGTCCATGCGCAGGCCGGGGCCGGCTTCTGCGAGGTTCTGGAAGTCCATCTGGCGCATGGCCTCGTAGGCCACGACGGCGACGGAGTTCGAGAGGTTGAGGGAGCGCGCCTCGGGGATCATCGGGATGCGCACGCAGTGCTCCCAGTTCGCCTTGAGGATGGGTTCGGGGATACCCGCGGACTCCTTGCCGAAGACGAGCATGTCGTCCATCGTGTAGTGGACTTCTGTGTAGGAGCGCGGCGCTTTCGTCGACAGGTAGTAGAAGTTGTGGCCGGCGTAGCGCTCCTGGACTTCGGCGAAATTGTCGTGATAGTGAACCTTGACGAGCGGCCAGTAGTCGAGGCCGGCGCGCTTCAAGTGCTTGTCGTCCGTCGAGAAGCCGAGCGGACGCACGAGGTGGAGCTCGATGCCCGTGCCTGCGCAGAGGCGCGCGATATTTCCCGTATTGCCCGGGATCTCTGGTTCAATCAGTACGATATGCAATGGTTTCAACACCTCGGATATGGATATGTGAAGGAAATCTCATTTATTTCTTATAGCCTACTCATTATAACGAATCCCGAAAAAAATTACAAGACTTAAGGCGCATCGGGGCTTGCGCAAACCAAAAAGAGAAGCGGCAGGCATGTCGCTTCTCCTTTATGGGAAGGGGTGTGTTATTTATCGTACTGTGCTTACTTGAGTACAGCGCCCGTGCTGGCGGAAGTCGTGAGCTTAGCATAGCGGGAGAGATAGCCCGTCTTGATCTTCGGCTCTGGCTTCTTCCAGTTAGCCTTGCGCTTTGCGAGCTCTTCGTCGCTGACGGCGAGCGAGAGGCTGCGGTTCGGGATGTCGATGGTGATCTCGTCGCCATCTTCAATGAGGGCAATCGGGCCGCCCTCCATGGCCTCCGGCGAGATGTGGCCGACGCAGGCGCCCTGGCTGGCACCGCTGAAGCGGCCGTCGGTAATCAGGCCGACCTTGAGGCCGCGGCCCGTGATGACGGCCGTCGGGTTGAGCATCTCCTGCATGCCCGGGCCGCCTTTCGGGCCCTCGTAGCGGATGACGACGACGTCGCCGTCGTGGATTTCGCCAGCCATGATGGCATCGCAGGCCTCAGTCTCAGAGTTGTAGCACTTCGCCTTGCCCGTGTAGGTCAGCATGTCGGCTGCGACGGCCGAAGCCTTGACGACGGCGTAATCCGGTGCGAGGTTGCCCTTGAGGATGGCGATACCGCCCTCTTTGCGGTACGGGTCATCGACGCTGTGGATGACCGTGCGGTTGAGGACCTCGGCGTTCTTGATGCGGTCGCCGACCGTGCCCGTGATCGTCAGCGCGTCGAGGTGGATCAGGCCCTTCTTGGAGAGCTCGTGCATGACGGCCGGGATGCCGCCGGCCTCGTTGAGGTCCGTCATGTGGTGCTTGCCGGCCGGGCTGAGCTTCGTGATGTACGGCGTGCGGCGCGAGATCTCATCGAAGAGCGGTGCCGGCAGTTCGATGCCAGCCTCGTGCGCGATGGCCGTCAGATGAAGAACGGTGTTCGAGGAGCCGCCGATGCCCATGTCGACCGTGATGGCGTTCTCGAAGGCCTCGCGCGTCATGATGTCGCGCGGCTTGATGTCCTTCTTGATGAGGTCCATGAGCGCTGCACCGGCGCGCTTGGCAAGCAGGCGGCGTGCGCCCGTATAGGCGGCCGGGATTGTGCCGTTGCCCGGCAGGCCCATGCCGAGGACTTCCGTCAGGGAGTTCATCGTGTTGGCCGTGAAGAGGCCGGCGCAGGAGCCGCAACCCGGGCAGCACTTCGACTCGAGATCGGTCATCTCAGCGATATCCATCTGGCCGGCAGCGAACTTGCCGGCTGCCTCGAAGGCCTGGCTGACGCTGACGTCATGGCCGTGGAAGCGTCCTGGCAGCATCGGGCCGCCCGAGACGACGACGGCCGGGATATTGAGGCGGGCCGCCAGAGACGAACACGGTCGGGATGTTGAGGCGCAGGGCGGCCATCAGCATGCCCGGCACGACCTTGTCGCAGTTCGGGATCAGGACGAGGCCATCGAAGCCCGAAGCCATCGCAACGGCCTCGATCGAATCGGCGATGAGCTCGCGGCTCGCGAGCGAGTACTTCATGCCCGTGTGGCCCATGGCGATGCCGTCGCAGACACCGATAGCCGGGAACTCAAAGGGCGTGCCGCCTGCTGCTGCGACGCCGAGCTTCGCAGCCTCGGCGATTTCGCGCAGGTGGATGTGGCCCGGGATGATCTCGTTGAAGGAATTGCAGATGCCGATCAGCGGCTTCTGGAGGTCCTCAGGACCGTAGCCATTTGCATGGAACAGGGAACGATGTGCACAGCGTGTAGCACCTTTTTTGACAATATCGCTTCTCATAAGCAACTCTCCTATCTATCTGTATTATGCACCCACACATGACAGGCGCATCAGATGCAAAGATGTAATGTGATACCTAGTTTACAACATTACGAGTCAAAATTCAATGCCTTTTTGTGCTTTTATTCCCGATTCGAATGGATGGCGCAGGCCGCGCATCTCCGTGATGAGGTCGGCCCGCTCTAAGAGCAGCGGGCAGGCATCGCGTCCCGTGCAGACGAGATGCAGATTCTTCGGGCGGCGTTCGAGCAGTGCGCCGAGCTCTTGCTCCGCAATCAAGCCGAACTTGACGGCGTAGTTGATCTCATCGAGGATGACCATGTCCCAGCGGCCGCTCGTGATCTCTCGCTCGGCCATCGTCAGTGCCTCGCGAGCCGCACGACGGTGTTCTTCTCTAGGCTTCTCTCCTTTTCGCGTAAAGCCGAGGCCGAGCGCGCGCAGCTCGATGCGCCCCTCCGCGCGCGCGAGCACCTCGATGGCATGGCGCTCGCCCGTCGTCCAGCTGCCCTTGATGAACTGCAGGATCAATACGCGCAGGCCGTCGCCCCAGGCGCGCATGGCGAGCCCCATGGCCGCCGTCGTCTTGCCCTTGCCCGCTCCCGTGTGCACGATGAGCAGGCCATGTCGTTTCGTCTCTCCCATCTTTTCCCTCTCCTTCCAGGCAGTTATAAAAAAGCCTGCCAGAACATTTCCAGCAGGCTCTCTGTATTCTCTTATATTCTCTTATTTGAACTTCTGGCGCAGCTCGACGAAGAAGGTCGTGCCCTTGCCGAGCTCGCTCTGGATCCAGATGCGGCCCTTGTGCAGGTGGACGATCTCCTGCGCGATGGCGAGGCCGAGGCCGTTGCCGCCCATCTCGCGCGAGCGCGCCTTGTCGACGCGGTAGAAGCGGTCGAAGACCTTCGCTTGGTCTTCCTTGGCGATGCCGATACCCGTGTCGCTGACGGCGAAGCGGACCTTGCCCTTCTCCGTGCTCTCGTAGCGCACGCTGACCTTGCCGCCATCTGGCGTGTACTTGACGGCGTTGTCGACGAGGATCAGCACAAGCTGGCGGATTTTCTGCTCGTCGGCCTGGATCTCGACCTTCGGCAGATGCTCCGCCTGCAGGTCGATCTTCTTCTGGTCGGCGAGCGGCTGCATGAGACGCGCCGTCTGCTCGATGAGCGCCGAAAGGTTGAACTTCTGCGGCTTGAGCTTCAGGGCCTTGTTGTCGCTGCGTGCGACGACGAGCAGGTCGCTGACGAGCTTCGTCATCTTCTTGACCTCATCACGCACATCGTCGATGACCTGCCGCAGGAACGGCGACTTGATCGACGGGTCGTTCTGCAAGAGCTCCGCCGAGGCCATGACGACCGCGAGCGGCGTCCGCAGTTCGTGCGAGGCATCCGCCGCGAACTGGCGCTGCTTCTCGTAGGCCTGCCGCAACGGGATCATCGCCTTGCCCGAGAGCAGGTGGCCGACGATTGTCGCGATGATCAGCGCGATGGCGCCGAGGAAGGCCAGCGCGTACGTCGCCTTCTCCATGCCGTTGTACATGGCCGTGACGTCCTTGCCGACGTAGACCGTCTGCGTCGCATTGCCCTCATCATCGCGGACCTGCTGGGCCGTCAGCATGATGCGGGCCTTGCGCGTGTTCTCGGTGCCCGGCTTGCTGAAGACCCGGACCTCGCCCGGCTCGACCTTTCCCTGCGCAATCGTGTCGAGGATGAAGGGCTCGATGCGGAATGAAGCCCGCGCGAAGTTCAGCAGCCGTCCCTCTTCGTCAAAGACATAGAAGAAGAGGCGGTCGTTCGTGCTCTTGTAGGCGGTCGCATCGTCGAAGACAATCTCCGGGTGCTGGTTGAAGTACTCCTGCGCCTCCGCGACATTGCTGGCCGTGTCCATGAGCTCGCGGGCCTGCTCCGAGGTAATGGCCCACTCCATCGTCTTGTGCATGGCGAAGAGCAGCGTCACGAGGAAGATGGTCATGACAATCGAGTAGAGGAGCGTCAGCTTGCGCCGGCTGCTGCCGAAGATGTTCTGCGCCATCAGCTCCGGGCCTCCAGCTTGTAGCCAACACCGCGGACCGTCTTGATGACCGTGCCGCCGTCGCCGAGGTCAAGCTTCTTGCGCAGGATCTTCATGTACGAGTCGATATTGTTGGAGCTGACGTCCGACTCGAGGCCCCAGATGCGGTCGAGGATGATGTCGCGCGGCACGACGATGCCGATGTTCTGCGCGAGCAGGTCGAAGATCTGGAACTCGCGCGGCGAGAGCTGGATGACCTTGTCCTTCTTCTTGAGGACCTTCGCCGTGCGGTTCAGCGTGAACTCGCCGACCTCGACGACATCCTGCTGGATCTTCTGCGTGCTGCGGCGTCCGAGCGCACGCAGGCGTGCCATGAGCTCCGCGAACTCGAACGGCTTGACGAGGTAATCGTCTGCACCCGCATCGAGGCCCGTCACGCGGTCCTCGACCGAGTCGCGCGCCGTCAGCATCAGGATGGCCTTCTCATAGCCGTCCTTGCGCAGGCGGCTGCACGCCTCCACGCCCGTCTCCCCCGGCATCATCCAGTCGAGGATCAGGATGTCGTAGTCCGTGTACATCGCGTACTCATAGATATCACTGCCGTTCGTCACCCATTCGACCTGGATGTCATTCTGCTCCAGCATGTACTGGATGAGCTTGCCAAGACGCTTATCGTCCTCTGCCAGCAAAACCCGCATCATAACCACTCCTCAAATAAATCAATTGCTTCTATATATATACACGCATTCCGTGAAAAAAGGCTGAAGCCCACCGGCTTCAGCCCCTTATCCTTCTGTTCATTCTGCTTCTTCCGCTTCTTCCTCCACGTTTCCCGCTGCGCCGGACTTCCTCCGCAATGGCTGAATCTCGCCCGCGCGGAAGCGCGTCTCGAAGTCTGCGACGGGAATCGGCCGCGAGAAATAGAACCCCTGGAAGATGTCACAGCCGATCTTTACGAGGTCGTGGACCTGCTGGCTCGTTTCGACACCCTCGACGACGGTCGGCATGCCGAGCTCGCGTGCAAGCGCTACGATAGAGCGCAGGATGATGCGACTGCGTTCCTGATGCTCCGTCTTGCGCAGGAAGCCCATGTCGATCTTGAGGATGTCCGCCTGGATGTCCTTGAGGAAGCTCAGGCTCGAGTAGCCGCTGCCGAAATCATCGATGGCGATGCGGAAGCCGTACTCCTTGAGCCGCTGGATCAAGAGGATAGCCTCCTTCGGCTTATCCATAAAGACCGTCTCCGTAATCTCGAGCTCGAGCTTCGCGGGGTCAATCTTGTACTCGTCGACCAAATGCGTGAAGACCTCGTAGAGGTCGAGGTAGTAGATGTCCTTGACCGAGATGTTGACCGAGATGCAATAGTCCGCGAAGTCCTCGCTGCCCTGCCACGACTTCAGCAGGCTGCAGGCCAATTCCCAGATGTGATAGTCGAGCTGCCAGATCTTGCCGTGCTCCTCGAGGATTGGGATGAACATCGCCGGCGGGATCACGCGGCCATCGTCGCAGACCCAGCGCGAGAGCGCCTCCGCGCCGATCACGCGGCGCGAGTCGGCCGCGACCTGCGCCTGCAGGTAGATCTGGACCTCCCCGCGGCTCAGCGCATCCGAGAAGCGACTCAGGATGGCGCGGTCGCGGATCTTTTCGGACATCATGTGCTCTGAGTACCAGACGTAGCCATTGCTCTCCTGCGTCTTGAGGACACTGGCCGCGAGGAACGCACGGTCACAGAGGATCGAGATAGGCGTCCGATTGTCCTCGACGCGGCATATGCCGACCGCAATCTGCAGGTCGAAGTGAATGGCCGCGAGCCCGTGCATGATCGTCTCGACCGTCTTGAGATAGGCATCCGGGTCAAAGATGACCTCGGGAATCAGCATCGCGAAGCGGTCCGCGCGGATGCGCCCGTAGGCCGTCCGCGCATCCGTGCCGTAGTGGCGGCGCAGCATGCTGCCGACGCGCATCAGGAGCTCATTGCCCTTCGTCATGCCGTAGAGGCCGTTCAAGAGCTTGAAGTCGCTGAAATTCAGACAGACCATGAGGTAAGGAATGCCCGGATTCTCCTCTATGACGCGGCGTGCCTGCCGGTAGAAGCCGTACTTGTTGTAGATGCCCGTCAGATTATCGTGCATCGTGCCGAAGTGCTCGAGGTCCATGTTCTTCTGGTCCTGCGTGCAGTCGCTGATCAGGAAGTACATGCCGACCTCTGCCCCCGCCCCATCGTTGAGCGGATAGCGGCAGATCTGGAATGAGGCCGGGGCCCCCGCCCGCTCGTACTGCTGGAGCCAGACGGCTGCCTCCGGACTCCGCAGGGCATCCTCCTGGAACCAGTTCGTCAGGATGGCCTCAAGTTCCTGCAAATCATCGGGAACCTCAAAGAGGCGGAATGCCTCGCTGTTCGCGTAGATGCAGTGCTGCTCTGTATCAAACCAGATGACGCCGGTCGGCAGGTTCTGCATGGCCATGCGCAGCGTCTCAGCAAAGGCCCGCTTGTCAAATCCGTCCTGCAGTACCGCATGATGTCCGTCTCTCTTCATTCCCTTGCCCCTCTCTATGTGGATCATCTCGATGACACACGAGAACGTCGTGTCATCCGCGCGCAAGATCTCGATGGGACGCGAGGTGATGAAATACAGGTCGCCGTCTTTGACCTCCGTCTTGCGGAGCTCCATGCCTGTCTTGAGCGCACGCAGGCTCGTGCAGTTGCGGCAGCGGTTTGTACTGCGCCAGACCGAATAGCAACTCGGCCCGTATTCATATGAATTATCCTCCCCGATTGTGAAGGCATGGCACTCCTCCGGGTCGACGAGTCGCACGATGTCGTACTCCTTCGTTAATCGCGCGACCTCCTTTTCCACTTCATTCTCCTTGAATTGCAGTATCATGTGCAATCCTCCCCCTGCCCCTGACGCATGATTGCCGTCCTATAGTTCCATGATCCCATAGTGGGGCTCGTTCTATGCTCTTCTATCTTTCATGCACAATTTTATCATGATGCCATGCATTGTCAATATCCTATATATTGAAGTACCATATTGCAGTACTTTCGTGCTATATTGAAATACTTTCGTGCCGAAGTGGGAAAATCCTGCCAGCGCACTCATTTTATGCAAAAAAATGACTCGGGACCCGCGAGTCCCAAGTCATCTCAGTCATTCTTATATATCTGATGCGTGATCGTCCATCAGTCGCGGCCGAACTTATCCTTGAGGATGACATCGTGCGAGCCGCCCTCGACGATGCTCGTTGCCGAGACGAGCGTGATCTTGGCTTTCTCGCGCAGCTCCGGCAGCGTCAGTGCGCCGCAGTTACACATCGTCGAACGGATCTTCGACAGCGTGATGTTGACGTTGTCCTTGAGCGGGCCAGCGTACGGGACGTACGAGTCGACACCTTCCTCGAAGGAGAGCTTGCGCGCGCCGCCGAGGTCGTAGCGCTGCCAGTTGCGGGCGCGGTTGGAACCTTCGCCCCAGTACTCCTTGTAGTACGTGCCGTTGACCTTGACCTTGTCCGTCGGGCTCTCGTCGAAGCGCGAGAAGTAACGGCCGAGCATCAGGAAGTCAGCACCCATTGCAAGTGCCAGCGTCATGTGGTAGTCGTGGACGATACCGCCATCGGAGCAGACCGGGATGTAGACGCCCGTCTCCTCATAGTAGCGGTCACGCTCGGCGCAGACATCGATGAGTGCCGTGGCCTGGCCGCGGCCGATGCCCTTCGTCTCGCGCGTGATGCAGATGGAGCCGCCGCCGATGCCGACCTTGATGAAGTCCGCACCTGCCTCAGCGAGGAAGCGGAAGCCCTCTGCATCGACGACATTGCCGGCGCCGACCTTGACGTCATTGCCGAAATGCTCGTGGATGTAGCGAAGCGTGATGCGCTGCCACTCGGAGAAGCCTTCCGAGGAGTCGATGCAGAGCACATCCGCACCAGCCTTCAGCAGGGCCGGTACGCGCTCTGCATAGTCGCGCGTGTTGATGCCGGCGCCGACGATGTAGCGCTTGTTCTCATCGATGAGCTCGAGCTCATGTTCTTTGTTGTCCGTGTAGTCCTTGCGGAAGACCATGTAGCGCAGGCGCTGGTTCTTGTCAACGAGCGGCAGCATGTTGAGCTTGTGCTCCCAGATCAGGTCGTTGGCCTTCGTCAGCGACGTCGTGTCAGCATCCGCATAGACGAGTTTCTCGAACGGCGTCATGAACGTCTCGGCCTTCGTGTCGAGGCTCATGCGCGAGATGCGGTAGTCACGGCTCGTCACGATGCCCAAGAGCTTGCCCGTCGGCGTGCCGTCTTCCGTGACAGCCATCGTCGAATGGCCCGTCTTCTGCAGGAGGTCGAGAATCTCGCCGAGCGTCGTCGTCGGCTTGATGTTGGAGTCACTGCTGACAAAACCGGATTTGTAGTTCTTGACGCGGGATACCATGGCAGCTTCTGCTTCAATGCTCTGCGAGCCGTAGATGAAGGAAACGCCACCCTCTTTTGCAAGTGCGATTGCCATCTTGTCATTCGAGACTGCCTGCATGATGGCAGACGTCATCGGGATGTTCATCGAGATCTTCGGTTCTTCACCCTTCTTGAACTTCACGAGCGGCGTCTTGAGAGATACATTATTCGGGATACATTTATCCGACGAATACCCTGGGACGAGAAGATACTCTCCAAACGTGTGTGATGGTTCCTTGAAATAGAATGCCAACGTAACCCCTTCTTTCTTGATACTATGAGACCTGCCTCAAATATATTGCTACCAGTCTACTATAAAGGATAACGGCTGTCAATCTCTTTTCCAGAACTCGGTTTACAATATTACAAGAGGCAGGTCATCATCTGCAAAAAATCTACGGTTTTATTATAGCACCGGCAGAGGCGTGGTGCAAAGGATTTCCTCTGCAATCCACCGCCATCCGCATCCGGTATCAGTACTGCCAGCGCGCCATGGCCGTCGCGAAGACATCCTTGTCCGTGCGGTCCGTGTAATCCGCATTCTCGATCTTCGCAAGGCCGAGCGAGCCGTCGAGGAAGAAGTGGTCCTGCAGTTTGAGGCGTCCCGTCAATGCGGCTTCATAGACATTCGGGTGATTGCCCGCGCTGCGGTCCATTTGTGTGCGCATGAAGTACGCGCCGATCTGGTTCTCTCCCGGCAGGTAGTGGTTGACGCCGAGGTAGTACTTCTTGGCGTTGTTGCCCATCGAATCGCCGATGATGTCATCGCTGTACGTCCAACCATTCTGGTATTTCTGGTGCTTATACCAGAACGGGTTCGTCGAGGCGTATTCGAGCGTCATGTCCCATGAGCCGTCGCGCGTGAGCTGCGGCAGGTATGTACCGAAGCGGTAGCCACGCTCTGTCGGCTGCAGGCCGCCTGCATCCTCACCGTAGACCTCGCCGTAGAACTGGACACCCGGCAGGCGCACGCGGAAGTCACCGCCCGCAATGTCGTTCCAGCGGTCCCCTTCCGCATCGGAATTGTGGCCCGTCACCCAGTGGCGCCAGTCTGACTTCGAGAGTGCGTTGCCATCGCCGCCGAGCATCGAGACGCGCATGAGGCCGAACGTGAAGGCATCCGACGGCGTGAAGTCGGCGCGCAGGCCCAAGAGACCCGCATGATCGTAATCCGTATGGCCCTTCGCCACGCGGTCCTCGCGGTCGCCTTCAAGCTGTGCATAGAAGACATGGTAATTCTGCTTGCCGAGGAAGCGGAAGAAGCCGCGCACCGGCATGTCGTCCTCGAGGTGGACCTGTGCCATCGTCATCGGCTTCATCGTGTTGTCGAGCACGAGCTTGCCCGTCTTGCCCTGGCCGTAACTCAGCGCCTGGCGGCCTGCGAGATACTCGACGATGCCCGTCTTCGTCTTGACGTAGCCCTCTTCAAGCTTGAGCTCTGCATCATCGTCGTCGTTCCAGCTCAGGCGCGGCGTCAGCGAGATGGCCGTCTTGTGGCCGATGTTGCCCGAGAACTCCGCCTTGGCGACGGCATTGAAGCCATCGGCGTAGTCGTAGCCATTCGTGCCCTGGCCAAACGGCTGCCACTTTGCATTCGGCTGGAAATCCTTCTTGCTCTGCTTATAGGAAGACTGGTCGCTGTTGTAGCTCGCGAGCTGCAGGGAAGCCTGGCGCAGCGCGAGGTCATCCTGATCACTCCGCCCCTTGAGCACCTCGATCTCAGAGGCAAAGGCCGTGCGCATCGAGGCAAGCTCGTCGGCGAGGTAAGCTGGCATCGGCTTATCCTTAGCGTTCTTCTCCGCCTGCAGCACCCACTTGGCCATCTGCATGCGGCTATAAGGGCGCGCGCCATCCGGCAGCGAGTCGATGTAGCCCATGCCGCTGAGCTTGTCGACGTAATCGTAGTAGACACTGCCGACCGGCACATCTGCCGTCACGGCCTCTGCTCCAGCCAGCCCCGGCACCATGACCGAAGCTGCCGCTGCCATCATTCCAGCAACCAACGTTTTCTTCATCATCATCTCTCCAAATCATTCCAACTCATCATAGTTTGCCATAAAATTATTGTAAAAATGGAAATACATGAGAATTCTATCATGAATCCATAGTCAAACGCAAGACTTCAGTCCATCTTGTTCCTGCGCCAGCTGCGGTAGCCGTAGACCGTCCCCGCCGCGATGAACACCACGGCCGCGAGCGCGAGAAGCTGTTCCCAAAGCATCGCCATCTCTCCCTTCTCTCGAAATCATTCTCTATTATACCATATCCCGCCCTCTCTGTACCAAAGTACGCTTTCTGGAAAAAATAACAAAATATGAAATTTTGTACGTCAGATTAGAAGGATTTCCCTGTTCAACAGCGAAAAGGGTAGGGTGGATAGTGGTGATAGACTATCCGATCCCTTTCGGGCAGTTGATCTCCTTTCACTTCCTCAACTGCCCCAGCGGCTGACCCCCCAATTGTCAGCCGCTTCTTTTTTTGCATTTTTTCACCATCTCCGCCGCCTCCATCTTTGGCCACCGGCTTGTCAAGCTCCCGGACTTTACGGATTGCGACAAAAGTAGTATAATAAAGAAATATTAATAGTCCTAGTAATCGTATTCTATGCATAGGACCGCAGGAAATTACCGTGAGTATGTTGTTTATGTTGTTTGGAGGTCTTTCTATTGATGAGCAGTAGTCACAGTAGTCGCAAAGTGAGAACATTTTTTGCCGCCGCGCTCCTCGCGTGTGCCACGGCCAGTGCCGCAACAGTCTCGGCATCGCCGGTCGTCAAGCCGGCTGTTGTCGCAGCCCATGCTTCCGCACATGCTGCCACGCCAGTCTCGTATGAAGCAAAGTCCGCTGCGCTCAGCGATGTGCAGGGCATGACCAAGCACGAAGCTGCTGTGACAGCACCTTCGGCCATGCGCCGCCATCTGCCGGCCGCCGCAGAATCGGGCTACGACACGAATGCAAGGACCGAGAACAAGATCTCGCCACTCTCACCTGTGACGCCGACTTCGCCCATCACCCCGTCGATTGACCTGCCCTCCATCATCCCGTCTCAGCCTGCACCGGGTGCCGGCCAGACGACCGACGCCTACGCCGTCCGCACGGATTTCGGCAAGAGTAACCTGCACAAGTGGAGCAGCGTCTACGGCATGGACACGCCGTGGGATGAGAACGACGTGACCGACACGAAGAACTTCAAGAGCTCGACCATCGCCTTCCTCGACACGCTCAACACGCTCGCGCAGTCGGCCGGCGTCTCCTTCGTCCTCACGGGCGGCGCGGAGTACGGCTACCATGCCCATGGCACCTACTCGCACGAGAACGGCTACAAGGTCGACATCTCCGACTCCGGCGTCTACGCCGGCACGACGGCCTACCGCGTCCTCACCGAAGCCCTCGCCCCGTTCAAGCACCACCTCTCCCATGAGTGGAGCAACAACCACTACGACATCACGATCTACCCGGCCGACTACAAGGGTTCCTACTCCGGCGCCGACCACGACAACTCCGGCGACGACGAGTAAGACAGCAGACAATCTACCATACAACGCAACAACATAAAATCACGCTAAAAGGCCCGCATCCGAGCAGCTTCTCTGCTGGATGCGGGCCGTCTTATTTCTCATCACGTGCCATGCATCAATTGTCAAACAGGCTCATCTCGTCGTGATCTTCCGCCTGCTGCTGCGCCGAGATGCCGCGCGCCGCCCGATAGGCTTCCCTGAGCTTCTCCGTGAGCTGCGGCAGGCCGCGCAGCACTTCCTCTTCCGTGCGGAAGCAGTTGCCCGCCGCCGCATGCGCGTAGTCCACGAACGTGCCATGCCAGTTGCGCCCGTGCACCGCCTCGTCGTCCGCCATATAATAGTAGTAATCCGGCTCCACCGGCACGAAGGGCTCCATGTGGATGCAGGCCGCCCCGCTCAGCAGGTCGCAGAGATGCTCCTTGTCCAGCACGGCTTCATCCTGCATCTCTGCCATCGTCATCTCCGGCGCATCCGCCGCCATCCGGACGGCATAGAGGCCGTCTTCCGAGAAGAAGAATCTCGCATCCGCGACCCCTTCAATGCTGAACGGCTCGCGCATGCCGATGTGCAGGAGTCCCGCGACTGCCTGCATGCAGCCGTGCTGTCCCAAGTTCACATTATCCATACTATCTCTCCCTGTCATCTTCTCCGGCCCATCCGCGCCGGGCAGGATTGCATCAAAAAAGGCTCCGCAGAACCCCGCGAAGCCTCACATAGCAAGTGGTGCCGAAGACCGGACTTGAACCGGTACGTTGTTGCCAACGGCAGATTTTGAGTCTGCTGCGTCTGCCAATTCCGCCACTCCGGCAAATGACACAGATGCGTCATCAACATAAGATATTTTAGCAGAGTATCTGCATCTTGTCAATGCCTTGTTAATGTATGGATTCCATGACATGCATGTCATTCATGTCATCCATGTCATTCAGGAAAGCTCTGGCGCAGCTGCCGGTCGATTTGAAAGAACGGTCCCGTGCCTTTATAATAGAGATAGTTGTTTATTAGGAGGGATATGATGCGGAAGATTGCAGTATACGGAAAGGGTGGCATCGGGAAGTCGACACTGACGAGCAATCTGGCGGCAGCGCTGGCGGCTCTGGGGAAGAAGGTCATCCAGATTGGCTGTGACCCGAAGGCGGATTCGACGATCAACCTGCTCGGCGGCAAGCCGCTGCAGTCGGTCATGGGCTACATGCGGGAATTCGACGCGGAGCCCTCTTCGCTCGAGGAGATCTCAGCGCGCGGCTTCGGCGGTGTGCTCTGCATCGAGACGGGCGGCCCGACGCCGGGGCTCGGCTGCGCGGGGCGCGGCATCATCGCGACGTTCAACCTGCTCGAGGACCTCGAGCTCTTCGAGCGGGAGCAGCCGGGCGTCGTGCTCTACGACGTGCTCGGCGATGTCGTCTGCGGCGGCTTTGCGGCGCCGATCCGCGAGGGCTATGCAGAGGACGTGCTGATCGTGACGTCGGGCGAGAAGATGGCGCTCTACGCGGCCAACAACATCGCGACGGCCGTCGAGAATTTCGCCGACCGCGGCTACGCGAAGGTCCGCGGCGTCCTCTTGAACCGCCGCAATGTGCCGCGCGAGGAGGAGAAAGTCCGCGCCTTCGCCGAAGCGCACCAGCTGCCCGTCCTCGCAGACATCCCGCGCAGCGATGCGATCAGCGAGGCCGAGGAATGCGGCATGACGGTCGTCGAGGCGGCGCCTGAGGACCCTGTGAGCCAGGCGTTCTTCGCACTTGCGCGCGAAATCGTGCAGGAGAAGGCTGAGGGTTGACCAGATGATGCAACAGCAAGACAGTACTTCAAGAGCTGCCTACTCGATCACCGTGCAGGAGCTCGCCCGCCGCATCGAGGAAAATGGTGCCGGTGCCATCCCGCCCGAGCTGCGCACGGACGCGCATCTCATCTGCAACACGCCGGCGGCCATCGACTTCAACTCGCCGGGCGCGCAGGGCTTCGGCGTCAAGCGCGCGGGGCTCAGCGTGCCCGGCAGCATCATGCTGCTCGTCTCGCCCGGCTGCTGCGGCCGCAACACCGCGGCGCTCTCGGGCAACGGCCACTACGGTGAGCGCTTCGCCTACCTCGCGCTCGATGAGGCGGACATCGTCACGGGCAGCCATCTGCAGCGCATCCCCGAGGCCGTCTGCGCGTTCGTCGCCAGCCGCAGGGAGCGCCCCTCCGTCGTCATGGTCTGCCTGACGTGTGCCGACGCACTGCTCGGCACCGATATGGAGCGCGTCTGCCGCAAGGCCGAAGCGGCCGCGGGCGTTCCCGTGCGCCCCTGCTACATGTACGCGCTGACGCGTGAGAGCCAGCGCCCGCCGATGCAGGCCGTGCGCGAGACGATCTACGGCCTGCTGCAACCGCGCCAAAAGTGGGCCCGTCAGGCCAACCTGCTCGGCTTCTTCACGCCGGTCGCAAGAGACTCGGAGCTCTTCTCGCTGCTCGGACAGGCGGGCATCCGCAAGGCCGCGGAGCTCGCGCGCTGCCAGACGTACGAGGAATTCGCATCGCTCGCGGCCGCCAACTTCAATCTCGTGCTGGCCGACGAGGCGATGGGCGCCGCCCTCGCGCTCGAGAAGCGGCTCGGCATCCCCGCCATCCGCCTGCGGCGGCTCTACGAGACAGCCAAGATCACAAAGCAGTATCAGGCGCTCGCCCATATCCTAGGCATCGCGCCAGAAGATTTTACCGCCGCGGAGGTACGCGAGCAGGCCGAACAGGCTGCTGACGCATTCTGCCAGCAGTACGGGCGCGAGACAGTGCTCGCCCTCGGCAGCCGCCTCAACGCCAACCCCTTCGAGCTCGCGCTGGCCCTCGTCAGGCGCGGCCTCGCGGTCCGCGAGATCCTCGCCGTGCCGTCAGCCGCCGATGCCTTCTACCTGCGCGAGCTCGCGAGGTGCTCCCCCTCTACGCGCATCTACTCGCTGCTCGAGCCGACCATGCTCTGCTATCGGGAGGACCGCGCCGTCACGCTCGCGCTCGGCGCCGACGCCTGCCTCTGCCATCCGCATGCCAAGCACGTGACATGGAACGATGAGGAGCAGCCCTTCGGCTATCAGGCTGTCCGCGCGCTCTTCGAGCGCATGGCGGCGGCAATGTCCAGCGATGAGGATAATGATATAAATGCAGCAGATAAAGAGGCAGCGGAGAGTTCGGATGAGCTGCCGGTCCGCGAGAGCCCCCACACCGTCTCCTCCCTGCCGCGCCT
>ENA-ORSS01002237-ORSS01002237.1-human-gut-metagenome-genome-assembly--contig:-NODE-2237-length-17890-cov-4.412616_pt1 | contig 17890 bp, 18 predicted proteins | sample MGYA00241899_ERZ509162 | MGnify/ENA primary metagenome ERZ509162 (study PRJEB26280, sample SAMEA2338641) | human gut metagenome | biome: human gut; feature: human-associated habitat; material: faeces... | reverse complement strand
CCAATGAAATAGTCAAACTGAAAATGGAGAATCGGGAACTGAAAAAGGACAAAGGTAAGCTGGACGCGCTGGTTGGCAGAATCGGGAACGATGTTCTGCAAAAGCTGCTGAGCGAAACACCGAAAGAACAACCGAAACACAAGGAGGAATCGCTATGAGAAGAATTATATCCTGTCAATTCAACATTGACACCGCCTGCGTGGATGTCGAATATGAAGATGGCTTTGTACTTTCCATCTATACGCCCTCCGTTGAGGACGCGGTCGCGCACACCATGCAGCAGCGTTCTGAACTGGATTGGCTCATCTACAACGACCCGCTGGCGTATGTCGGACTGGTTATGAGCGGGAAAAGCGAGGAATATCTGAAAGCGGTTACGCGGTAATTGAATAGAAGGAAATCCGTTCCCGTCGGGTGGTCGGCGGGGACGGATTTCCTTTTGTATCGCATGTAATCTATACTTCGAAAAATTTTCTGATAGATTTCCTGTATTCCGGTAATGGCGCAGCAGAAATAATGCCATGCTGCACCGCACTGATTCACCTTCTGGAATATGTCACTTTGTAAACTCGATCCGCTCTCCATTCGGTCCAATGATATGGAACCAGGGAGCGGTTCCCGGCCAATAGTCTGAGTAATCCACCTGCTCGTTGGCCAGCGTGAGGCCAAGGCGCTTTGCTTCCTCGAATGCGCCTTCGATATCGTCCGTCGATACTGCAAGATGATCGATTGCGCCGCAGCACATCGGCGTCTCATCCCGCTCATACGCCTCTACATACAAATTGGAAACCTTAAGATGCACGACGCGGCAAGGCTTTCCAGCCTCCTGAACGACGGTCTCAAACACGATCTCTGCGCCCAGCTTCTGATAAAACTCGATTGTCGCGTCCATATCTTTAGTCGGAAGACCAAAGTGGTGGAATTCTTTAACAAAGGATTTGAGGCTCATAGAATTTCCTCCGATCACAGTTCGCGGAAAGGCTCAATGATCTCGTTGATCTTCGCCATCTCGTCCGGCTGAATGTCCCAAGTCATGGCATGAATGTTGCCCTCCAACTGCTTCACAGAGGACGCGCCGCCGATGATCGCCGTTACCTCTTCCTTCTGGCGCAGCCAGTTGACGCAGATCTCATTCATCGGTCGGCCCATCTCTTTCGCAAAGGCGGCGAGCTGCTCATAGCAGTCATAATACTTCGCATAAACCTCGGGCGTCGTGAACTTGGGATTCTCGTTGCGGATATCGGTCGAGGAGAACTTCTTCTCCCTCGTGAAGCGGCCGGTAAGCAACCCCTGCATGTACGGGCTGTAGGGCAGGAAGGCCTGACCGTATTTCTTCACGGTGACCAACATCTCATCCTCCGTCTTATACTCCAGCGGAATACCGTGATAGGAGGGCGTGTTGCGCTCCAGCATGTTGTAAAGACCCTGTTGGCATTCCACCGGCACGATCTTCTGGAACTTCTCGACGTCCGCCTGAGAGAAGTTGGACAGACCGACATAGCGGATCTTTCCGGCCTTCTTGATGTCCGCCAGCGCCTGGGCGGTTTCCTCAATCGGAACATTGTGATCCGGCCAGTGCATCTGATAAATGTCGATATGATCGGTGCGAAGCCGCTTGAGGCTGCCGTCAATCTCTTCCATGAGGCTGGCACGGGAGAGGTTGTTGCGGGTCTTGTGGTTTTCGTCCCAGAGCAAACCGGCCTTAGAGGCGATGATCACCTTGTTGCGCAGGCCGCCTTCCTCAAGGATCTTTCCGAGCACTTCCTCGGAATGATACCAGCCATACACCGGAGCAACGTCGAAGAAATTGATGCCATTGGCAATCGCCGCGTGGACGATTTCACGGGTATTGTCATCGTTGCTTGAATCCCAGTCGCCGCCGAAATTCCAGCAGCCGATTGCAAGAGCCGAGATTTGATCCTCGATAAGACGTACCTTGATGCAATATCTCAAACGGTCATCTTCCTGAAAGAGCATCACCTCGGATCACCGGAAGAACTGGAACAGCAGATTGATGATCTGCAGTCTGCCCATGATGAAAAGAAAGCCTCCATCAGGCAGGCACAGAATCGTATGAAAGAAATCAATCGTCAACGTCAAGCCATCCGTGATTACCGCAGGACGAAAGAGATATACACTCAGTTTAAAGAATCCGGCTGGTCGGCGAAATTCTATCAGGAGCATCGAGCAGAAATCGAAGCGCACAAAAAAGCACAAGCTGTCTATGCGCTCCATAACGGCAAGCTGCCGACGCTGAAGGAGCTGACAGCGGAATACGTTGCGCTGAAGGAGCAGCTTGATGCATACAAGCCAGACCTGGCAGAGCTCAAATCGAAGCTGACAGACCTGAAGCACATCCGGTATAACTACAAAATACTTATCCGGGACATTCCGCAAGCAGATCAATATCACCGCAAAGGTGATCGTATGGAACGATAACAACGCCTCCGTGCTGGCGCTGGTTTTCACCGTTTGTCGGCACGGAGGCGTCTTTTATTTCAGATGATGCTGCGGTGCTGCACTTTGTCTGGCGCAACAAGACGCCACAACCACAGATCGCAAGATCTGGTAAAAGGGGCTTGGGGGCGGAGCCTCCCAACAAGCAATGTGCAAAAGGTGCTACCTTTGCCCTGCTTGCAACTATGCTTGCAACTATGCTTGCAACTATGCTTGCGTTACTATACATAGAAGTGGTCTGCGCCCAAATCATTGGCACAGACCATTTCCTATTCGTAACTACTCAATAATCCCGTGTTCTGACAGCTTCCTCTAAACATTTGATACTTATCCATAGTACTTGAAAAACTGGAATCCAGAAAACAAATAAACTTGAAAAACTACAGAATTACTACATTGCCTGCGGATATACGGACATGCGCAAGCAGATAGATGGCCTGGCAGCACTGGTGCATACCCAGCTCAGCCAGGAAATAGACGAGACGTCGCTGTATCTGTTCTGTGGAAGGCGGGCAGATCGGATCAAGGCGTTGTATTGGGACGTGCCTCCTACATGTCGAATCAATCAGGCATGAAGGATGGTGAAAGCAGCATGGAACAGGCCGAGCTTCTTGTGCAGATTCTTGCGGAAATCCGGCAGCAGAATGCCATGCTGCAAAGTACCATTGAGACTCTCAAAGAAGAAAATCGCCGGAAAGACGAAGAAAACAAACGGCTCCGTCAGATCATCCTGAATCTTCAACGCGCCCAATTCGGACATCGCAGCGAGAAGCGGACGTACATCCTGGACGATGGGAATCAGCAGCTCAGCCTGTTCGACACGCCGGAGAAATCGGAGGAGAAGTCCACCCCGGAACCTTCGCAAAATCCGGAGAAGGAAATCTGCGTCTCCGGTCATAGCCGGAAGAAAAAGCGAACGCTGGAAGAGCTCTGTGCGACGCTGCCGGTGGAAGAAAGAATCGTTGAAGCAAATCCGAAGCGAGCTGCTGACCCAAAGCGCGATTCATGCCGACGAAACGGTGATGCAGGTACATAAGGAGAAGGACAGGCCTGACACCTCGGAATCGCGCATGTGGGTCTATTCATCCACCAAACGCGCGGACATCCAGCTACGCTGCTTCGAATATCGGGAGAGCCGAAGCGGAAAATGGGCGAGGAATTTCCTTGAGGGCTTCAGCGGCGTCCTGATTACGGATGGATACAGCGGCTACAACAAGGTTCAGGACGCAGAGCGTGCGGGATGCTGGGCGCACATGCGCAGGAAGTGGCTGGAAGCGAGACCCGAAGGCGCCGATGCAAAGACCTGTAAGGCTGCGGAGGGCTATGCGTTCTGCAACCGGCTGTTTGAGTTGGAACACCAGTTTGAAAAACTGTCCGCAGAAGAACGCCTCGTCCAGCGCAAGGAGAAGTCGGCTCCGGTTCTCGAAGCGTACTGGACATGGCTGAATACAATTTCCCGTCCGACAGGCAAGCTGAAGGACGCTGTTACGTATGCTCAAAATCAGAAAGCGCACCTCTGCGCGTTTCTTAAGCATGGTGAGATTGAAATCAGCAACAACCAGGTTGAAAACGCCATCCGCCCTTTTGTTATCGGCCGGAAGGGATGGCTCTTTGCCGATACACCCCAGGGTGTGGAGGCGAGTGCAATCATCTATTCGCTGATGGAAACGGCAAAAGCCAACAGCCTGCGGCTGGACGACTATCTGCTTCATCTACTCAGCGTATTGCCTGAGCGTGCGGAGCGGAACAAGGACTTTGAGGTTGATGATTTGCTCCCCTGGTCAGAAAAAATGAAGTCGTGGTTCTCGGTAGTGTGAGTGCTGGGAACCACGACTTTTCTGTATCGGGGGATTATTGAGCGGTTACAATAGGCATCTAAAAATTTGCTCATTTCAACTTTCGCTTGATACCAGTGTTTAAGCCTATTAAAGCATTTTTCTGGAATTTGTAGCAAGTCATTGAGAGAACAAAAAGCCTATTAATGTAGTTTAAAATATCTATGTTCCAAGCAACATCAACCCTGCGCACAGTGAGGATGACAATACTTCACAACAAGTTCCAAAATTGATAAAGATCTATATTTTAGACGCGAGTGCCGGAATCATAGATGCTTTCCAGCGAATCAGCCGCTCTTGCAGCCAGTCTTTCCAGACGCATGCCTTCCTCTGGCGATAGATCCATTCGTTGAGAATTGGCAGCGCCAGTGCCCTCGTTTTCGATGATAAGCAGCTTGGCATTCGCCTGCATCAGATGGGTATGCCACACGCCTTTGGGCACATTGTACACCACCTCTTGACGCATCCGCACGGCATGTACTGGTCCATAGGTCTCATCGCCGCCTGCCACCAACAGCGTGCATTCGCCATGGAGCAAAACGAAGCTCTCGTCCGTCTCCATATGACAAGACAGTTCGACAGCGCGTTCGTCCACCATGGCATTTGACATGGCGATACGCCAGCTTTGAAAGCGTATCACCGGCGCGAAACCGCACTGGTCGTGCGCACAAATCTGCAGCAATGTATGATTTTCCATTTGTTATTCTCCTTTTCATTTCTCTGAAAAAATGGTATACTGAAATCATCAATATACTCAGGAGGGAGAGCTCATGGGCGTGCTGAATGTGCCGCTTCGTCTGTTTTTAGTGGATGACGAGCCTGCGATCAGGCAAGGCCTCGCAGACTTGTTTCCCTGGGAAGACTGGGGTTTTGTGATCACGGGCATTTTTGAAAACGGGCGCCAAGCGCTCAATGCATTGCGTCTTCGCAGCGCAGATGTGGTGCTTACGGATATCCGAATGCCGGTGATGGACGGACTCACATTGGCGCAGCGCATTCAGGAAGAGGGGCTGCCGGTGCATCTGGTGCTGCTCTCCGCATATGCAGACTGTGAATATGCACATCGCGGGCTCTTCTATGGCGTCAAGGACTATATTATCAAGCCCGTCGAATATCAGGTGATGGAAGAAACGTTTTTATCTTTGCGCAGACGGTTGGCGGCTGAGACACAAAAAGCGCCTTTGCAGCCAGCTGTGCAAGATTTCCTGACAGAACAAATCACAGCCTATCTGCAGACTCACCTGGCAGATGCCACCCTGGATGGCGCGGCCAAGATAGTGGGCATGAATGCCCAGAGTTTTTCCCGCCTGTATAAAAGTCAAACAGGAACGACCTTTTCTCAGGCGTTACATGTCGCGAGAATGAACAGAGCCCGTGAACTGGTGTGCAACGTCAGTGTGCGTCTATTTTCCATTGCGCAATCCCTGGGCTATGATAATGCCAAGAACTTTACCCGCGCTTTCCGTAGCCACTTTGGAATGTCGCCCAGTGCATATAGAAAGAAGCACGCTGGCAACGTATAAAGTGAGGTAACAAACATGCAAAAGCTCTTTTCCATGATCGTCGTCGATGACGAACCCACTATCTTATCAGGGTTATGCGATCTATATCCGTGGAACAACTGGGGCTTTGAGGTGGTAGGCGCCTATCTCACGGCCGATTCTGCGCTGGAAGCACTGCATGGGTCGCTTACCGACGTGGTGTTGACCGACATCCGCATGCCCGGTATGGACGGATTGAGCTTTGCAAGCATGCTCTCCAGGGCATTCCCTGCCACATGTGTGGTGCTGATGAGCGCTTATGACGATTTTGAGTATATTCGCCAAGCAATGCGCTCCGGCGTCATTGAGTATTTGGTCAAGCCTGTGCGTTATGATCAGATCGTTTCCACTTTCATGAAAGTCCATCGGATACTGAGCAAAGCAGATACCCCGCCAGACAAACTAAGCAATGCATCAGACAACGAGTATCATCAGCAAATCGTACGCTATGTGCGCAGCTATGTTGAGTCTAGCCCAGCAACTGCAACGCTGGAAGGCGCTGCCGCAAGCATTGGTTTCACGCCGGGGCATATTTCGCGCATTTTTCATCAGTACTCCGGCACCACATTTTCGGACTATCTGGCCAGCCAGCGTATGACGATGGCTGCTCAGATGCTTTCCGGCCCATATCCCTCTCTCAAGGATGTCGCCTATTGGGTAGGCTATGACAGTGTCAAGAGCTTTACCCATGCTTTTGTGCGGCACTATGGAATGACGCCGGCCGAATATGCCCTTGGCAAGCGGGAGGGCTGATCCATGCGCAAACGCTTTTTCTTTGCCAGCTTTTTGCGCACACTGTCTTACTGCCTGATGCCTCTGCTCGTGATGAGCGCCGTGTATCTGGCGATCACCATCCCGGAGCAGAGAAAAGAGGTGCACGAGAACTCGCTCAACAACCTGATGCTGATGCAGGAAAACATCTCTCTCTTGCTTAACGATACCGGCAAAGTCATGAATCTGGTGGAAAGCTCTACTATCAGTGCAGCGATTCGCAACCTGTTTCACAGCAGTGCTATGAACTATAACGACTATCTGGCTTATAAAAATCTCGTCGCCCAGCTCTCAGCAGTCGTCAATTCCCGAACCTACATTGACAGTATCTATCTGTATGTTCCCAACGACAAGAGGGCATATCTGACCAGCCAGGGGCAGATGTACACCCTCGCCAACGCGCCTGACCAGTCATGGATAGATGCCTGCACGGATGATTTCTGTTTGGTTCGGCGCAAAGTACAGCTATCCCCTTCTTCGCAAGCGTTGGATTGTCTGACAATCATGGAGCGCAATGAGCGGGGCTATATCGTCGCGGTCAACATCAACATCTCCTATTTCCAGCGCATGTTCTCCAGCCTTGCGCTTAAAAATGAGCAAGTGCTGATGATCGCCGACGGAGACAACCTGCTCCTCACCAGCCGCGATGACGCCCAGGCGCTTTTTACCAGCTTGAGCAAGCGCCCCGGACAGGGGACAGCCTGGGTACAAGACGAGTTGCTGGTAATCGACAGCCATTCAGATGCGCTTGATCTGGAATTCTTCTCGGTTATCCCCAAGAACATAGCCTATTCTGCCGGAAACCGTTATGTTGTCATATTCGTCATCATCACTTTGGCGTGCATGGCAATGTGCTTCACCGGTGCGCTGATATCTGCTTCCCGTTCGTGCAAGCGTTTGTATTCCATCATTGATTTGATGGATGCAGCTTCACATAACCAGCCGTTGCCTGTGGTGGAAAACCCGCGTGACGACGTATACAGCTATATCATGACCAACATCATCAAAACTTTTGTGCAGAATGACTTTTTGCAAGTATCGCTAGACGAGAGAAAGTTCCAGGCGATATCGCTGGAACTTTCCGCGCTTCAATATCAGATCAACCCCCACTTTTTATCCAACACGCTACAAATGATCGACTTTGAGGTGATGCGCGCCATTGGTCGGCCGCATCAGGTCAATCAGATGATCGAGAAACTGTCGGCATTCCTTCAGTATTCGCTCAAGTCGCCCAACACGGACGTGACCGTGCAGCAGGAGAGCGATGCCACGAAAATGTATGCGTCGCTGATGCAGGCGCGATTTGCAGACGGCATTGAAATAGAGTGGAACATTTCGCCCGATGCGCTGAGTATCCACATTCCCAAGCTCATTTTGCAGCCCATGATTGAAAACAGTATCCAGCATGGCCGCAAGGGCCATGCTGGAACGCTGCACATTTTGATATCCATAGCGCTTGAAGCAAATATGCTGCGCATCAGCGTGTGTGATGATGGCGCCGGTATCGAAGCCGGGCAGCTGGAAACCGTTCGGCAGAACCTGCTTCAGTTCAAGGGCTTTAACGAGCGTCACATCGGCTTGCCCAATCTGTTCAGGCGGTTGCAGCTGCGCTTTGGCGATCAATGCCGCGTGGTGATCGACAGCGCGCCGGGGAAGGGATTTGAAGTCACGCTCTTTATGCCAGTGCCTTGATCTGCGCCCAGATCCCTTCATCAACAGGAATGCCTTTTTCCAAATTTTCCTTGCGGATTTCGTCGGTCTTCTGCCCGGTATAAACAATCCGCTCGCCTTTTCGTGAAGGTGTGGAGGAAAGCAGGTCTCCAACTGCATTATTCAAAATTGTCTCCGCCTGATCGGCAGGGGCGATTTTTTGATAGTCAATCGCGATAAACACCTGCGATACGCCATGCTCGTCTCCTTCCAGGCGCCCAACACTGGCCACCGTGTTACCCAGCGACAGGCAACCTGCAAACACATCCAGCACGAAGGAAAGCGCCGCCCCCTTCCAATATCCCGTGGGCAGGATGCGCTGAGACCGGATCACCTGATCCGGGTCACGCGTCAGCCGCCCCTGCATGTCAAAGCCGGCGTCGACGGGCATCTGCCGGTTTTCCAGTCGCGCCAATTCCAGTGCACCGTAAGAAAACTGGCTCATCGCCATGTCCACGACAACATGCCCTTGCCTGCGTGGGAAAGCGAGCACCAACGGATTGTTGCCGATACGCGAATCGGTTGCGCCCCATGTCGGCATATTGGGTATGGTGTTGGTGAAACACATGGCTGCCATACCACCGTCACAGGCCTGGTAGCCATAGGTCGCCGCACGCAGCCAGTGGTTGGTATTGCGCAGCGCCACAAGGCCAATACCATGTGCACGCGCCAACTCCATTGCGCGAGTCATGCAGATACGCGCGTTGGTGATGCCCAGGCCCAGACCCCCGTCGTAATTCTCGATCGCGCCGAAGCCGCCGATGCGCACAGGCGTCACGCCCGGCTTGACAATGCCCTCGTCGATGTTGCGCACCAGACGCGCAAAGCGATTGATGCCATGGGTGTAAATGCCCTCCAGAGAATTGCGGGCCATTTCATAAGCCACCTCATCCGCCTGTTTTTGCGCGCAGCCGTGAGCCTTGAGCACCTGAGAGAGGGTGGATTTTACCTCGTCAAAATGCAGTCTCATCGCTTATCCTCCAGACGCATAAATGTGATAAAGCTTTCCAGCTGTTCGTCAAACGAGACGCCGCCCGTTTCCGGCGCGCTCTTTTCCCATTCCAGACAGTAGTACCCGTCAAATTCAAAGGCATTCATCGCACGCACGGTATCGGTTACCGGCACAACGCCCTCGCCAATGCGGCAGTACACTCTTCCCCCTGGCACGGTTGCACAGATATCTTTGATATGGACATGATGGATACGCGGACCGATTAGCGCAAGCGTGTCGTCGATGCGCTCCCCCATGTCATAGGGATGGATGATATCCAGCAGTGCGCCGATTTCATCCGGCGACTGCTCCAGAAACGGCTTAAGCAATGCACCGTTCTTGACAGAATCATGCGTTTCAATCAGCAGGCGTACGCCGCTACCACGGATAGCCTCGGCAGCCCAGTTAAGCCCCGTCACGGCACAAGCGCGCACGCGCTCCGGATCGGCCTCTTCCGGAAAAGTCCCCATGAACGCACGGATGTTCTTTGCGCCCAGCTTCGCGCAAAGCTCAGCATAGCGAGCCACGTCACTGACCTGCTCGCGTTCGGCAGCCTCGCTAACCTGCGCAAATCGCATGTAAGCTGTGATGCAGGCCACCTCAAGGCCTGCATCCTCGAGCATATGGCGCGCGCTGCGCACTTCATCGGCAGAGGAATCTGGGGAGATATGCCCCCTGCCACGCAGCTCGATGCCGCTAAGATTCTTGCATTGGGCCAAGGCAACGGCTTGCGCCAGCGTAAGGTTCTGCAGCGAAAACGTGGTAAAACAGAACTTGCTCATGCGATCACCTCATCCAACGCCACGACATTGTTGCTCCGGGTGATTTCCAGCAGCTCACCCTTGGGATCGATCTCGACCTTACAGCCACGAAGATCCAGCCCACGCGTCCACAGCGGAATTTCTATGCTCTTGGGATACAGATCCACCGGGGCCGGAATGGGCGGAATGTTGCTGTGACGAATCATCTCTCCCTGCGCATTTTTGAGTACCAATTGGGTCATCGGGCTTTCCTTCGCGCCAACGTTGTGTACACGGATGCGCAGGCAATCCGGGCGAACGATCACATCATCTGGCTCGATTGCCAGATCAGTGCGGTCCCAATACGGCGTAAACGGCGCAGTCAGCTCAAGCTCCATGCAGGTGTAGACGCCTGGCTCGAATGTCACGTCAAAGCCGGAAAAGCGCTCCAGCTCACGCTCGGAAGTCTTGGCGCCATCCATACAGCTCATCTGCATGCCAACAGCGGTGCGCACGCGCCACTTGCCGGGCAGAATGTCTTCCATCGTGATACGCGCTATAATGGCATCGTCTGTCATATTGAACGCGCTCAGGCAGATCTTAGAAGGCTCCGCATGGGTAACGAGAATGCCAACGTCGGTTTCCTTGCCAGGGGCAAACTGCCAGCGGAGAAAATGGCGCGGATATAGCGCAAAACGCTCGTGTCCTACGCCGCCGATGCGCTCGCGCTGAATTGCCGCGATGTCGATAACGCCGCGGTCTACCCAAAGCTGTCCGTCGGTGTTGATATATTCGCGCAGCGCAGCTTTTCTTGTGAGCTGGGCGTACTGTGCGCAGATCACCTGCTCGATTTCCTGCGGCGTATTGGGCAGCAGATCCTGCGGCCGGGCAAACAGACTCTTGTCTGCAATCGCATCCAGATAGCGACGGTCTCCGGTGAACTGCCATGCAGCATAGAACAGCGGCCATTCGCGCGTGCGCTCATGAATCTGATCTTGGTCTGTTTGAAGATCAATCTGCACGTGCAAACGCTCACCGTCAAAGTGCGCCATCATCGAATCGGCCATCTCTACAATGAGCTTGCGCGCTTTGGGGCTGCCATTATAGCGCACAAGCATATAGGCTGGATGGAACACATGAAAGGAGTCAGAAGCTGAATATGCCCACGCTTTTTCCTCGGCGATGCGCGTACCGGAGTAATAGCCGCTGCGCATATGCCGGTGCCCCGCCGCATTATATCCCGTCACAAAGAACAAGCCACGCACATTTTCCATCGCCCGCTCCAGCTGTTTGGGCGAAGCCGGATCGAGCGTCAGGCACTGACCAAGAGCCTGAATGCCCTCCTCCAGTGTGTGCAGCTGATCGGTCTGAATTGCACACAGTCCGTTTGCAAACATCCCCTGATCGTAGAATGCTTCCATCTCCCGAAGCAGCGATGCGCGAATCTTCCCAGGCATACAGCCGCACAGCGCAGGGCCAGGCCACCACGATGTCAAATCGCCATCATCAGACAACCCTCCGCCAAATTCGCCGTTTTCAATCTGGCGCTTATCGATCCACCAGCGGATATAGCGCTTAACATAGCCCATATATTCCGTCTGACGCCATGCCCATTGCGGCACATCATGTGGACAGGGGGACAATTCAAACGCCGGAGCCTGAATCTTGAACTTGTCGAAATAATATTCGCGCGCCAGCCTGTGAGATGGCTCAATGCGCAACAAATCCTCGATATCCGCTTTGAAGCGGTTGAACATGTTAAAGTGTTCACTGGAAGGATTCTCTTCGACCAAATTGGCGTAATTGTCCTTCACCTGAATCCAGCGATCTGCCACGTGCTCAGCTTTAGCCGCCTCGGCAGACTTATATACAATTTCCGTTCTCAAGCCGTCCAGCGTATTCACTGGTGCTGAAAATGCCAGGGTTGCATAGAGCGTTTTGCCGTGCGGCAGAATCCTGTCGCGCGTGTCCAGCCAGAGGGTTTTTGCCTTGCCAGGCAGCACAGAGAAGGTAAAGTGAATCAAATCGCGATAGATCCACAGTGGATCCTTGATCTGTATTGTGACGAGCACATACCGACCGTGCGTCGGTATTACATGTAGTGCTGGCAGATGCAGCACCAGACCGTCCATTCCCCAGTTGTCATCAGCCTGATATGGCATGGCCAAATGCAAAAGCGGAAGCCCATCGCTCAACTTGGCAGGTACAGTGCTGCCGCCAAGTAGCAAAGTGCGTTCATCCAGCGTAAAGCGCCCGGCAATAAACGCACGCACATCCTCCACATTGCTGCTTCCATCGTCCGCGCCGAATGTAAACTCTTCCCTACGCGTGTTTTCGGGTGCCATGCCCGCCTCCACCTGAAGCAGCGCGAAGTCGCCGATCGGCTCTTCGATTTCATCGTTGGTGAAGGTCACGGATACATTGCGTACCGGTTCATCAAGACGCAGCACAGAGCGCTCGCAGCTTTCACGGCGCACAGTGAGCTGCTCTTCCATGCGCCCATGAATACGCAGCGTACCATGTGCGGAGCCGCTGATCTCGATCTGATTGAAATACTCATCGGCGACCGGCTCAAATGTGATCTCCTTGCCGGAAACAGAATAGCAGTCCCAATCAGGCAACACGAAATAGTCCGTTCGGCCCGGTAAGCGGGAACGATTGTACACCCCGGGCCACGTTGTCTCGCGGATGCCATCGCAGCCCTTCATCCACCACCGCTTCATATCCCACGCATTGTGGATCTCGACTTTGCGCACATGGGTGAACGGATGGGAAAGTGTTGCTGGCAGCGTGGCAGCATCAAAACCGAAGCGGTGCATCCATTCAAGGTGCGTTGTTTCGTCCGCAAGTGTACGACAGGGCAGCGGTTCAAGCTCGGGCATCTGTAACGACGCAAGCGCCTTAACCTGTTCGCCGTCAAGCATACGGTCAAAGATACACAATTCGTCAAAGTCACCTGTGCGCATGTAGTTGTAGCTAGACTGCACCTGCGCATTGCTGATGATGCGCGAATGTGTGCCAAATTGATCCAAGCCGGCCCACAGCAAGGCGGTGGCATCTTTGGTGGCAACAAGCTCGCCATCAATATACAGCCGCACACCAATGGTTTCATCCCAGGCAAAGGCAACATGGAACCACGAGTCCGCGTCTGGCAGGGTTTCAAACCGATGACTGACGCGGATGCGGCTCAAATTCAGATCGGTGACAAACGCATCGATGCCATGCCCGTTGTAATCAATACGCATGAACAGTGCATCCCAACTGCTATGGTCGGCAAAAGCAACCCGGAACAGGGGAAACTCGGTTTCCCCTAGTGCGGTGCGCGGTCGCCAAAAGAAGCTGACAGTGCCGCGCTGGCTGTATAGATTGCCAGGTGCCCAGTAGGTCAGCAACTGATCAGGCAGACAGCGAATGGCAGCCCCGCCGCCCACGCCGTCGTCGATCTTTTCCACGCTGCGAAGGAAATTGGGCACAGCGCAGCCCTGCGCCACATCTGGATATGGACCCTTTTCACCAGAAATATAAAACAGCAGTCCATTCTGCATTCTAATTTTCTCTCCTTTATCCCTTGATGCTGCCAGCGGTCATGCCGTCGACAAAGTAGCGTTGACACAAGAAGAACAAAATGATCAGCGGCATGATCGAGCAGGTCGACATCGCCATGACTTCGTTCCACTTGACTGCCTCGGTTGAAGCGTCGATGGACAGGCGCAATCCCAGCGCCAAGGTGAATTTTCTGGGTGAGTTCAGGAAGATCAACTGATTGAAGAAATCGTTCCACGTCCACATGAATTGAAACAAACCAGCGGAGAAGATGGCAGGCTTCATCAACGGCGCGAGGATAGATACCAAAATACGCAACGAGCTGCAACCATCAATCTTGGCCGATTCATCCAATGAACGCGGAATGCTACGAAGGAACTGGATAATCATGAATATGAAAAACGGATAGCAGGCGAATACAGCCGGAACGATGAAGGGAAGAAAACTGTTAAGCCAACCCAGCTTGTTAAAAAGCATGAACCGAGGGATGATGATAACCGTATTGGGCAGCATCAGCGTAGCCAGCATGGCAGGAAACAGAATTTTCTTAAAGGGAAAATCAAACCGGGCAAAACCGTATGCGACCAGCGTGCAGGAGACCAGTGTGAATGCGACAACCGGAATGACCAGAGAGAATGTGTTGATGAAGAAGTGGGTGTATGTGATATCTCCAGTCGCACCACTCTTCCAGCCCTCGACATAGTTTTGCCAGAGAAATTTCTCCGGGAATAGCTTCGTTGAGGAAAAAATCTCGTTAGATTCCTTAAACGAGGCAAAGAACATAAAGACAATCGGATACACCAGCACCACACCAAGCACAATGAGCACAACATAGCGCAGAGAATTGTGAATTGATTTACGGCTCATTCTCATGTGTTTTCACCTCCGTCGGCATAATATACCCACGCATCCGAAGACCTGAACACCAGCAGCGTCAACATTAGAATGATGAGAAACAGAACCCACGACTCCGCAGAAGCATAACCGATCTTCCGGTTGACAAATGCATCGTCGTAAAGCTTCATGCCGATAATGTAAGTGGTTTTCATAGGGCCGCCATTCGTGACCACAAACGCAGATGTGAAGTTTTGCAGTGCCTGAATGGACTGCATGATCAGGTTGAAAAACAACACCGAGCTGATTTGCGGCAACGTGACGGAGAAGAACTGCCGCAGTTTTCCTGCGCCGTCAACCTCAGCCGCTTCGTAAAGCTCCTGAGGGATCTGTTTAAGCGCCGCTAGGAAGATGACCATGGCAGAACCAAACTGCCAAATCTGAAGCAAACTAATGGTATATAGTGCGATGCTGGGATCGGTCAGCCAATCGACAGGCGGAACGTCCAACAGCCCTAAAAAACGATTGACCATTCCATCGCGCATGAACATCGTGCGCCAAAGAACAGACACGGCGACACTGCCTCCGAGGATGGATGGCATGTAATAAACCGTCCGATACAAACCAATGCCGCGAACCTTTGCATTCAGAAGCATGGCTACAAGAAGCGCGCAGATCAGCTTGCCGGGAACGGCAATCAGCGCGTAGCGGGCGGTAATAGAAAGCGTGCTTAAAAACTGCTTATCGCGAGTGAAAAGACGAATATAGTTATCCAACCCGATAAACTCCGGCGTCTTACCGAATGAATACTTCGTAAACGAATAAAACAGCGAAGCTAGGAACGGATAAAGCTGAAAGACAGCAAATCCAATCAGCCACGGAAGAATGTAGAAAAAGCCTGTCCAGCGGCCGCGCTTATGCAGTCTGCGGGCGCGATCCAGTTTGGGTGCTGATGCCTGCATGAAACCCCTCCTAGTTGAGCACAGACGATGCAAAAAAGGGCTGAGGTGAAGCACATCGTCTTACCTCAGCCCTAGAGTCATCCATTAGGAATGAGACTCCACGATATCAGCGATGCGCTCGATGACCTCGTCGGCAGCCTCCAGCATATCGCCGTACTGGTTATATGCAATCTTCTCCATGATTTCGGTGAACAGGGCTTCCACTTCGCTGTTAGAAGACCAGTCGTTTAGTTTGGAGCCCGAGTTGGCCAGAGAGTACTCCACGTTCTTGAGTGCGGACTCATCCAGCACGCCGGCAGCCTTTGCGATCTGACGGCTGTTTTCACAGGCAGGAATGGAATAGGTGGCACCCAGCGCGACCACGGTCTCGGGATCGGTGAACATGAAGTTGATGAACTTCACGGCGAGCTCTGGATAGGCGCATTCCTTCTTCACCGCATACAGGATACCAGGACGCACTTCGATGCCGCTCTCCACAGCGTCCTCCTTGATTGGCATGACGAAGCCTGTGGTGGTGTAGGAACCGTCTTCTTTAGGCAGTCGTGCAGACATGTCGGTCATCACAGAAGTCCGTCCCAAGATCATGAACATGTTTCGATTGATCCAGTCGGGATTCTGGGTCATGGTGTTGTTGTATACGCCATGCTCAGCAATCGGCTGGAAGATGCCTTCTTTATAAAGGGTATCCACCAGCCCCAGTGCCTCGGCCAGCTCCTCGCGGGTGCAGCCCATGGTGCCGTCATCGTTGATCAGCTGGCGGCCAGTCAACTGGCGCAGATACACACGTGCATAATACAAGGCGGCTTGCTTACTATCCACGCAGCACAGATACTGTTCTGGATTGGCCTCGTGCACCTTCTTGCCCAGTTCGATCAGATCGTTCCAGGTGAAGGAAGTCTCTTCGCCAGTCAGGCCGAAGTTCTTGAGTACGGACAAGTCGACCAAAGAGCCCATACCATTCACGCCGCCCGGTACGAAGTAGGTCTTTCCATCGTAGTTACAGAAACCGTCGACCATGGCCGCGTCGAATTGGCTCATGTCAACCAGATCCGGATACTCTGCTAGATCGAGGAAGTAGTCGCCGCTGGCAACCAGCCCGGCAGCCCATGGTGCGTCAACAGCCATAATGTCTGCGCTGGCGCCGGAGGTCAGTTGGATATTGAACTTGTCGCGATACTGGGCAAAAGCGGAGTACTGCGCTTCGATCTTCACCCCAGGGTTCTGTGCTTCAAAGAGCTCGATCACCTTAAGAATCGCCTCGTGACGAGACTCGCCGCCCCACCAGGACATCTGCAACGTGATGTCTTCAGCCAGAGCATTCATGGGCATGACGGCCAGAAGCACGGTCAGTGTCAGAGCCAGAGCCATACACTTCGCAACCTTTTTCATTTGAGTAACCTCCTTTTGGTATGGTGTTTGGATTTGTTATTATTCTAACATTGCAAATGAATCCGCGCAATGGCGGCCGGATGCAAAAAAGTATCATCATCGGCACGCATACGTTTCATGATACCTTTTCGCATCTAAGCGTCATTGAACTTTGCTTTTTTCTGCCCTATTCTATAACCAACAAAACAAAGGAGGTTCATACCATGCCGCAAAGCAACGATCAATCCTACTGCACCTGTCCCAACGTCGCCTGCCCCCGTCACGGGGATTGCAAGGCATGCGTACTGTATCATCGCGATGAGATGAGGAACCTGCCGTTCTGCTTCCGTGCAATGGCAGAACTGAAAAAAGAGGAAGAGGCTTAACTAGATGGACTGTTTCCGGTTGAATAGACACAAAAAGAAAGATCTGTCGTAGAATAGCGTGATATTATGCGGCCTTGCTCCTGATTTCAGAAGGAGTGAGACCGTTTTTCAGGTTAACGCGCTCAAAGTTGTAGAAGTGGACGTACTGAACGATCCGTTCTTCGCCCTGAGAACGAGTCGTATAACGGGCGCGGTACAAACATTCGGATTTGAGTACACCAAAGAAATTTTCCATAACTGCGTTGTCGTAAGGGCAGTCAGGACTGGACATGGAAGGTTGAAAATGGTATTCTTTGCTCAGTTCGAAGGTTGCAGCGGAATCGTATTGAAATCTCGGGTCACTGTGGAGGGTTAGTCCATCAGTGACCTTTCCTGTCATGAGGGCGTCCCTGATCGTCTGTGTAACCAATGAAGCAGACATGTCGCTTCCAATGTGGTAAGCCAGTACCATTCGCCCACAAAGATTTATGACTGCACACATGTACAGCATACCTTGAGGTGTGGGAATATAAGTGATGTCCGTTGTCCAGAATGTGTTGGACTTGCACTGTTCAAAGAAACGATGCAGCAAATTCGGGTAGGGTCTATCCCGAATTTTGTGTAAACGTTCTCCGCGAGTGTAAACAGCAGAAACTGGTATGAGGCGGTAGCGGTCTGACCGATACCGCCTTTTCTCTACCATAACGCCGACGGAACCGGGTCTATCCCGAATTTTGTGTAAACGTTCTCCGCGAGTGTAAACAGCAGAAACT
>ENA-ORSS01002232-ORSS01002232.1-human-gut-metagenome-genome-assembly--contig:-NODE-2232-length-17915-cov-2.993505_pt1 | contig 17915 bp, 14 predicted proteins | sample MGYA00241899_ERZ509162 | MGnify/ENA primary metagenome ERZ509162 (study PRJEB26280, sample SAMEA2338641) | human gut metagenome | biome: human gut; feature: human-associated habitat; material: faeces... | reverse complement strand
CCCACGGATGACCTGCCGCTCACCGTTGACCTCGGTGTGCAGGGCTACGCCGGCACAAAGGAAGGCGTAACCGGCAGTCTCTTTGTCCAGTACGAGTTCTAAGCAATCCTCAGGAAGGGGGCTCCGGCACGGTCCGGGGCCCCTTCTCTCTTCTTCAGGACGCTGTCATAACAGAGGCCCCCAGCCCGGGAAAACGGCTGGCCGTATTACGTCGGGACCTTCCGCATCAGGACGGAGCTTCTCTTCTGCCGACATAGGATTTCTCCGGATGGGATGGATATTTCCCCTCCCCGTGTATGCGGGTGCTGCATTCAGACCGCAGCTCCTCTTTCGGAGCAGAGCGGAGCTGCTGCTGTTATTTCCCGTTATACTGCTCGTCAGTCACCTTCTCCATCCACTCCACCACTTTGCCAGGCTCTTTTTCCTCGCAAATGGAGATATGCGTCATGGAGCTGTCCGGCGCGGCCCCGTGCCAGTGTTTGACGCCGGCAGGGCAGATCACCACGTCACCCGGCGGACTTCCCGGATGGGTTTGCCCCATTCCTGAGTCCGGCCCACACCGGAAGTAATGATCAGCACCTGTCCCACAGGATGAATGTGCCAGTTGGAACGCGCATCGGGCTCAAAGGTCACGTTGCCGCCGCTGGAGCGCATGCCATTGCCGGCTGGATATAAGGGGTCAATGCGCACGCTGCCGGTAAAGAACCGGGCAGGCCCCCTGATGGCGGCCTGTCCGCCATTGCGGATAATCGTCTGCCCTCTGTCCGTTCCTGCGGCAGAAGCCTGCTCCGCAGACTCTAGCCGGCCGTGCATCCCTGTCTCAGCTGCGATCCTCGCAGGTTTTTGCCTATTCCTCCAGGACACATGTGTCACCGCCTGCCAGAAGGCGGCAGGGAGCTCCGTCCTTCCGTCTCTGGCCGGTAAAACGGGTTTCCAGAGAAGGACGCATGCCTCCGCTGCTGGCACAGCGTCATGCTGATGCTCTCTGTCTGACGTCTGCTCCGGATGGCGGAAAAAGCGCCTTTTCAGGCGTGCCGCTGACCTTTGGAAACCTCAGTCTCTGAACGTCAGACGCATTTCATGCCACGTCACACCGCCGTGGCTCGAATCCGAGAGGCCTTCGTCCTCAAAGCCGAACGTCCTGTACCAGGAAATCAGTTTTTCCTTGCAGGTGAGCACCACGCCGAGGCGGCCCTCCCTTTTCACGTCTCTGATGAGTTCTTTTATGAGCGTTCCGGCGAACCCTCTGCCGCGGTATGCGGGATCGGTATCCACGCCGAAGATCATCTGCCAGCTGCCGTCCTTCTCATGCAGGCCCGCGTCATCATACATTTCGTCCCTGAGGTGAGGCTCGCCGGTGCACAGGCCGTTGACGAAGGAAACAACGCGGCCGTCTTCTTCGTACAGCCAGAAACGGTCCGCGTAATGCGCGAGCCTGTTCCTGAGTGACTCCCGGCCCGCCCCCTCGCTGGGAGGAAAACAGAGGTTTTCGATTTCGGAGAGGCGGTCAAGATCGTGTAAATGGGCGTGGCGTATGGGCATGGTTGTTCTCCTGCGCTTCTCCTGCATGAAAGATGCCGGATCTGTCAATATTTTCTGCTCAGAGCTGGTCAGCTTATCAGGAATGTATTACAATAATAAAAATTTATGAGGAGATTTTTGCCATGCTCAAACCAGTGTCACCAGCTGAAGTCAGAGACCTTCTCAGGAACGGCGCCCGCCTTGTGGATATCCGTGAGCCTGACGAATACGAATCCGTGCACGTCGAAGGAGCCGAGCCTCTGCCCCTTTCCCTTGCCCGTTATATGCGCCCTGCACCCTCCACGCCGGAAAAGCCTGTCATTTTCACCTGCCACTCAGGCAACCGCGTGGGCCAGAACGAGCACATGCTCGAAGACCTCGCCGGGGGCCCCGCTTATAAGATGGTGGGAGGCATGGATGGCTGGATCAGCGCGGCGCTGCCCGTGCGCCGCGGCATGAAGTATTCCCTCGAACGCCAGGTGCGCATCGCTGCGGGATCGCTTGTCTTCCTTGGCACGCTGTGCGGCGTTGTCATTCACCCGGCCTTTCTTGCCGTGCCACTCTTTGTGGGCGGCGGGCTTGTTTTTGCCGGACTGACCGGATTCTGCGGTCTCGGAGAACTTCTGAAGAAGCTCCCCTGGAATGTCAGGGTATAAAAAACGGGCCGGTTTTTTCCTCTGTTCCTCTGTACGCGCCCGGAACCGTGATCTTCTGTTCCGGGAAGAAAAATTGTATAAGAAAGGCGAACGCCGTTACAAACCGGACGCGGCGGGAGGCGCGTGTTTTCTTCAGACAGGCACAGCCCGGCGCCCGTAAGCGAGGAAACAGGTATGGATGCCAAGAAACTTCTTATTGTCTGTGACAGGGACGGGAAGGCAGGAGCCCAGCTGCTGGCTTCCCTTATCAACGCCGAAGGAACCGTACGGGGCGTGCCGGATCCCGTGAACGCCTCGGTCATGGATCTGTATGACTGGGCCAGGGTAAAGCCTTCGGACGGATATACGCTTTTCTTCGGCGACTCGGACGATCTGCTCCTGGCGAGCGACGGGATCCCCTTCTCGTTCCAGCATCTCGGCCTGCGCTATGGCTTCATCGGCACACGGGCCCTCGCCAGTGTTTCCCTGACTGACAACGTGCTCAATAACTACAAGGATTTCCTCTGGTACTACAGGTCGGTCTTCCCGGAGGCACGGGATCTCTTCGCCTCTGACGCGAAAGGCAATTCCAGCCTCTTCGACTTCATCGTGCCCATGTCCGTGGTGATTTCCACAGATATCATCAAGATGCGCCGTTCCCGCGTCGCCGTCATCGCCCAGAAGTTCGAGTGCCTGGCGAGAGTCCTGCAGAAAACCCTGCTCGCTGATTTTCTCAACGGCAAATAAGAGCAGACTGAAAAATCTCACGCAGTAATTGAAAAAGCCGCCCCGCCGTAACGGCGCAGGCGGCTTTCAGTTTTTCCGGAACGTCTGCCTCTTCCGGGAAGACGCTGCTTTCCGATGCCCGGTGGCTGAGTCCGCGGGAACGCGTTACCGGATCTGTTTCAGTTCAGCGGAGAGCCCTTCCTGTCCGAAGCGGATGACGACATAGCCGCCCTCCCCCAGCATGCCGGGATTGATGATCTTTGTTTTCCCGATGCTGTCCTCAGCCATGGACTCGTGGATGTGTCCGCAGATACAGAGTTCGGGCTGCACGTCCCCGATGAAGGAACGCACGGCTTCGCAGCCCACATGCATGCCATTCGTGAGGCGGTCGCATGCCGTATCCTTCGGCGGATTGTGGGAAGCGAGAATGAGGTGGCCGCAGCGCCGGGCCTCTTCCGTGAGGGGGCTGAGCCAGGCGCGGTACTGATCCTCGGTGAACTCGAGGGGCGTGTGCCCGGGCGTGGGCGTGGAACCCCCGAGACCAAGAACGGAAACACCCGGCGCCAGTCCGGTTATCTTTGCGTGGATATTGCAGCCCTGATCCGTGAGCCACTCATCCACGGAAGGGGTATCCAGGTTGCCGGCCTGCGCGAAAACACGGGGACAGCGGACGCGCAGAACCCGCATGATTGAAGCTGCTTTCCCGGGGCCGCCGTAGTTTGTCAGATCGCCGGTGACAATGATGCCCTCCGCTTCCGCCAGTTCAGGAATGCTGTCAAAAGGGGCGTAGTTTTCGTGAATATCGCCGAAAGCTATCCAGACGTGGTTCTGAGACATGTTTCTGCCTTTCGTTGGAAGTTAAACCTATGCTCTGAGAGTGCCTCTGAATGACGGATCTGGCAAGCGTCTTTCCGTATTTCTGGCGTATTCCGGCGGAGAAGCCCGGACGGACGCGCCTGTTCTCCTCCGTACTGAATTCTGCCGCCTGTTCACGCTCCGCCGGGGAGTTACTATCTCCATCATATCTCATAAAATGATGGAGATAACTATGAGATGACGGAGATAGCGGTGGGAAGATTTACGTCCGGGGAGGAAGCGCGCAGGCGGCTTCCCCGAGCGTCGGTTTCTGTCCTCTGTCATGGGCACACAGGCAGGACCCGCCGCAGAAAATGGATGCTGAAGTCCGTGCGGCGTACAGCGCACTCTCCTTCCGCCTGCCGGGCGCGCCGCCCGCGGCTTTACACGCGGTTTTTGCGCGGCTCCTGCCCGTCTTTGTTCGTCATCATGCGTATGTAGACCATCATTTCCTTGTAGGAGGAGACGTAAAGCTTCGAGTAAATGTTTCTGTTATGCGTGCGGATGGTGTTGATCGAAAGGTTGAGCCTTCCCGCTATTTCATGCGAGTTCAGCCCGGCCGCGTACATATCGAAGACCTGCCGCTCCGCCCTGGAGAGCGTTTTAATCTGTTCGATGAAGGTCAGGTAGGGGGTGATGTCAGCCTGATGGCCGGCCTTTTCTTTTTTCCCTATGGCGAGTTCGCGTTCCTTCTGCTGCGCGAGAAGTTTCTGTTCCTTTTCCTTCATGTACGCGAAGAGATCATCAATTTCCCTGACATTGGTGCTGTCCGTGGCGCCGCCTTCGCGGACGCGCTGTATACCGAGCAGCAGGGGCGAGGTATACCTGTGCGCGAGGACAAGGGAAACGACGAAGGAGATGCCGAGGAAGAGCAGGAAAAAGCACCCGATGATGGCGTAGCGCTTCAGGCAGAAGCTGATCGCCCTGTCCCGCGGCGTGAGCGCGGCGACGACCCATGTGCCGCTCTGCCCCGGCAGGGAAATGGGGGCCAGATGCAGGGGCCTGTCGAGGCCCACATAATCCAGATCCCCTCCCGTGTAGCGGTTGAAATTCGTTCCGGTGGAAACGGCAAAGTCGACAGGCGTTTTGAATTGCCCGGCATTTGTTCCGCTTGTGAAACCGCTGCCCACGCGCAGCAGGGCGCCGCCGGACGTTTCGTTCTTCAGGGCCAGCACGCCCAGCAGGCCCTTCGCCTCGTGCTGGGGAAGCCTGTGCGTCAGGCGGTACAAGAGAGAGTTTATCTCGAGGCCGCAGATCCCGTAGACGGTTCCATCGCTGCCGCGCAGCGGGACGGAAAGAAGCATGATTTTTTCCCAAGTGCCCGGCAGGGGAATCAGCCCGGAAAGAAAATATCCCCGGGCCGCATCCGGGTTATCAGCCGCCGCCTTCAGAAGTTCCCGGTAGAAAGGAAGCTTCCTGACGTTGAACTCGAGATTCCAGTTGTTGTGAAGCTCGATTTTGTGCCGCTGCGAGAGCCCGGGCTGGCCCCTGACAAGGAAGAGCTGGGGATCCACAGGTTCGGTGACAGTGATATGACCGATTTTCAGATAGACGCCGGCGCGGGAATCCCCGGAGCCGGGAAGCGCGCTGTTTACCGTCGCGTCCAGAATGACGAAGCTGGCGCTGCAGTCTGACTGCAGGAGGACGTTCCGTAACCAGAAGACGGATTTGTTCTCGAGGGTCCCTATTTCCACGGGATTGTCGGAAACCCGGCTGAAGGGGATGCCGTCCACCCTGAGTGTCCGCTCGATCATTTCGGACAGTTTCTGTCCGAGCAGAATGGCCCTTGCCGCGGCGGAACTCATCTGATCGGAAACGCTGCGCTCATAGCTTATGATATAGGAATCGAGGGCCCTTCCGATCTCCTTCTGGGGCATGGGACAGAGCCCGAACGAGATGAGGAGCGGAATGAGGCAGGTCAGCAGAATGGTGCTCAGGATGAAGAAGTAGAGAAGCACCCTCCCCCGCAGGGTCAGCGCAAACGGCCTGTTCCGGAAGATTTTCCGCAGGATGCCTCTCATGATGTCCTACCTTCCCGTCCGCGAGCTGAGGTTCCGGGCTGTTTCCTCCATTGTCACTGCCGTGAAGTCCGGCGGGAGGTTTCCGGAGGACATGTTCTTCCTGTAGTTCCCGAAAGCGTCGAGCATGGCAGAGGCAAAGCCGAATTCGATACCCGCGTATCCCTCAAAGACCGGCGGCCGGTAAAAGGACGAATTCGCGTAAATGTCCAGCATTACTTTATACTGATCCCTGTGCCTGTTATCAGGAAATTCCGCCCCGCCTTCCCTGCCGATCCGTCCGAGCGCCTTCTTCGTGACAGGATAATACCCGCAGCGGATGGCGAACGGGAGGTTGATGTCTTCAGAGGCAAGCCACCTGCAGAATATGGACGCCGCGTATTCTCGGTCGGGCGTGGACTTGAGCGCGCAGAGCCCCCCCCCGCGCTGTATGGCAAGCGGTTTTGCCCCCCTGAAGAGCGGAACCGGCAGCATGACAAGGCGCAGCGGAACGGTCGTGTTGTCGGCAAAGGTAACGGTATCCTTGAAGTACATGACGGATGCCGATGAGCCGATGCCGCAGACCGCTTCGCCGATCATCATGGCCTTGGTGCAGTATCCCGGGGACAGGTTGACTTCGCCTTTAAGCGCGGCCCGGGCCAGAGGCGTCCAGATTTTCTTCAGAACGGGACTCTCCCAGCTGATGCTGCCGCCTGAGAAGAAGGAACCGCCCAGGGCCTCGGTATTGATCATAAAATAATGCAGCCAGTCGTCGTACTTGAAAAACGCTTTGCCTCCTGACCACTGGTAATATTTGTCAGCCGCGCTGAACATGCCTTCCCATGTGGCGAGATCCGCGTAGGTGACGCCCGTGTCCCTGCTGAATTTGTCGAAAATGGAGGCGTTGACGTAAAGAATGTTGGTGGATTTGGTGATCGGGAAAACCCGCAGGCCGCCATCAAGGACGCCTTCTTCCAGGAATCCGGGAACAAAGGCTTCCTTCTCCTTTTCTGAAAACCATGCGTTCCAGTCGAGCGCCCTGCTGCTGCCCATGGCCGCCAGTGTCTTGGGGTAGCAGACGAAAAGGTCGGGGAGATCCCCGGATCCGGGCTGCAGGCGCGCTGCGGAGACGAGAGCGGAGTGGATGGCCGTGGAGTTCGATACGGATGTCACTTCGATGACGATGCCCCGCTCCTTTCCCTCTGTCCTGTTGAAGCGCTCGACGAGATCATTCATGGGAGATTCGGTCTGCGCCCCATAGACATGCCACATGGTCAGAGTGATTGGATAATCCCGTGAAAGGGGATCGCTGTCGCAGGAAGGGAGCAGACAGAAAAGGAGGAGCAGAACAAGGACGAGGCCCCTGTTTCCGGGCTGGGAAGAACTTCTTCTACCGAGAGGAATGCATGGGCCGCTCATCAGGATCTTTCTCCTATTCCCCGGCCGCGGTCCGGCCCTGCGGCACGTCCCCGGACGGAAAGCCGTTTTTGTCCTGCCGGTTCTCCGATTGTGCCCGGCGGATCGTCAGAAAGATGATTTTCTCTATCTATAGCGGTATTTTTTGCAGAAGTCATTACGGAGATGATTTATTCCGGTGCCGTTTTGCGCATACTGCTGTTACGAAAACGGGCGTCAGAGGCAGAAACTGAGTCTATCTACTTTTACGGGAAGGAGTGAAATATGTCCGACAATGACAGCTTTACCGAAACCACAAGTACCAGCTGGGGCTCACGGCTTGGCAGTTCCTTCGGGGGAATCGGCATGGGCATCGTCCTCTTCATTGCGGCGACGGCCCTTCTGTACTGGAACGAGGGCCGCGCTGTCCGCACGGGCGACGCCATAGCCGAGGCACAGCTTGCCACCGTCCCTCTGCCCTCCATAACCAAAGTCGATCCCGCCTTTGATGGTAAGACCGTGTACGCGACCGGACGGGCGGTGACGAAGGACGTGCTGACGGACTCCGACTTCGGCGTGAAGGTCAACGCCATCGGGCTGAACCGCAAGGCCGAATTTTATCAGTGGACCCAGCAGTCGAAGTCCGAAACGAAGAAGAAGCTCGGAGGCGGTGAGGAAACCGTCACCACATATACCTACTCAAAAAAGTGGGTTTCCTCTCCCGTGGATTCCCAGAGCTTCAAGAGCCCTTCCGGACATGAGAATACGGTCCGCGTCCAGACGGATTCGCAGAAGTTCATGGCGGATAACGTCACCTTCGGCGCCTACCGCCTCCCCAAGTTCCTGGTTAAGTCCATTTCCGGCGCAAAGCCCCTCGACATCAGTATGACGGAAGAACAGCGCGCTGAGCTGCAGAAGAAGCTCTTCTCCCGCGACCCGAATCCCTCTGCCCAGAGCGCCGGCGGTCCGACCACCATGGTGCACACCCAGGGCAACATGCTGTACTTCGGCCGCTCTCCCAGTGAGCCCCGCGTGGGCGACGTGCGCCTGACCTTCACTGAGATTCCCCAGAACGATATTTCCATCATCGCCACGGTTTCCGGCAGTACCTTTAAGCAGTTCCGCGCTTCCAACGGCAATACCTTCTCGAAGCTCAGCATGGGCGAGCAGGACATGAACGCCATGTTTGACGCTGCGAAGAGCTCCAACAGCATCATGACCTGGGTCCTGCGTCTCGCAGGCATCCTGCTCTGCATCGGCGGTATCAGAATGCTCGTGGCTCCCCTGCAGGTGCTGGCTGACGTCGTTCCGTTCATCGGCAGCATCGTGGGTCTCGGCACCAGCCTCGTCTCCGGCGTTATCGGAACGGCCTGGTCGCTCCTGGTCATCGCCTTTTCCTGGATTCGTTTCCGCCCCGTGCTCGGTGCCTGCCTGCTCGGTGCCGCCCTTCTGCTCTGCGCCGCCCTCATTCTGAGAGCCCGCGCCAGAAAGAAGCAGGCTCCGGTGAGAAGCTGACATTCCTTACCCCGCCCGGGTTTCCCCCTGACAGCCCTCCAGAGCTGGCAAAAAACGGGGAAACCCGGCGTACCTGTCAGAAGGGGCGTGTGGCAGAGCGCGCCTGAAAAAAATCAGATGGAGATTACACCATGCTCATTGCCCTCGTTGTGTCTGCCGGCATTCTCCTGTTTTTGTGCCTCTTCCTCATCGCGTACTACAATAAATTAGTCCGTGGCCGGAACCTTGTGGAGGAGGCCTGGAGCGGCATCAGCGTTCAGCTCAAACGGCGCCATGACCTCATCCCCTCGCTGGTCAACACGGTCAGGGGCTACGCGCAGCATGAGTCTGCCGTCCTCCGGGAAGTGACCGAGGCCCGCGCCTATGCCCTGGCCGCCTCTTCCGGAGCCGTGCAGGATGTCGCACAGGCCGAAAACGTCCTGAACCGGGCCCTGCGCTCCCTGTTCGCTGTCTCTGAAAATTATCCCCAGCTCAGGGCCAGCGAAAACTTCCTTCAGCTCCAGGAGCAGCTCGCTGAACTCGAAGACGCAATCCAGGCCTCCCGCCGCTACTACAACGGGACGGCCCGCGATCAGAATGATAACGTCCTCCAGTTCCCCGGCAACCTGGTTGCCAGGCTTTTCAGCTTTAACAGGGTTGAGTACTTCGAACTGGACAGCGAGGAGGATCGCCGCGTTCCCGAAGTGAATTTCGATACCGGCACCGCTCCCGCTCCGGCGCAGGCCGTTTCCCGGACAAACGCCGAATCCCCGAAGCAGGAATCCGGCCTCCAGAATCAGGGCCGCAGAATAGGTTTTTAGAAGACGCGCTTCTGACCGGGCTGAATGCTGAATGTTAACGCAAAAGATGAAGAACGCGCTTCCATCATCCCTGTAATATAAGTTAACAGGCTGAATTCATGTAATATATGAGAGAATATCTGGCACACCGGGACAATGCCGGTGTGCCAGGGAAATATGTCTCAGAGCTCCGGCTTCACCACAGACCGGGAAAAACGCCCCGGGCCATTCCCTCTGCGGAAGACGCTGGCCGGGGAATCCGCCAGACATGACCATCCGGGACACAGGAGGCCTGATGAAACGAACGCTGATCATATTCCTCATGCTGCTGGCCATGGCTTTTCCTGCCCTGTCCCAGGCTGCCGGCGAAGGCGGGGAACGCATCCTGGATTATGCCGTGACAGCCCGTGTGGAGGAGGACGCATCCCTCGTGGTGACGGAGCGCATCACCGTCAGCATTGAGCATAAGGCCATCATCCACGGCATTTACCGCATCTATCCCGTGAAGATCCGCGAAAACGGCGACGTCCTGCGCCATTATGGCTTTGAGGTGCTTTCCGCGAAGCTCGACGGGAAAGACACTCCGTATTCCGTCACGGAAGAAGGGTATACAGCCGGCGTGGCCATGGGTGATCCGGAGAGTAAGGCTCCCAGAGGCAGTCATACCTATGAGCTCACCTACAGGACAACGGGACATGTGCGTTTCCTTCCTGCCCGCGATGAGATTTATTACAATGTGACCGGCAACTTCTGGAAATTCCCCATAGATCACGTGTCGTTCACGCTGGAACTCCCGGGCGGCGCTTCGCCTGAGGCTGTCACGGCTTTCACGGGCGCTCTGGGCGCAAAAGGCGCGGAGTACCGGATGACCGGCCCCTCCGCCCTTGAAACAACGGGGGCTCTCAGCCCCGGAGAGGGAATTACCGTGGCCTTCGGTTGGAAGAAAGGAATCGTCACGGAGCCGGAAAAAAATCTCTCCGACTTCATGGGGGACAACCGTGCGCTGACTCTCTCCGCCATTCCCCTCTTCCAGCTCCTTCTCTTTCTCCTTCTCCGCCTGCTGTGGACGCACCGCCGCAGGGGCGTTGCCTACCCCCTGTTCCACGCTCCCGAGGGAATGTCTCCCGGCGCTGTCGCGTGTCTCAAAAACCGCTCTTACCCCGCGGCCCTGATTCAGGCCGACATTCTCTGGGCCGCGGTCAATGGTTTCCTGCGCATGCGCCTGAGCGACAAAGAGACCATCACCCTTGTCAGAACAGCTCCCGCACCCCGCAGGCGGCGCCCTCTTCCCGAATGGTGCGCGGCTCTTCTCCGGGGCATACAGAGCGCGCTCTTTCCTTACGGGAAGGAGTCGGTCATTGACCTCCGCAGTGCTAAGGAAGGCAGAGACCGGGACACGATAACCCGGAGTTATCTGAACCTTAAGAAAAAGTATGAAAAGAAGCTGAAAGGGGCATGGACCGAAACAAGGCTCCCCGGCATCATCAGCACAGCCGCCGGACTGGGGCTTTTCTGGTTTGCCATGGACTGCGGCATTTATTACCCCGGCCTGAACTTTGATCCGCCGCTCACTGCATCGCAGATGCTGTTCTTTGTGGGAGGCTTTGCCGGCCTGTGCATGCTCTTTGCCTACGGCTTCAGAAAAACACGCGCCGTGTTCTCGGGAGTGCGCCGGATAGCGGGCATGGTCCTGAGCGTGGGCATGATTCTTCTGCTTGCGCTTCTCCTTTTCTTTTTGCTGGATTTCGACCTGGCGTTCTTCGCCGGTTCCGCTCTTGTCATGTGTATCGCCGTGTGGAGCCTCTACCGCCCCTGCGCGCGCCTCAGCGACAGAGGGGACAGGATGGACACGGAAATGCGCGGGCTCGAGATGTACATCCGCACGGCTGAAAAGCACAGGCTCGCGAAAATCAACGCGCCGGAAGACACCGTGGAAAAATACGAGGAGCTCCTTCCGTACGCGGCGGCCCTGAACTGCGCCGAAGCCTGGCAGAAGCGTTTTGATCCCCTCCTGGCCCGCCTGAATTACGTGCCTGACTGGATTGACGAGCCCGGGACCCAGGATGTGTTCACACCGAAGAGAGTCAGCCGGATCATCAGAACCGTCGCCGGCCCCTCCGCCATGACGAGAGCGGTGAGCGCGGGGGCAGCGGCGTACGCTGCTGCCACATCGGGCTACGCGGGCAGCGGCAGCACGTCTTCTTCTTCCGGATTCAGCGGCGGTTCATCCGGCGGCGGATCCGGCGGCGGTGGCGGAGGAGGATGGTAATCCGTCCGGAAAGAAACCCGCTCTTCCCCGGCGTCCACCGCGTCAGCGCTGTTCTTCCTCCCTCCCTGTGACCAGACTCCTTCCTCAGGCCCCTGCGGCTGAAGCTCTGCGCTTCCTCCGCCGGGGCCGCTTTATATCCGCCGTCCGGAAGAGAGCGGCGGAAGAAAGGTACCAGCCTGGGAGCTGGCCGCAGGATCGGAAGACATACGGGAGACGCCGCGGAAGCGAGACAGGACAGGGAGTCTGGCCGGATTGGAGCGGGAATGCCGCCCTGCCCTTTCGCGGGAAATGACGCCTGTTCCACTCAGGTTATTTTCCGAGCGCCCTGACGGCCTCTTTTTCTTCCGCGGAGAGCTTCGTGGATTCCAGGATTTTCCGGATGGCTTTCTGCCGGATAACAGGATCGAGTCTGTCCTTTCTGAAATACGCCGTCATCTTTTCCGGGTGGCGGAGATACAGGATGGAGAGAGCCCACGCGGCGGCCATCATGGCGTAGTACGGCTCATTCCGGAGCTTTCCGAGCACAGCCAGATCCCGCTCAAGCCATTCCTCATCAGGGTAGTAGAAGAGGAGCATCACGCAGGCGAAACGCACGTCGAATTCCCTGTCTGAGCGGAAGTACGGGGCAAGAAAGTCCCAGACGTCTTCCAGGCAGGTTCTGGCGAATTTTAGTCCTGAGCAGAAGCTGTCACAGACTGACCAGTTGCGGATCCGCGGAACGAAATCCCGGATGAGCCGGAATCGTTCTTCCACGCTGCACACTGCGTACCCGATGACCATGCCCTGAAGCATCACTTCCTCAAATGTCTCGTTTTCACCGGCCTTCAGGAAGGCTCTCCAGTTCTCTCCGGCCGCGATGCTGCGGGCCAGCTTTCGCAGATCCGGCAGCCGCACGCCGAGAACCCGCTCCCCTGGCGGCAGGAGATGAGCGGAAAAATCCCTGTACTTTGCGTCCGCCATTCCGGCGAGCTTTTCCCGTATGGTCATGGTGCCTCCCTTTCCTGGACAGTGTGCCGGCATTCTGTTTCTGCTCCCTGCCGCAGAAGGGCGTTCCGCCCCGCAGCGGCTGCCGGGCACAGGGAAAAGCCAGGGGAAAACGTTTTCCCCGGCTTTCATTCCTGATCAGCAGCCTGTGCCGTCGATACGGCAGGCGCTTCCGTCAGCGGGCCTGGATTTAAGTCCCACGTCTTCAGGCTTCAGCGTCACGGTTCCGTCTTCAAGGACAAAGCAGGGGATTCCCGCGTAGCCGTTCTTCTTCGCGTCATCGAAGGCAGGGCTGGTGTCGCGGAGCCTCAGGAATTCCTTGAGATTCTTCACGTGAGCGCCGATGTCGACACAGCGGAATTTCTCATTTCCTTCTATCTGGGCATCGACATAGCTGCAGTCCACGCAGGTGGGCATGCCGTATACGGTAATCATTGGTCTGCTCCTTTTTTTGTTTTCTGAAAATCTGCCGCAGACGGGGGAAAGTCCGCGGCTAAAACATGTTCGTCGAAATTTCCGCGGAGTCGTTTTTCCCGCCGCGGTGATCCGAGGCGGATTTCGCCACCGTGGTTTTATAGCGGCTGTCCCCGTAGTAGGTAAGCCTGTAATGCTTTCCCTTGTCCCTGATGGTAAACCCGAGGTTCATGAGCTCCTGACGGATGGGATCGGTCATCGTCCTGTAGCCTTTGAAAAGATTTTTGATGACGGTTTTGCGCTTTTCCGTCAGATGCCTGTACCCGTTCTTCTGCAGAATATCGCTGTAGACATCATATCTCCGGGATTTCGGCGGGCAGTCCTTCAGCTTTTCGCTGATGGCGTCCAGGATCATCTCACGGATTTCGCCGGGATAGAGATCTTCCTCGTCCCCGCGGACCAGAACCGGCGTATCGGGAGCCGCGGATGCGCGTGCCAGCATGGCCTGGTTTTCCTGCTGCAGGGAGTAGTTGGCGCGCGTGAGCTCATTCAGCCTGGTCCGGAGCCTCTCGTTTTCCTGATCAAACTCTCCCATGTACTTCTGCACTTCCGCCTCGGCCTCCTGCCGGGCCGTTTCGGCGGCCATCTTTTTCTGACTGTCCCACTTCTCCCGCATGATGGCATTGGTGACGCCGTCCCAGGTATAGAGCTGCGGTATTTTCTGGGCGTTGTCGTACTGAAAGACGGCACTGGTTACTTTTTCCAGAAGAATATCGTTATACTCGTCGTATTCCCTGTCGATGAAGCGCCGGTGCCGTCCGTTGGGATAATAAATGCCGACGCTTCCATGATATTCACCCTGATCACCGCACGCTTTCCTGACTGCGTGATTCAGAGAGATATCACTCTGCAGCAGAACGTGAGCCGCACCCTTGAGCCTGCTCCCGAGTCTGGCGCAGTCCAGGGGATCCGCATTGAGGCTGGTCTTCGAGACGTAAACAATGGGAAGCCGGTATTTCCGCTCACCGCTGATAATATCGGGAAGTATGCCGAAATTGCCCTGCGTTATGAGAAGGGGCTCCCTGGCAACGGGGAGATCCAGATCATCCTTCAGATATCCCTTCCCGATAAGGAGCGTCAGAAAATGCGGGGTTGAGAACGCCAGGTTTTCCATCGCTGCGTCTTCGGTGTAGCTCCTGTCCAGCCGGACGGCCATCTTCATTTCCCCGAAGTTCATAATGTAGTCCGTGTCCCAGACGGCACCGTTATCCTGTTGCTTTTCGTAGCGGACAGCGATGATATTGTGCGCAGGGCATTCTTCTATGTCGAGCCAGAGACAGTCGCTGCCGAAGCGGATGTTCCGCTCGCCATTCCACCGCAGATCCCTGATAATGTTTTCTTCATGCTGATCATTCTGGTTCCAGTCTATGACCAGCTGAATGAAGTTATCCTTTGTCAGAGCCGGACTGATATCGAGTATGGTCGAGTAAAGTAACATCTCAGATCTCCCCCGCCTGTGTCAGGCCTTTGTGCATGCTTTTTCCCTTTATACCATGAAAGTTCTATCTTTTCCGCACCCGGGATGCCGCGTCAAGCATCAGCCCTGCCCATCAGCCCCGTAACTTTGGAGCGGGCAGTGCTATCCGGACCAGCTTTTCGTCCTCGCCATGAGCGCAGCCTCCTTGGAGGAAGCCCGGGCGGAAGCTCCCGGAAAGACCTGGAAGCCCAGATGCTGTCTTCCCGCCGGAAACGCTGCCGCAGTCTTTGCGTGATACTGCAGATGCAGGGGGCCGCAGGCCTCAGGAATGGAAGCCCCCGGGACCCGGTCCAGAGGATATTGTGGGTTGTTCCCGGAACAGACCATGAGAGAAAATCGAGGATAAGGGGGTATCCATTTGGAATCCGGGGAACCGGAGACTTCACCCGCCGGCTCGAGACCGGAGGCTTCAGGGCATCGGAGGAACCTGCGCCCCATCCGGAACTGTCAGGGGATGCTTTTCCGGTTTTGCAGAGTCCGGATGTCTCTGTCAGGGGGAAAAGCTGAAGAATTGAGTGAACATTCAAACAAATTTTTACTACAGAGAATATTTTCAGTGTGGCGATACAAAAATGATAATCTGAGACACAAAAATATCTGCCCGGGAGAAAACTCCAGCTTTCTGATTTTTTCTCTTCCCTCATAAAATCAGACATTGTGTCTGATTTTTTTCAATAAAAGAGGGCTTTTTTACGGATATTCAAAATTTATGCTGTATATGAAAAATGATGATGGACGAATTTTGCGTTGCTCCTGGGCAGGATGACTGTATCTGGCCGGCTGCAGTTAAAAGAAATTTTTGTATTATTAATGAGACAATACAATATTTAAAATTTTATATAACATGAAAAATTTTCTGTAAAAATATGTTAAAAGTTCTTTCTGGGGGAAGATAATACCCACTCCGAAAAGCAGAGAAAAAACAAGTATTAGAAAATTATTATCATTATCATTCAGACAAACATAGCCCCCATCTGTCTGGCGATTTTTCCATTACTACCTGAATTTTAATGGTTTTTTATAATTTTGCAGGCAGGCGGCCAGCCGGAAAGACGTTTTCTGCCCTTGTTAAGCATGAAAGTTTTTTGAATGTTTACAAAACATCCTATTGAAAAAAATTTTTTTCATTATAATTTCACGCAGGAATCTAGCCGAAGAGTCCTTTGAAACATTTTTTATGGACTCAGCTATCAGAGGAAACAGGGACGCGCGCTCTTTTTGCGCCATTGAGCTGTCGTATCTTGTGTGCTGGAGCCATCGGAGGAAATGCTATGCAGACGAAAAAGGCCATTGGGAACCTGCTCAACAGGTATCGGGCAGTACTGAAAAAATGTCACCTTCTGAATACCTTCGGGACGCTGGCACTGGCGTCAGCGTTGATGGCGGCGGGAGCTGGTTCTGCCCTTGCAGCGAGCTGGGGATGGGTGAATAAATCGGCCGAAGGTCCTTACACAGCTTGGACATCTATTAACAAAGATACAACAATAGTAAACGGCAAGGTCGAAGGCAACACACTTAATTCCACTGCTGAAAAGGATGTAATTGGGTTTGTTTATTTTGCTGGTTTTGAAAAAGACAGCGGTACTGCAGTAACAATCACAGATAGCTCCTTTAAAAATAATACGATCTCTGCCAAATATGGTGTTAGCGCTGGTGGTATTATGAATAAAGGTATGACCATCGATCTGAATAATGTTGAATTTTCCGGCAACAAAATCAGTTCTGGTGGCTATTCCAATGGCGGAGCCATTTACGCCGATGCAGCTAAAAATGACGACGTTGGAGTCAAGGAGGGAATCCTGAATTTTAATGTCACGAAGGATATGATTTATTCCGGCAATACAGTTGAAGGAAAAGCAGACACCTGGACGGATACGTATGGCGCCGTTGCCGCTCCTGTCTCCGGCGGCTTCCTTTACCTCGATAGGAACAGCACCGCGAACTTTAATATCTCTGACGGCGCGACCCTGACTATTGGCGCTGAAGATGCCAGCGGACATATGGACTCCATCGCGAGTTCCCTTGCTATCGATGAAGCCAGCAAAGTCAAGAGTTCGACACTCGTCAAGAAAGGCGGCGGTACGCTGACCGTCAACAGCCAGCTCAACGATTTTTACGGTCATGTGGCTGTCCAGGAAGGCACCATGAACGTGACCAAGGACTGGGATGTCAAGAACGACATCTCCGTCAGCGGCGGCACGCTTAATCTGGCGAATGCCAGCCTCGTCAAGGTTCCCGATATCGAATACATCGGTACTGACGGGAAGACAAAAAAGACGCTGACATCTGACAAGACCCCTGCCGGCAGGATCAATATTTCCGGCGGCACGGTGAACGCTGACAGCCTGACTGTCGGGGAAAAGAGCTCTGTGGATATGACCGGCGGCGAGCTCAACATGAAGAACTCGCTCACGCTGAATGGCGCCATGACGCTTTCCGGCGGCGCAGCGGCGACTGTTGCTATGCCGGATAAGGGCGGCGTCAGCGCCGGTTCCGGCGAATCGCTGCTTGCCCTCGGCCAGCCTGTTACCCTGGGTAACAGCGCCAAGCTCCATGTCGGTACGGTAAGCGGCGATGCCACTGCAGCCTTCGGTTCGGACTCCATTCTTGTGGTGAACGGCGGCGTCTCTTCCCAGAACGCCATGATTAACGGCAGCGGCAACCTTTCTGTCGGTGATGGGGCCCAGCTCTATGTCACTGACGCCAAGGCTAACACGAAGTACATCATTACCAAAGGTCTGAGCCAGGACTCTTACTGGAGTAACGCCAACCTCATGGCTAACCGTCTTATCAGGGGCACTGTCTCTGAGGAAGGTGACCAGGTTGTCGTGACGACGGAAGTGCAGGACGTCTCTCAGGCTCTTCCCGGTGTCATTCCGGCGACAGCGCTGACGGCGATGCTCTCTCAGAACCTGAACAATACCGAGTCCGATGCCATGGGCGTGCGTTTCCTGAGCCGGGCCATCGAACCTCTCTACATGCCTGATGACAAGACCGCGGTCACGACCATCAATGAAGTCTCCCGCGCCGCTGTCATGGCCGGTGTGCAGAACACGGCACTCCGTCTTGCCAACGCCGCTTCAGATACCGTCCTTCATCATATGTCTCTCGGAAACTTCGATTCCGGCAACACCGTCCACAAGGATGGCACCGATGTGTGGGCTACGCCCATGTATGGCAATATCTACACTCACGGCATGAACGTCTCTGACGATTCCGTTGTCGGCAATTACGGCGGCCTCGCCATTGGCGCCGATACCGAAATCGGCTCGTTCGGAGGCGGCATGC
>ENA-ORSS01002230-ORSS01002230.1-human-gut-metagenome-genome-assembly--contig:-NODE-2230-length-17916-cov-5.945804_pt1 | contig 17916 bp, 18 predicted proteins | sample MGYA00241899_ERZ509162 | MGnify/ENA primary metagenome ERZ509162 (study PRJEB26280, sample SAMEA2338641) | human gut metagenome | biome: human gut; feature: human-associated habitat; material: faeces... | reverse complement strand
TGTCAGCGTCGAGGACGACGACCTGGTCGAAAAGGTCTTCAACCTCTATCTGGCCGAGGCCGAAGCCGACGAGGAAGCGGAAGACGAGCAGCGACTCATAGCTCCAAGCAAGAGCGCAGAGCCCTGTCGAGATGCTGTAGAGCAGCACCGTGATGGTGAAGACCTTCTTGCGGCCGATGCGGTCGGCGACCGTGCCGGCGAGCACAGCGCCGAGCGCCATGCCGATGAGACCAATCGAGCCAATCCAGCCGGCCTGCGCGGGCGAGAGCCCCCAGTCCTTTGTCAAGACAGGCAGAACAAAGGCAATCAGGCCCGTGTCCATCGAGTCAAAGAGCCAGCCGAGGCCCGTGACCATGAGCAGCTTGTACTGGAAGGAGCCGACAGGCAGCGCTTCCAAGCGTTCGAGAATCATGCAAATAACCTCTTTCCCAAAAATCCCTGAAATCCCTGAACGAAAAATAAAGATGATATCTTTTTATCAACTGTCATGACAGCTGAATGCGTTACTGTTATTGTAGTCGATTTTGGGCAAAATGCAAGAGGCCTTCGCGAAGTCGGATGAACTCATCGATGAGTCGGGCGAAACCGAGTGAAACCGAAGGGAATCGATGGATTTCCTTTACAGAGCAGGGGCTTGCGTTGTAAGATGGATGTGTTAAATTTTTTCGTGACATGCAGGAGGGATTCATATGAAGAAAGTACTGACGATCGCGGGCAGCGATTCGAGCGGCGGCGCCGGCGTGCAGGCGGATCTCAAGACGATGCTGGCCAACGGTGTCTACGGCATGAGCGCCATCACGGCGTTGACAGCGCAGAACACGCAGGGCGTCCGCATGGTGCAGGAAGCCACGCCGGAGTTCCTGGCAGCAGAGCTCGATGCGGTCTTCGAGGACATACGGCCCGATGCCGTCAAGGTCGGCATGGTCGCCTCGCCTGCGCTGATCCATGTCATCGCGGATAAATTGAAGGCCTATAAGGCCGAGCATGTCGTCGTGGACCCCGTCATGGTCGCGACGAGTGGCGCCAAGCTGCTCGTGGACGAGGCCATCGAGGTGCTCGTGCAGGAGCTCTTCCCGCTCGCCGAGGTCATCACGCCGAACATTCCCGAACTCAGCGTCCTGACGGGGGCAGAGATTGCGGATGAGTTTGCCTTCGAGCAGGCGGCGAAGAAGCTCGCCGCAGAGGCCAAGGTCAATGTACTCGCCAAGGGCGGCCACTTCGCGGGCGACGCGAGCGACCTGCTCGTCCTCGCAGGCGGCGAGGGGGAGCAGTGGTATCGCGGCACGCGTGTCGCGAATCCCAACACGCATGGCACGGGCTGCACGCTGTCGAGTGCCATTGCTGCCAACCTCGCGAAGGGCTTCGACCTCGACGAGTCGATCGGCCGCGCGAAGTCGTACCTGTTCGGTGCCCTGCTCGCCAAGATGGACCTCGGCAAGGGCAACGGCCCCGTCGATCACGGCTGGAACCTTCATGGCGATTTCTTCGAAAATTGAGTGACATCGTAGCGGGGGCGGGGGCATCTATTTCGGCTTCGGCGCTCAGCTGAATGAGCCCCATGTCACTTGGGGGCCTGCTGAGACTTCGCCGCCTGCCGCGGCGTTCTGACATCGCCTGCTTAGCCCGGTTCTGCTTGGGGCTCAGCCCTTCGGGTGGTCGCTTCGCTTCTGCAGGCGAAATAGATGCCCCCGCCCCTTGTTCAGCCTGTTTCGGCTTCGGCGCTCAGCTGAATGAGCCACATGCCACTCGGGTGCTCTACCGAGACTTCGCGGCCTGCTGCAAATAAAAAAGCCCCGCAAGGGGCTTTTTTTGTTTATGCACAGAAGTGACAGAGTTGAAACATATGTGAAAGTAATTGAGAAATTCATTGAGAATGGCAGAAAAATCATTAGAAAACATAGGGAAATGATTGCAAGTGTGGCTTTTCACTGCTAAGATAAGACTCAACAAGAGAGCAAACGAGAAAGAGCTTCACAAATGTGAATACAGATATAGAGAATGAAGAACGAGAAAAGAGGAGGGGAGATCACCATGGTGCCAGTGGAGAAACGCATCCTGATCAAGGCGGCCAGCATGTACTACCTCGATCACATGAAGCAGAGCGAGATCGCGAGGCGCATGGGTGTCGACCGCACGACGGTCAGCAAGTACCTCAAGAAGGCGATGAACAACGGCATCGTCAAGATTGAGGTCGAGAGCGATTCGTATGAGGAGATCGAAGCGGCGCTGGAGCGGCGCTTCGGCCTGCGTGAGGCGTACGTCGTGCCCAAGAGCTACGATATGCTCGCCATCAAGCAGAGCATGGCGCAGGCCGGGCTCAACCTGCTGCGCCGCATCATGGCCGACGGCCAGATCATCGGCATGGCTTGGGGCTCCACGATACAGGAGCTCACGAAGCGCGCGCACCGCGAGAAGATGCCGCAGCTCGACATCGACTTCGTGCCGATTGACGGCGGTCCGGAGAGCATCGACAGTGACCACCACGTCAATACCATCTGTTACGAGATGGCCAAGACTGTCGGCGGCCGCAGTCATTTCATCTACGCGCCGGCCATCACGCGCACGTCGGAGATACGTGATGCCATCCTGCAGGATGCGAATTACGAGAAAATCTCGCAGCTCTGGCAGCGGCTCGACATCGCGATCGTCGGCATCGGCGCGCCGGTCAAGTCATCGAACCTCGTCTGGGCCGGTTACTTCGGACGCGATGGCATCGACTCGATGCGGCGGACCGGAGCCGTGGGGGAAATCTGCTCGGTCTTTTACGACAAGGACGGCAATCCCGTACAGACCCCGTTCACAGACCGCACGATCGCTGTGCCGCTCGATACTCTGCGGAATCTGCCGTACTGCATCGGCATGGCTGCCTCGCGCGAAAAGGTGCCGGCCATCATGGGCGCACTGCACGGCCACCTCATCAATGTGCTGATCACCGATGAGTCGACAGCGACCATCTTGCTGCATGAATGACGAGAGAGGAGAGAGATTCATGATGTGGACCTTATTCATCGCGGCTATCGCAATCTGGGTGCTGCAGACGGCACTGACGCTCTGGCAGTTCCGCCGCTTCAACCGTCGGCTCAAGGAGCTCCGTCAATCCGGACCCGTGGCCATCGGCAAGGCGAAGGGCCGCTTCCTTGCAGGTGCCATCGTGCTGCTCTGCATCGATGCGGACTGCTGCATCGTCAAGGGCGAGATCATGGAGGGCGTCACCGTCTTTGCCAAATGCCGCCCCTTCTCCGCATTGAACGGGCTGAATCTGCTCGACCTCAGCGAAGCGCTCTGCGAGGAGCAGGGGCTCACGCGCCAGCAGATCAAGGCGGCCCTGAGTGCGCGTCAGGATTATCTTTCGTATCAGGAACTCCAGCGGGAGCAACAACTTACTCCCGCTAGAAGATAAAAAATAAGGGAAAAAGAAAAAGGAGAGATTTTGATGGACACAATGGTTTTCTTGGCACAGGGCTTCATCGGCATGTTCAACAAGGGCGGTGAGACCTTCGTCGGCTGGGTCAGCGGCATCATCCCGACGCTCGTCTGCCTGCTCGTCGCGATGAACTCGATCATCGCCTTCGTCGGCCACGAGAAGATCGAGAAATTCGCGCGCATCTGCGGTGGCAACGTCGTTACGCGCTACATCCTCTTGCCGGTCGTCGGCACGTTCTTCTTCTGCAATCCGATGACCTTGTCGCTCGGCAAATTCCTGCCGGAGTACTACAAGCCATCGTATTACGCAGCGGCCTCGGCCTCCTGCCACACGCTCAACGGCCTGTTCCCGCACGTCGACCCAGCGGAGCTCTTCGTCTTCCTCGGCATTGCCAACGGCATCTCGGCGCTCGGACTGCCGACCGTCGACCTCGCGCTGCGCTACTTCCTCATCGGCATCGTCATCAACTTCCTGCGCGGCTGGATCACCGACTTCATGACGGCCTACGTGCAGAAGCAGCAGGGCGTGAAGCTCAGCAAGGAGCTCGTCGCGACGAAGGACTGAAATGCGGCTGCGTAAAAAATTTTCAATGATAGTACATTATATGAACATATGTGACATATGAAAAGGGAGAAGAGCATCATGGCAGAGTATAAAGACGTCATCGTCACGGCTGGTTCCGGCGGCTTCGGCGGCCCGCTCAAGCTGCACCCTGACGCAAAGCAGAACAAGATCGTCAATATCACGGGCGGCGTCATCTCGCCCGTCGCCAAACGGCTGGCTGAGATGACGGGCTGCGAGCTCGTCGACGGCTTCAAGACGAGCGTCCCCGACGACGAGATCCTCGCTGTCGTCATCGACTGCGGCGGCACGCTGCGCTGCGGCATCTACCCGCAGAAGCGTATCCAGACCATCAACCTCAACCCGACTGGCCCGAGCGGCCCGCTCGCGCAGTACATCAAGCCGGACATCTACGTCTCGGCGGTGCGCGAGAAGGACCTGGCTTTTGCCGAGGGGCAGGAAGTCCCGATTGACCATGCACCGGCAGAAGAGCAGGCAGCAGATACAGCGGCACCGGGCGGCGTCAGCGGCCGCCACTACGACACGTCGAAGAAGATCTCAGAGCAGCAGGCCGGCTTCATGGCGAAGGTCGGGCAGTTCATGGGCGGCATCGTCGCCGTCTTCTACCAGGCCGGCCGCGAGACCATCAACACGATGATCAAGACAATCCTGCCGTTCATGGCATTCGTCTCCATGCTCATCGGCATCATCCTCTCGACCGGTATCGGCGACATCATCGCGCATCTGCTCGTGCCGCTGGCCGGCAACATCGGCGGTCTCGTCATCCTGTCGCTGATCTGCTCCTTCCCGTTCCTCTCTCCGTTCCTCGGACCGGGCGCCGTCATCGCGCAGGTCATCGGTGTGCTCATCGGTGTTGAGATCGGCAAGGGAGCCATCCCGCCGCACCTCGCACTGCCGGCACTCTTCGCCATCAACGCGCAGTGCGCCTGTGACTTCATCCCGGTCGGCCTCGGCCTCGCAGAAGCCGATGCCAAGACCGTCGAAGTTGGCGTGCCGTCTGTGCTCTACTCGCGCTTCATCACGGGCCCGCTTTCCGTCATCCTCGCTTGGCTGGCCAGCTTCGGGCTCTATGAGAGCTGAGAGCGCGAGGGAGTATATGAACGCTTACACCATTTGATTGCATATAAACAGGAGGTCATCTCATGAAAAAGTATTACAGCACCATCGTGCAGGAACTCGGCGCGCAGGTCCATGCCTTCAAGGACGCGCGCATGCTCATCATGTTCAACGAGAACGCACCGCAGGAGCTTCGCGAATACTGCGTCCTGCACCGCGGCAACAAGCTCGAGGACACGGTAGAGCCCGGTGACATCTTCCGGCTCGGCAAGACGGACTACAAGATCGTCTACGTCGGCAGCCAGGTCCAGAAGAACCTGCGCGACCTCGGCCACATCACGCTGCGCTTCAATGCCAATGAAGAAGGAGAGAATCTGGAGGGCAGCCTCTACCTCGAGAACAAAGAGGTCGGCGACATCGAGCCGGGTGAGGAGATTGCCATCTATAAGCCCTGAGTGCCCGGGGAAAGTCCGGCAAGAACAAGTAAAGCAAGACAAAAAGACAAGCAAGATAGGAGAGATAGTCATGGCTTCATGGTTGAATCTGGAAGGTAAAACAGCAGTGGTTACGGGCGGTGCTTCGGGCATCGGCAAGACGGTGGTCCAGTCGTTCCTCGACAACGGCGCGAATGTCGTCGTCTGCGATATGAACCCCAAAGAGCCGGAATTTGAGCGCGGCGAGGGCAGCGGCGACGTGCTCTACGTCGTGACGGATGTGACGAAGGCCGACAGTGTCCGCGCGATGGTCGAGAAGGCCAAGGCGAAGTTCGGCAAGCTCGACATCCTCGTCAACAACGCCGGCATCAACATCCCGTGCCTGCTCGTCGACCCCAAGGACCCGTACGGCAAGTATGAGCTCAATGAGCGTGTCTACGACAAGGTCACGAATGTCAACATCCGCGGCGTCTACCTCATGGCGCAGGCCCTCGGCCATGAATTCGTCAAGAACGGCAAGGGCGTCATCATCAACATGAGTTCCGAGAGCGGCCTCGAGGGCTCGGAGGGCCAGAGCATCTACGCGGCGACGAAGAACGCCGTCAACTCCTTCACACGCTCCTGGTCGAAAGAACTCGGCCGCTACAACGTCCGCGTCGTCGGCGTGGCACCGGGCATCCTCGAGGCAACGGGTTTGCGCACGCTGGCCTACGAAAAGGCACTCTCCTACACGCGCGGCATCACCGTCGAGGACCTGCGCAAGGGCTACAAGAACACGAAGACGACGCCGCTCGGCCGCAGCGGCAAGCTCACCGAAGTCGCCAACCTCGTGCTCTTCCTCGCAAGCGACCGCGCTTCCTACATCCACGGTGTCACCTATAACGTCGCAGGCGGCAAGACGAGAGGCTGAGCCACTCCCCGTACGATCCTTACATCCTCCGCTATATCCTACATCTACATCTATATCCGATATTCCTTTGGTCTTGGGATGCACTCTATGGTTGAGTGCATCCTTTTTTTATGGGCACGTCGAAAAATTTGCCTGACGGTGTCAGGCGTGATAAGATGAAAAGGCAATGTCAGAAAGGAAGAGATACGATGAAGATAAAGAGAATCGCGAAGCTGCTGGGCTTCTGCTGCCTGACGGCGGGACTGGCGCTGCCGACGGCCACGCAGGCAGCTACGGGCGATAACGGCCATGTCACGGCGACCTCGGTGCTCGCGGAGAAGGCAGGCCATCAGCCGGCCGTCACGGAGACGCAGGCGGCGCAGCAGCTTGAGGCAGCGGCCAAAGCCGAGGCCGCCAAGGGGCCGTCTGTCGATATCCGCAGTGTCCGGCTCGTCTGGGACCACGTGCCGGGAGCCGTCAAGTACCAGGTCGAGCTGCTTGGCTCGGCCGATGACACGTTGACGAATGTCATCATGACGCAGAACCAGATCTTCGCCAACGGCGTCGACATCGATGTGAGCCGCTACGGCAAGGCCGCGGCGAATTTCTACTGGAAGGTACGCGGACTTGACTACAACGGCAATCCCGTCAACTCGTACTCCACGCCGCAGCCGATTGCCTCTGGCACGCTGAACCCGACGGCACCGCTCGCGACGTCAGCGTACGACAAGATGGACTATGCGGCCGAGTACCCCGTCTACGCCTGGATCCCGATGCCGGGTGCCAAGCACCACGAAGTGCAGGTCTACCGCGAGGAGGGCTCGCAGGACATGTACCTCAAGACGCTGCAGGCCGGTGAGTACGACGTCTACGACTGGGATGCCTACACGACGCCGGGCCGCTACTACTGGCGCGTGCGCTCCGTGGATGCAGACGGCGCACCGCTGAGCGACTGGTCGGCGAAGAACGGCTTTACGGTGACTACGCCAACGCCGATTGCTGCGCTCGGCGACAGCATCACGCATGGCGGCGGTGTCATGAGCGTGCCGCCATCGGACCCGCTCTACAACTGGGAGACGTATTCCCCTGTGCCCATCAAGAACCTCGGCGTCAGCGGCAATACGACGCAGGACATGATCGACCGCTTCGAGCACGATGTCCTGCCGTTCTCGCCGCGCATCCTCGTCATCATGGGCGGCGTCAACGACTACCGCGCTGGCACGTACGGCTGGACCGTCGTGCAGCACCTCAAGGCGCTCAAGGAGAAATGCGCGGCCTACGGCATCATCCCCGTCTTCGTGACGCCGACGCCGATTAACCCGAGCCTCATGATCCACCGCGCTGGTATCGAGCACCCGACGCCCGACTGGCTCACGCATCAGCAGTACGTCTGCGCCTGGGTCAAGAAGCAGCCGTACTCCGTCGATGTCGCCAGCGCCCTCGCAGACGAGCGCGGCTGGCTGCGGTCCGACTACACGACGGACGGCCTGCACCCCGACTACCTCGCCAAGAAGTCGATGGGCGAGAAGATCGGCCAGTACCTTGAGTCGACCTTCCCATGGGTCACGCAGAGCCTGACGAAGAAGACGAACTCCTGACCGAGTTTTATCGCCATATGCAAAAAGCCGCATTCCCTTTCGTGGAATGCGGCTTTTTCGTGCCTGTTCAGCCCTTGATGTGGATGCCCGTGATCGTGTAGCCGCTGCCGGCGAGCGCGCGGCGGATCTCGTCGTCGCTGACCTCGCGCGTCATCTTGACGACGGCGTGATTGCGGTGCAGGTTGACCTCGGCGGCAGCGCCGTCAATCGTGTCGAGTGCCTGCTCGACGCGGGCCTTGCAGTGGCCGCAGGTCATGCCCTCGATGTCGACAATCTTCGTCTCGACGATCGTGCCCGTGAGTTTCTTTTTCGGCACCTTGACGTCTCCGCCGCCGCAGCAGCTGCTCTCTCCACGCCAATGCTTGACGACGCCTTTGAGTGCGAAGAACAATGCCACGAGGACGAGTATGCCGACGATTGCTGTAGCCATGATGGATTCCTCCTGTATCGTGATGAGTCTGTATTATGTAATTGAAAATCAACTTCATCTTTATTTATATACCAGTTGGGGGTATCTGTCAAGCCATTCTAGCCGTTCTAGACGATTCCAGACAATAATCAGAGAAGCCTGCTAGAATAATTCCGTACAATCGGGGAATTCTATCTATTTTTGCTTGATTTTTAGGAGGTTTTTATTATGAAGCGCAGGAAGGGATTCATGGCAATCCTGATCCTCTTGCTGGTGGCCATCGGCGTCAGCGGCTATAGCTATCAATCGGCCCGCACGCCGGAGTACGCCCTGGACCAGCTCATGGAGGGCGTCAAGGACCACGACACGCAGAAAGTACAGCGCTATGCGGACGTATCCGCCATCATCACGACGAGCTACGACACGGGCACGGCCATCCTCGCGCGTGATATCGAGCGGCTGCACGCTGCGTATCCGCAGGACTGGTTCTTCTGCCACGACACGGCGTTCATGAAATCGTACATCGCCGACCGCCGCGATAACGACCTCGTCTTCATCCACCGCAGCATGGAGTTCTTCCTGACGCCGACCATCGCGCCGATTGGTGAGAGCGACGAGCAGGCGAAGTGGATCGCGGGCGAAGCCGAGAAGTTCGCGCAGCACTACAGCGCCAAGCTTGAGAACGTCGAGCGCAAGGGCGACTGGGCCGAGGCGACGTTCCTCGTGACTGGCGACGATTCCGACTACGGGCGGCTCGTGCCGCAGATGACCGTCAAGGTCGAGCTCGCGCAGCAGGACGACGGCCACTTCCAGGTCACGCATATCACGAATGGCGAGGAGATCTTCGATCCCATCGTCAAGGGCGTCGAGGACTACTGGACCATGCAGGGCTGGCAGTAAATCAGATAGCCGAACGCAAAAAGAGATTCCTCAATCTGGGGAATCTCTTTTTTGTGCGTTCTGTGAGCTTGGTGAGCTTTCTCGTAGCAAAACGCGGTGCGGCCTGCTACAATGGGCATGAGGTGATACTGATGGAACAGAGGAAAGAGAAGCATATCGGCATCTATGCCTGCCCGTTCGGCTTCTTCCGCATCGTGGAGGAAGAGGGGGCAGTCGTCGCCATCGATGTCGTCAAAGAGCGGCAGGGAGAGGAGGCGCCGAGCGAGGTGACGGACCTCGCGGCGCGCGAGCTCGCAGAGTATCTGGCGGGTGAGCGGCAGGTATTCACGTTCCCATACCGTCTTGTGGGCACGCCGTTCCGCCTGAAGGTCTGGCGCGAGCTTGAGAAAGTCCCTTACGGCGAGACGACGACCTACAAGAAGCTGGCCGAGGCCATCGGGCGGCCCGGCGCCTACCATGCTGTCGGCGGCGCTGTCGGGGCGAATCCCCTGAGCATCGTCGTGCCGTGCCACCGCGTCATCGGCACGGACGGCAGCCTGACTGGCTATGCCTGGGGCCTGCCGATGAAAGAGGCCTTGCTCGACCTTGAGCGCCATTAACGGCGGCCGAGCGGCGTTTTCTGCAGGATGCCCGCAGCGACGATCGCGATGGCGCTGTTCAGCACGCCTTCCGCGATGAGACCGGGCGCCGAGGCGAGGCCGGCCGCGAGGCTGTCGTAGAGCATGGCGCCGAAGAGCGTATAGGCCGCCGCCATCCAGGCCGAGGCGAGCAGGAAACCTACGACAAGGCGGGCGAGCGAAGCGCGCTTCTGGGCGGGGCGGATGACGCGCCAGGCGATGTCGGCCATGAAGTACTTGATGATGAGGGTCGGCACGATCCAGAGCGGGAAGCCGCCGAGCAGGTCTGAGAGCGCCGAGCCGAAGCAGGCTGCAATCAATGTCTCGCGGCGGCCGAGGAACAGCACCATGAGGAAGATGGCCGCATCGCCGAGATGGGCGTAGCCGAGCGGAATCGGGATGCGCGGCACGAAGGTTGCGAGGAAGACGACGGCCGCCATGACGGCCGCGAGGCAGAGCTCGCGCACCGTGAAGGAAGTTGAAGAGGAAGAGGATGGATGTACAGATGAGGTCATGAGTTTTTCCTTCTTTCATTTTTGCATTTTTTGGTTTTGTCAATCTGGACTTGTGTCCTTTTGGTAGATAGTATATACTGATTTTGACCTTAGAAAAAGACTCAAAGTATGATGACAAGATAGTACCAGATGAGAGAGAAGGACTGCCATGCTGACCTATTCATTCGAGAACATCGGGGAGGAATCCCTCTATGAGCATCTCTACCGCTGCATCCGCGCCGACATCCTCGCCGGGCGGCTGCAGGCGGGCGAGAAACTGCCGTCGAAGCGCTCGCTCGCGCGCCAGCTTGGCATCAGCGTCATCACGGTCGAGGGCGCTTATGGTCAGTTGGTGGCCGAAGGTTATTGTCAGTCTGTGCCGAAAAAGGGCTTCTTCGTCGCGCATCTCGCGAGCCTGCCCGTCCCGCCCGCGCGGCCGCGGCGCATGCCTGCCGAGCCGGAAGCGCATAAGGCCGCGTATCTGGCCGACTTCACAGCCAACAGCCTGCGCCCCGAGGATTTCCCGTTCAAGACATGGACGCGGCTCTTGCGCCAGGTCATGGCCCAGCAGGCCGAGGAGCTCTTAGTGCGATCGCCGGGTATGGGCATCATGGGCCTGCGCGAGACGATTGCCGACCATCTGCGCAGCTTCCGCGGTCTCGATGTTGCGCCCGAGCAGATCGTCGTTGGCGCTGGCACGGAGTACCTCTACGGCCTGCTCGTCCAGCTCTTGGGCCGCGACAAGTGCTTTGGCGTCGAGAATCCCGGCTTCGACAAGATCCGCGCGGTCTACCGCCAGCACGCCGTTCGCTGCGTGCCCGTGGCGATGGACGAGCAGGGCATCTGTCCGCAGGAACTCGAGGAAAAGGGCGTCGCGGTCCTGCACATCAGCCCGTCGCACCACTTCCCGACGGGCTGCATCACGCCAATCAGCCGTCGCTACGAGCTCCTGGGCTGGGCGAGCGCGGCCGAGGGCCGCTACATCATCGAGGACGACTACGACAGCGAATTCCGCCTGACCGGCCGGCCCATCCCGACGATGATGGGCATCGACGTCAGCGGCCGCGTCATCTACATGAACACCTTCTCGAAGACCCTGACGCCGACCATCCGCATCAGCTACATGGTCCTGCCCGACAAGCTCGTCGAGGTCTTCCACCGCGAGCTCGGCTTCTACAGCTGCACCGTCTCGAACTTCGAGCAGTACACGCTCGCGCGCTTCATCCGCGGCGGCTACTTCGAGAAGCATATCAACCGCATGCGCAACTGCTACCGCAAGCGGCGCGAGGCCCTGCTGCACGCGATGAAGGCGGGCGGTCTCTTCCGCCATGCCGACCTCATCGAGCGCGGCTCCGGACTTCACTTCCTGCTGCATTTCCATACGGATAAGGACGATGGCGCACTCCAGCAGGAATTCGCGCAGAAGGGCATCCGCATGCGCCCCCTGCGCGACTACTACGTCGGCACGGCCGACGGCGCGGCGCACACCTTCGTGCTCAACTACTCCGGCATGGAGGAGAGCTGCCTCGAAGAGGCCATCGCCCGCATCGTCTCGTGCCTCGAGGCATGACCGCATAGATATTTTCTATACACCCGATAGGGATTCCATATTTTCCATATATCATGATTCATGATATAATGAGAGACAATGAGATAAAACCGTCACTCGCAGTGGATAGATGAAAGATAGAGGTGCTTCTTATGTTGATGGGTCTTACCGTACCAAAACTCCTGCTGATCCTCGGAATCGGCCTGCTGGTCTTCGGACCGGGCAAACTGCCACTCGTCGGCAAATCGCTCGGCAAGAGCGTCCGCGAGTTCAAATCCGCCGTCTCCGAAGACGAGAAGGCCGAGCCAAAGCAGCTCGCTCAGGCGGAAACGAAGACGGAAACCGCCGCAAAATAAAAAAGCGAATACATTGCACAGTAACCTGGACCGAACAAGTCGGACAAGTGAAGAGCGCTTACATCACAAAAGGCCATGCATTCCTGCATGGCCTTTTCGCGTTGGAGTTGCATTCTGCTCGTTTTAGAGTAGAATAAAAATGTGTGTTCAATATCAAAGGAGTAATAACATGTTTTTAAATGAATTGAAAGCCGGTGAGCGGGCGGTGGTGCGCTCGGTCGGCGGGGAGGGGGCGCTGCGGCAGCACTTCCTCGACATGGGCGTGATACCGGGGGCGGAGATCACGCTGGTGAAGTTCGCCCCGATGGGGGACCCGATTGAGTTCCGCATCCACGAGTATGAGCTGACGCTGCGCGTCGACGATGCGAAGCAGATCGGCATCGAGAAGCTGCCGAAGTGGGAGTCGGACCAGCATCCGGTCGTCCACATCCCGCACGAGCCGACGGACCATCCGGGCCTCGGCGAAGGCGGCCGCTACCATGTGCGCGAGGGCGAGCACCCTTTGCCGGATGACCAGCTGCTGACGTTCGCGCTCGCGGGCAACCAGAACTGCGGCAAGACGACGCTTTTTAACCAGCTGACGGGCTCGAACCAGCACGTCGGCAATTTCCCAGGCGTTACGGTCGACCAGAAGAGCGGCAGCATCCGCGGCCACGAGAACACGAAGATCACGGATTTGCCGGGCATCTACTCGATGTCGCCGTACACGGACGAGGAGATCGTCTCGCGTGAGTTCATCCTGCGCGAGCAGCCGACGGGCATCATCAACATCGTCGATGCGACGAACATCGAGCGCAACCTCTACCTGACGCTGCAGCTCATCGAGCTCGACCGGCCGATGGTCCTCGCGCTCAACATGATGGACGAACTCACGGGCAACGGCGGCTCGGTCGACATCAATGCGATGGAGTCCCTGCTCGGCATCCCGATCGTGCCGATCTCGGCATCGAAGGGCGAGGGCATTGAGGAGCTCGTCGCGCACGCGCTGCACGTCGCACATTACCAGGAGAAGCCGGGCCGCATGGACTTCTGCGATGCGGAAAGCCATCGCGGTGCGGTGCACCGCTGCCTGCACGGCATCATGCACCTCATCGAAGACCATGCGAAGGAAGCGCGCATCCCGGTCCGCTTCGCCGCGACGAAGATCGTCGAGGGCGACAGCCGCGTCATCGAGGCGCTGATGCTCGACCAGAACGAGATGGAGATGATCGAGCACATCATCTGCCAGATGGAGAAGGAGCGCGGCCTCGACCGCTCGGCGGCCATCGCGGACATGCGCTTTTCCTTCATCGGCAAGCTCGTCGACCGCACGTTTCACAAGGCTCATGAGAGCCGCCAGCACGAGCGCAGCCGCCGCATCGACAAGGTGCTGACGGGCAAGTACACGGCCATCCCGGCCTTCATCGCCATCATGAGCCTTGTCTTCTACCTGACGTTCAACGTCATCGGCTCGGGGCTTCAAGACCTCTTGGCGGCGGGCATCGGCCTGCTGCAGGATCAGGTCGATGCGGCCATGACGGCGGCCGGCGTCAATGAGGCCATGCACTCGCTCGTCATCGACGGCATCTTCCAGGGCGTCGGCACCGTGCTGTCGTTCCTGCCAATCATCGTGACGCTCTTCTTCTTCCTGTCCCTGCTCGAGGACACGGGCTATATGGCGCGCATCGCCTTTGTCATGGACAAGTGGCTCAGGAAGATCGGCCTGTCGGGCCGCAGCATCGTGCCGCTGCTCATCGGCTTCGGCTGCTCGGTGCCGGCCATCATGGCCACCCGCACCGTCTCCTCCGATCGCGACCGCAAAATGACCATTCTCCTCACCCCTTACATGAGCTGCTCTGCCAAAATCTCCATCTACGCCTTTTTTACGGCGGCATTTTTCCCGCAGTACGGTGCCCTGGTGATGATCGCCCTTTATCTTCTCGGCATCCTCATCGGCATCGTGGCGGCCCTCATCATGAACCACACCGCCTTCCGCGGCAAGCCCGTCCCCTTTGTCATGGAACTCCCCAACTATCGGCTCCCCAGTGCCAAAAGCGTTGGACTGCTGCTGTGGGAAAAAGCCAAAGACTTCCTGCAGCGCGCTTTCACTGTCATTTTCCTGGCCACCATCATCATCTGGTTCCTGCAAGGCTTCGATACCCGACTCAATGTCGTGGCGGATAGCTCTTATAGCCTATTGGCGCTCATCGGCCAATGGATCGCCCCCATTTTCGCCCCCCTCGGCTTCGCCGATTGGCGCTGCGCCACTGCCCTCATTTCTGGCTTTGTCGCCAAGGAATCTGTCGTCAGCACCCTGGAGGTCCTGCTGGGCGGTGCGGCCGTCACCGGGATGTTCTCTCCCCGGGCCGCCATCAGCTTTTTGGTCTTTACCCTGCTGTATACCCCCTGTGTGGCGGCCATAGCCACCATCCGCCGGGAGCTCGGCTCCACCGTGAAAACAGTCGGCGTGGTAATCCTGCAATGCGGTGTAGCATGGCTAGTAGGCTGGCTGGCCTATGCCATCACAGGGCTGTTCTGATGGGCCCCCTCGATTGGCTGCTGCTGGCAGTAATCGCCACCGGCACATTTTTCGCTCTCCGGGCCGTCCGCCGGGGCCATACCGGCAGCTGCTGTGGCGATTGCGCCCGCTGCCGCCGTACCGATTGCGGCAAGAATTCAAAGACCGGGTAAAACCGCCGTTGCCCTCCTGCAAAATGACATCACCCGTCTAAGCCGAAATTTATATCAATTTTTCAAAAAGCACTTGACTCCTACGCTGCGTAATAGTTTATTGTATCCTTATCGAGCGGAGGGAAAGGAAAATGATGACAGTAAATGAAGCAAGCAAATTGACTGGAGTGAGTATACGCGCTCTGCAATATTACGATACCATCGGGCTTCTGCCGCCTGCCGGATATACCGAGGCGGGATACCGGCTGTATGACGATACAGCGATGGAACGCTTACAGCAGATTTTACTGTTCAGGGAGCTGGAATTTCCGCTAAAAGAAATCAAACGCATCCTCGATTCTCCCAATTTTGATCGAAGCAAAGCGCTGGAGCAGCAAATTGAATTGCTTACGATGAAAAAGGAGCATCTCGAAACTCTCATTCTTTTCGCTCGAGGAATAAAAGTAATGGGAGTAAACTATATGGATTTCAAAGCATTTGATACCAAAAAGATCGATGAGTACTCTAAGCTCGCCAAAGAGCAGTGGGGTCACACAGCAGAGTACAAAGAGTATGAAGAAAAAACAAAGGACTGGACAAAAGATGACGAAGCTGCCGTCGCAGATGAATTTATGAAAATATTTGTTGAGTTCGGACAGATGAAAAAAATGAAACCATCGGATAAACCGGTTCAGGCACAGGCAAAAAAACTCCAAGATTATATTACAGAGCATTTTTATACCTGCTCCCCCAAAATTCTGAACGGACTCGGAAAGATGTACGCCAGCGGAGGAGAACTTACCGAAAGCATCGACACTGCCGGTGGAACAGGTACTGCTGAATTTACTAGCAAAGCCATCGAGCATTATTGCGGGTAATCTGCTTTTTTGACTGCCTGCCGTTTAGCCGTGCGGCTATACCCGCTGCTACTGTATCACCCGCAGCAAACCAAAAATCAACCGGCAAAACCGCTTTTTATGGCCCCTGCAAAATCCGGGACGCCGGCCGCAGGCCAAACCGCCCGCCGGGCGGTTTCAGCGGGCTTCGCCCGCTGGCCCCGGCGAAGCCGGGGCGGCCTGCGGCCGGGCCCTTCCTCAGCAGGGCCCCGCTTCTTCACCGTTTACCTCTCACCCTTCCCCGCGGAGGTCTTCCTTCAGGACAAAAATTCACCTTCATCGCAGATAAAATAGCCGGAACAACACCGCCGTGTCTATCGCAAAAGCCCTCCAACATCATCGCCAATAACTTGCGTTTTTCTAGGGAGCCGTTGTTTGAACGCGGCTCTCCCCCGCCCTCTCTCCGGAGCGGGCTTTTCTTTTGGTGGATAACTCCCTCCATTTACGCACTACACTAAGGGAAGAAATTTACCCCAATTTTCAATAACGCAACCACATTTGTCGCAAAAGCCCCCAGCCGCCGTTGCGAATCAATAGCGGTTTTCAGGTGGACTGCCGTTTGGCCACAGCGCATCCCCTCCCCTACTCCGGAGAGGGCTTTTCTTTTGGTGGACAACTCCCCCACTTATGCGCTATACTGGGGATGGAAATTTGCCCCGGAGGTGATTTTTATGATCTACACCGTCACCCTCAATCCCGCCATTGATGAAACACTGGAAGTGGAGCATTTGCGGCCCGGCGGCACCCACCGCATCCTTTCCCGCGGCCGGTACCCCGGCGGCAAGGGCATCAATGTGGCAAGGGCCCTGCGTGTCTTTGCCGAGGACTGCGTTGCCCTGACCATCGCGGGCGGGACGACCGGCCAGGAGCTGGCCGGGCTGCTGCGGCAGGAGGAGCTGCCCTGTACCGTCTATGCAGCCCCTCACCCCACCCGGGTCAATCTCAAAATTTTCTCCCGGGGGGATGGACTGACCACCGAGCTGAACGCCCCCGGTCTGCTGGGGGAGGCCGCCCCTGCCGGGCGCCTGCGGGAGGAGCTGCTGGAGCGCCTTTTGCCGGGGGATGTGGTGGTGCTGTGCGGCAGCCTGCCGCAGGAACTGCCGGCCGGCTGGTACCGGGATCTCACCGCTGAGTGCCGGAAAAAGGGGGCCGCCGTTTACCTGGATACCGCCGGGGAGCCGCTGATTTTGGGGATCACAGCGAAGCCGGACTGCATAAAACCCAACCGGGAGGAGCTAGAGCCCCTGTACGGCTACCGCCTGGCAACCACTGAATCCCTGGCGGAAGCGGCCTGGCAGCTGCTGCACCGCGGGGTAGGACAGGTGGTGGTTTCCCTGGGGGCGCAGGGGGCGCTGCTGGCCACCCGGGAAGCGGTACTTTTTGCCGCGGCCCCTACTGTGACTGCGCTTAATACCACAGGGGCCGGGGACACCATGACGGCGGCCCTCATCTATGCCCGGCTGCACGGGCTCACACCCGAGGAGGCCCTGCGATTTGCGGTAGCGGCCGCTACCGCAAAGGTGGTACGGGCCGGAACGCAGCCCCCCGTGATGAGCGACATAGGCGCCCTGCTGCCGCAGGTGGAGGTACGGGCCATTTAGGGTGCAGGAAAGAAAGCCGCCGCCCAAAACGCCGGTTTGCACCAAATGATTCAATTGTCACCTTCTCGAGAAAGGGAGGGCCCGGGAGGACGATCGGTCACACTTTGCAAAGCCCTCTACTAATATAATACGCAAAAAAGAACGGATGTTCCTGCATGGAATGTCCGTTTTTTGAAAATTTTTTTATTTTTGGTGGATTTTAGGGGATAGGGTGGCAATATTTCTCTAAATAATGGATTTTATAGAGATATTTTGGACGATACAAATGGACCTTTTCGATGCGATATCTGCACTGTTTGCCGAGTCCTCATAGGCTCCCTTATGCAAAGGGTAAGCGGCGCTCCAACCCATAGCCTCCCCTGTGTAAGGGGTAACGAAGTGGCGGCGCGGTAGTGAATGATATGCCAGTGGCATATCAGAGCCGCGCCGTGACCGAGCCGCAGCGAGAGGCTGTCAGCCGCA
>ENA-ORSS01002227-ORSS01002227.1-human-gut-metagenome-genome-assembly--contig:-NODE-2227-length-17927-cov-28.976220_pt1 | contig 17927 bp, 19 predicted proteins | sample MGYA00241899_ERZ509162 | MGnify/ENA primary metagenome ERZ509162 (study PRJEB26280, sample SAMEA2338641) | human gut metagenome | biome: human gut; feature: human-associated habitat; material: faeces... | reverse complement strand
TAGTATTAAGGGGAAAATCCCGTTTCCAGTTTCCCCCTACCGGGTACCACGTTTGCACCACTGCAACACCCAATCACGCGACCGCCTGCCGGGCACGCATATATTAACAAATATGAACTCTATTAACAAAATATTAACTTCCTCACCTTGTTCATCGTTTACAATTCAGTTACAATTTAGTTACAAAATAAGCAAGAATTGCCGCCCCGTTTGTGGTACAATATATGCACAAGCAAGGGAACAGGCGCGGGCATGAGACAGCCCCACCGCCGCCCCTTCCTACGTTCATTGACAACTAAACCCCGCCGCCCTTCCTCTGGCAGGCGGACAAATCACCCTGACACCGGGCGCATGAACCCGTCTTCAGGAGAATGAGAGGAAAAACCGCATGAAGAATATTTACTTGCGCGTAACGGATACTAACACGAATAACGTCCTATGCGCGGCATCATGGTCTGAAAAAGACGGAGAAGGGTTCGCTGACCTCTTAACGATTTTTTCTGAAAAGAAACCGCGCTTGCATTCAGACGAAAAACTGTGCGACAATTGCCGCAATACTATCAATCCGGAGCGACTTTCTAACGACTGTTTTTCGTTCACTGTATCGCCCATATATGGGCGGGTTGATGTATATTGTATCTATCGGGTGGACGCGCCGACAGGTCCGCGCCTGTATTCCGTATTACTTTGTGAAATTTGACCACGAACCCGCTCCGGCTACCTTCAGCCGGGTGCGGGACTTATCCCGGCAACCGGGCGCACGAACCCATCGCCGGGGGAAAGAAGGAAAAATACCATGGCAGAACGCAACATTACTCGCACAATCAAGTCGACAGTATTTGAAATTATTGGACTTGACCTGCACACCATGCAACCCCGTACTATCACCACAACCCGCACTGGCTCAAACATTGACCCGCTGAAAGTCCTTGAAGAAACGCGGCGCGGCATGGTCGGTGACTTTGCCCCGGCATTTATCACGAACCAGACTGAAACGGAAAACCTCTACAGTATGCCGGAAACCCTGTTTTTGAAATACGCCGTAAAGGTAGACCGCCCCGCGACCACGGCGGACACGAACCCCGTCGACTGAATCCACGCACCCGCCCCGGCAACCCTCTAAAGCCGGGCGCGGGACTTATCCCGGCAAAGGCGCACGAACCGACCGCCGAGAGAATGAGAGGAAAACCCCATGAAAAGTAACCTTAAGTTTGCCCCGTATGCCTCCGCCCGCGTTGTACACTATGACAGCCCCCGCGCCGTTTCGTTGGTGTCCTACAATACGCGGGTTCTTGACTTGCTCTACGACACCGACACGCCCGAACCCGTTCTAAAGGTTCGCGGCACGTGGTCGGTCACAACTCAAAGGCATATGCGCGCTTTCATCCGTGAGTACATCGACGCAGACCCGTCCGCCGTGATGAAAGCAATACGCGCTGTAACACGCACCGCCGTGTTTGTTGTCCAGCTGTCCAGCGTCCGCATAGAATACGACCCGACCATGCCACCCCGCTATTGATTCATCCAGTCAAGTGACCGCTTAACCCCGTCAAGCTATGGTTTGACGGGGTAAAGTCATACCCTGACGTTTTCAGCTGATTTGTTCATCCAGTCACCCGACCGCCTGACCCAGTCACCCGACCGCCTGACCCAGTCACCCGACCGCCTGACCCATTCACCCGACCGCCTGACCCATTCACCCGACCGCCTGACGCAGTCACCCGACCGCATGACCCACATAAGGGGGGTAAATTTCCTGCTCCAACCTTCCTGCGCTCTCCTGCTCTAATTTTATCTGCATTTCCACCATATTTTCACTTCGCTCAAAACAATGCCTTTTTTACCTAACACCTGCCAAAATTTTAAAGGAGCAAAAAACCATGCCGCCCAAAACACGCCTTTTATTTTTCAAGAAAGCCAATGCCTACGTTCTTCACCACTCACCAGACAACACGCGCTCTACTCCCTGCACAGTCCTGTATTCCTACGACCGCCCTGCAATATCATACTATCCATTATCTGGGCAAATAATTTTCTACCCCACCCTTTCAGCTTGGACACTACGCCACGCGCGAGCATTCTTTGCAGAATATGTAGGGCTTCAAACAGACGCCATTATCTCTGCAATAAAATTCATGCAATCCAACCCCGCTTCCTTATCGGTAACAATCACAACCACAAACGACACCGTGGGTAACCTTACAATATCTCCAATCTAACATACAGGCTCCTAACCGAGCCTTATGCAAGCGACCGTTCCCGTGTTCCTCTCATTCACGGCGTAGGTTCAACTCCTGCGGCTTGCACCATAACTAAATACGAAAGGAGGTATACCGAAATGCGCAAGCCTGTAGTTTCCCGAACTCTTACCCTTACAGAAGGAACAATCCTTGTAGCTGACAGCGAAACCCGCGCAATGGTTGAAACAGAATTTCACCTTGTAGACAATTTCAAGAACAACGATGAAATTCTCCGAGCAATGCGCCGTTACTACAAAGCACTTGACCAGGACAAACGCTACACCCCTATCCGAGTAGTGACCAAAACCATAACCACTACCCGGCGTTTCATGACAGTTCAAGACTTCTACGACAAATCCAAACCCATGTAACCCGCTTCCCAAAATCCCAAAAATTCAATAAACGAAAGAGGTAAACAAAATGGAAGGCTATTCTGCAAAAATCGTCAATTCTTCTCGTCCCCTGACTGCCCGTGAGCGCATCATGATGAAGGACACCACGGATGCCGCTCAAATCAACGCCGCGCTGAAGAACGGCAGTGTCGAATTTTCTCCCGTCCTGTGGGCAGACGTTGAGATTCACAACGAGCGCTCCGAGAACAAGGACTACAGCACGCTTGTTGTCCTTGCTTCTGACGGCACGAAGTATTACACTTCTTCTCCGTCTTTCAAGGAAGCATTCATCGACATTTTCACCGAGATGGTTTCCGAGGCGGGAGAAGCGGAGGAGTTCACCGTTCGCGCCTACACCGTTCCCTCAAAGAATCAGCAGGGTTGCTTCATTACCTGCTCCATTCTCTAAACAAACTTACAGCCCCGGCTAACTACCGGGGCTTTACTGCAAGGAGGAACACATGGCAAAACGCCATTCCTTTACAAAGCGGCAACAGCAGTGGTATTATGAGGAATCTCTTGCACGACACAGAATATCTGATTTCGAGTACAGACACAAAGTCTCCATTCCTGACCTAATAGGTACACGTCCTTCGCGTGTCACAAAGGAAGAGATTGAGCGTTTGCGTTCAATAACAGCAGAATCATTTACCCTTGAAAACGGTCACTTGATTCTTACGCCTGAACAGCTTCGTATGGCTCAATCAGCAGGAGCGCAAGCCCCACAGGAAACTGACATGGTTCTGACAGAGATTGACCGCATGATTTCGTCCATGTACAACGACAGCCCTGCTAACCGTGAATATGCGAAACTTATCCGTACAGCCTTTGATAAAGCAATAGCAGAGCGTGGACGCCCCGCTGTAGCAGAGACAGCACGACAGCAGAGTTTGCTGGAGGAAGTTCGCATAATCATGGGGTATCAAGACGTAGACCGTAAACGTCAACGCCTTGCAGGTTTCATCAACGCCCTTTTTGCCCGCCCCCTTTCAGCCGAAGAATTTGAAATGTTTTCCGGCAGATTTTCAGACGCGCAAGAGGAAGATGAAGGTGACAGTTATGAGCAAACAGTGTCAGACAAACGTGCAGGCTATATTGCGGCATTTAAGGCTGAACACAGAGAAGTGTCTGCAAAGAGTAAACTGGAAGCCAAAGCCAGCAAACTTGTTTCAATGTATGGAATTACAAAGGATTCCCCTGAATACAAAACTGTATATGATGCCGTGCTTTACACTTTGATGGACACATACGGAGATGTAAGTTCAGGCGAAGCCGAAATAAAAAAGATATTGGAGGATGAACAATGAAACTTGAAGATTTGAAGATTGGTGCAGTCATAATGCACGCTGACGCGAGAACAAACCCCATTCACACAGGCACGATGTATATCGTGCTTAAAATTGACAAAGAGCGTGAGGATATTGAGGTTTGTTGCGTCAATTGTCAGATTGGCACAGCTATTGGCGAAGTTCGCCATATTTCAACCCGTAGCATTTCCGAGTACAATATGCTCTTTCAAATCCTTATTGCGCCTCCCGCAGTCAGTTCAAATCCCACAAACCCTTCAAAAGACCTTTACCTTCGTTGGGGATTTGTCAGAAAATCTTCCCTTGGCAAGATAGGTGAAAAAACGCCCTACAAACTTGAGAACGGACGCAACTTGGTTGTCGGCGACACAGTTAAAATAAGCCGTGAAGGAAAGGAATATGGTGCCTGTCTTGTTGTACATGATTCAACCGATGGCTATTATATCATGGGCATTGCGGCTGATTGCAATGACAGAAAATGCGAAATAAAGCACTGGAATGTAACATTGGAAAGCGGATTCTATAATCGCTTAAAAGGAGATACTTATACCGTTGGTAATAGCAGTGCCGTTATCGAAGTCGTTGACTTCAAGTCCGAAGAAGAATGACCCTTCTAACCCGCCGCAGGCTTGAAGCGTCGAGAATGCCGCTACCTTGTAGCGGACTTTGAGACAACGGTATACGAAGGACAGAAGGACACACAGGTATGGGCGGCGGCAAGTGTGGAGCTTTTCGCGGAAGACGATTCTGTAGTCATTCACCACTCCATTTCAGAACAGTTTGAATACTTTACGTCCTTGTCCTGCAATCTTGTAGTTTACTTCCACAATATGAAATTTGACGGCTCATTTCTTCTGTCCTATCTTCTGATAGACAGAGGTTTCAAACAAGCCCTTGAAAAAGACGAGAAGGGAGGGGAATACTGGTTGCATGACAAGGATATGAAGAACAACACTTTCCGATACAGCATATCCGACATGGGGCAATGGTATACAATCATTGTAAAGATAAACGACCACTTTATCGAGTTCCGCGATTCACTAAAACTTCTTCCCTTCTCCGTTCGGGAAATAGGCGATAGCTTCGGCACAAAGCATCATAAGTTAGACATGGAATATAAGGGCTTCCGTTATCCCGGTTGCGAGATAACACAGCAGGAACAACAGTACATAGCTAATGACGTTCTTGTTGTAAAAGAAGCCCTTGAAATTGTGTTTCTACAAGGACACAAAAAACTAACAATCGGCTCATGTTGCCTTGATGAATACCGGAAGATTATCGGCTATTTCATGTACAAGGACCTGTTCCCTGACCTCTACAAAATAGAGATTGATGAAAAAATCTATGGATACAAGAACGCAGGCGAGTATATCCGCAAATCCTACCGTGGCGGCTGGTGCTACTACGTAAAAGGTAAGGAAAACAAACTGCACTACAACGGCGTAACAGCAGACGTAAATTCTCTATACCCCTCCGTCATGAGTTCCGAAAGTGGCAGTGTCTACCCCGTAGGAGAACCAACCTTTTGGAGAGGAAATTATATCCCCTTTGAAGCACGTGGCTCAAACAAGTATTTTTTCGTCCGTGTAAGAACACGTTTCTACTTGCGCGAAGGATACCTGCCTTTCATTCAAATCAAAAACAACCTTCTCTACAAGGCGACAGAAATGCTTGAAACTTCCGACATCTTTGACGGTTCAACTGGGGAATACTTTCCGTACTACTATGGCACAGACGGACAACTAAAGGAAGCAACTGTTGAAATGACCTTGACCTGCACAGACTTTCAGCTAATACAAGAACACTATGACCTTGTTCATTTCGAGATTCTTGACGGCTGTTATTTCAAAGCACGAAAAGGCATTTTTGATAAGTACATTGACAAGTATCGCAAGATAAAAATGGAATCAGAAGGGGCAGTGCGAACACTTGCAAAACTGTTCCTGAACAACCTCTACGGCAAAATGGCATCCTCCCCTGATTCCTCTTTCAAAGTTGCCTCCGTAAAAGAGGATGGTTCTCTAACCTTCCGAGTGGTTCATCAAGAGGACAAAAAGCCGGGATATATAGCAGTAGGTTCTGCTATTACTTCCTATGCCCGCGAATTTACAATCCGGGCGGCACAGAAAAACTATCACGGCGTAGACAAACCCGGCTTTATCTATGCCGACACAGACAGTATTCACTGCGACCTTCCAGCTTCCGACCTTGTTGGAATAAAGACGCACAAGACAGCGTTCTGTTGCTGGAAGATAGAATCAAGTTGGGACGTGGCGTTGTTCGTGCGACAGAAAACCTATATTGAACACGAAGTAGCGCACGATTTGAAGCCACTGCCTGAACCCATATGGAACGTAAAATGTGCAGGTATGCCGGAGCGTTCAAAACAGCTTTTCATTGCTAACATAACAGGCTTTGACATTACAACCAAAGAAGATAAAGACGAAGAAGAAGTCAAATTCATAGATAGCTTATCAGACGAAGAACGAAAATTCTTTAGAAAGAAGCTGGAACTTGAGGACTTCAAAATTGGTCTAAAAGTGCCGGGCAAACTTCTGCCGAAGCATATTCCCGGCGGTGTCTTGCTATGTGAAACTACGTATGAAATGAGGGATAACTGAATGAACAATGCAATATTGTTCAAAAAGTATTGCTATTGCTACAGTAACTTGACTACACCGAGAATTATAATCCGAACTATTTACGGACTTAGAATAATCTATAAATGCAAAGGATAGTGAACTGAATGGCCATTGAAAAATTTATCGCAATGCATTGCTGTTCTTATGGAATGCACATAAGCGAACCTTGCGACCGAAAACTTATTCTTAATAGACTTTATGGGCGTACAGCAACGTGGAAAATAAAGGACAATGACGATGGGAAAAAGAAGCGCGTTTGAAAACAGACTTGTTTGCGTTGCAGTAAACGGAGCGTTGCGTGGTTCACAGAATCTACAGAAGCATAAAGCGAACAAACGCAAAGAGCCTTCGGAGGAAACGCAAGAGGAAATAGACGTATGTCTGAACTGCACAGAAAAAAGGTGTCCCGGCTCTCGTAAATGTATGCTGGAACACCTTCACAAAAAGGCATAAAAATTTCACCCCCGCAGGGATTACTCCTTGCGGGGGCTTTTTATATCCGTAACTTGCGAACGACAGAAGCGGTTAGCAAAACCGACACAGATACAGGACGCATAATTTCAGCGTTGCTTCCCTGCTCTGACAGCAATCGAAACGCAAGAGGATATCAGTATGAAAGAGCGGCAAGAACAGCCGCCTTGCAAGACAAATCCTTGAACCTATAGCAACCTCTTTCAAAGAAATACCTTTGATTCTGCAAGAACAAGTCATTGCGTTTCAGCATGACATAATTCACCCTATGGTCGTCTGTAGTAACAGCCAATTTAACGGGGAAGGTCATATCGGCTCTATCGTCACAGTAAATAACGCCCTCTGCGTCAAAACTGCGTATTGCATAGTCCTTCCCCTCGTATCGCAAAGTAGCAAGATAGCGTCCATGCCCTTCCGGCTTTTCGACAAAGGTTTTATTGTCGTTAAGGTAGACGCTTTGCGCAGAATACGCGACATATTTATTAGCACCGAATGCCCGGTTGAATCCACTTTCAGCCTGCGCTTTAGAAGCCGCCTCATTGAAGCCCTGTTCAAGCACAAAGCCGTCCCCCTTAAGAAACTTAGTGTCAACCTGCAACCTGTTCGATATGCCCATTTCAATATAATACGGATTCAGCAAAGTGACAGGGTTTGAAAGCATATATACCGGAACATACCTTAACTGTTTTCCCTGTCCTCTTGCCACAGACGTATGAACGGAAATAAACTTCTGTACCTCATTGGGGCAGTAGTCATTATTTTCGCTCTGAAATTCATCGAACATCATTCTATCCACATCACTAAAAATATGCGAATATTTCTTGATAGAATCTGCGGAGTTAAGAGGAACGGCGTACCCGCATGGTTTATCATTTATAAAAAGTTCATGAAACACGCCACTTGCACGCTTCTGGCTTTTCATCTCCGTACCCTGAAAGAACAGCCCCCGGATATCCTTATAGAACTTGTCCGCGCATTCATCCAGTTCGTACTTGTACCGGTACAACAGCATGAACTTCGACCCGCTGTCATTGAATCTATTGACGCACAAACGGCTGAAATACGTGGTCTTTCCTCCGGTTCTGTTGGTGGTAACAATGAAAATCTCCGGCTTCTTCCCATTCAAGTCATTCATAGACAAAAGCCTTGTACCGTCATAGTATACGCCCATGCTTCCTTTCGCCCTCCTTTCCGTATCTCTATTATAGCACAAGTGTAGTCCATTGTCAAGCAAAAAGTGAATTTACCAAAAGTTAAATTATTGCGACTTGACAATTCACCTTTACCATGCTATACTATAGTCAAAGAAAGGAGGGATTTCTGTGGATACCATTATGACCATGATTTCCAACGTTGGTTTTCCCATTGCCGCCTGTTGCGGTCTGATGTTCTTCATCAACACCACAATAAAAGAATTGCGCACGACTATCCAGCAGAACACGCTTCTGTTGGAGAAAATCAGCGCTTTTCTTGAAAAGGAGGAAAAGCACGATGGCAAGGAGAACTGACAGCGAACTGCTTCAGGCAATCGGTGACGCGCTACCTGACGCCACAACCGATGAAGCAATCGCACTGCTGACTGACGTACGGGACACCTTGTCCGGCAACGCAAATTCTGCTCAAATTGAGCGGGACTATCAGCAGAGAATCGAGGAACTTGATTCCTCTTGGCGCAAGAAATTCAAGGAAACATTCTATGCGCCTGTCGATGAATCCCGTGGTGGTAAGGGCGAGGAAAAAGAAAAGCCCAAAACAAGGTATGAAGATTTGTTCAAGGAGGGAAATTAAGTGGCAAGAAAAATCAATTCTACGCTAAATGCAAGTATGCTTGACATTCTGAATGTCATACGTGCCAACGCCCCGCTGGAATATCAGTCCGCAGTGCCGCAGGTTGCAACTGTTGACGATATCCCTGTAGTAGGCGAAATTATCTACGGTTCTCCTGCGCTGTCGAATACGTTCATCAACGCACTGCTCAACCGTATCGCGCTTGTAAGGATTCAGAGCGCAACGTTCAACAACCCGTACCGCGACCTAAAGAAGGGCTATCTTGAATTCGGTGAAACTGTTGAAAACATTTTTGTCGAGATTGCGCGCGTCCGCACTCTTGACCCGGAGAAGGCTCCTGCCCGTGAGTTCGCAAGAACTATCCCGGACGTAAGAAGCGTTTTCCATGTTATCAACTGGAAGGTGCAGTACCCGCTTACTATCAGCGACTATGACCTGCGGACGGCGTTCCTTTCCGCCGATGGTCTGAATGGCTTCATTGCGAAGCTGGTTGACAGCATTTACAAGGCGGCAGAGTATGACGAGTTCCTGCTGTTCAAGTATATGCTTATCAAGGCAATTTCCCACGGTAAAATCAAGACGGTTGCCTTCGATAGCGCAGACCATTCTTCTGCCGCTATTGAGTTCCGTGGAAAGTCTAACCTGATGACTTTCCTGCGTCCTGATTTCAACGAGGCAAAGGTAAAGAATGACTGCCCGAAGGAAAGACAGCAGATTTTCATGGACAGCAAGTATAATGCTGAATATGACGTGAAGGTTCTGTCTGCGGCATTCAACATGGAGAAGGCTGATTTCATGGGGCGCCTGCGTCTGATTGATGACTTCACCACGTTTGACAATGAGCGCTGGAACACTATCCGCGCTGAAAGCAATCAGGTAGAGGAAGTTACCGCTGAAGAACTGGCGGTTATGGCGAACGTAAAGGCTGTCCTTATTGACGAGGATTGGTTCCAGATTTACGACCACTATACGAGACTGGGTACGACCCCTGTCAATTCTGGTGACTACTGGAACTACTTCTACAACGTTAAGAAGGACGTTTCCCATAGTCCTTTCGCAAACGCTATTGTGTTTGTCGATGATGGCGCTGCTATCACTCCGGCGGACAAGTACACTGCGGAAGTAGTTGCAAAGGATGTGGCTGACGTTGGCACTGTCATTACGCTGAATGCCAAGCAGTCCGCAAGCAATGACGAAGCCGCTACGCTCAAGCCCGGTACTGTTATCTTCAAGCAGACGCTTGACGCTGTTCAGGCAAAGGTGGCTGTTCAGAGATACGGCGTGTATATCTATCCCGCAAACGCAGGCAGTGTATCTGTCGAATGTGAGATTGGCGGCGTTGAATATACCTACGCTACCGGGACTTCCCAGTATACTGCCGGGAAGATGGCATCTACTGTCAATGTGGGGGACACCCTCCAGCTTGTCAAGAAAACCATGCTGTCCTGACAGTAAAATTTCAGCCCCGGATGAAATATTCCGGGGCTTCTTTGTTAAAAGGAGGTGAATTTTATGCCTACACCCAATACAGTAGTAAAGATATTGAAGGGGATAGAACTTGATAGGGATTTGGAGAATACCTATAGGTTTGCGTCTCTTTCAGCACAGCAGAATTTCTTTTCTTCACCTAAAAGAGTTAAGTTTCAGTTGGAGAATTTGCAGTATTTGAGGACAGGAGAAAATTCCATAAAGGTGGAAAAAGATACTGCGTCTTTGTATGACTGCAATTATCTCATGTTTCAAAATACAGGATATATGGACGCAAGTGGCAGGACACGCTGGTTCTATGCGTTTATTGACAGAGTGGATTATGTCAACGAAGCAACGAGTGAAATTTTCTACACTATCGACCCTATGCAGACTTGGCTGTTTGATTTCAAGTTTGCTGCCTGCATGATTGAAAGGGAACACGTGAGGGATGATACAATTGGCGCTAATATCGTGGCAGAGCCTGTTACAGCTGGTCAATACATTAAAGTTGTAGAAGCATCACAGCCATTTAACTCTTATAGGGCTATGCTTGTTTTGAGCAAACCGTTTCCAATAGACACTACTTTGACAGCATCGAAAAAGTTTGACGTGACTACAGCAAAAATAAAAATTTCAAGCGAAGTTTCGGTCGATTTTAGTTTCAGAACTCCTACACCGATGGCTGGTTTTTCTTCGCCGTATAACAAGGACATCGTTCTAAAGGAATGCTTTGAAAGTACCTCTAACGGAATATTGCCTACTAATTTCTCATGGTATGCTGACGTGCCGTGTAGCAATGTTTCTTCGACTGGGGATTTTTCCACAAGCAACGAAATGCTTGATTTGGCAGGAGACGAGAAAAAATATTACTCAATAAACACACTGCTAACATGGATAGCTAATGGAAATATACAAGGTTTGACCGCGGATGACATAGTGTGCGTATTGATATACCCGGATTTTTTCACAAATGGCACTCATGCGTCTACGGGGATTCGCGGCGGATTCGGCAAGAAGGAAGTAGAATATGTTCTTGAAACAAGTCAACCTTTTAGAGGAAAAAGAGTTTACGCCCCAAAGAATAATAAACTATTTACTTCACCATTTACAAGATTGATAGCAAGCAATAAGGCTGGCGTTCAAGCGGAATATAGACCTGAATGGTTTTCTAACCCATTCAAACCTACTTTTACCATGTATTTCTATCTTTCCGGAACTCCGACTTGTTGTCTTTATCCACTTGGCTATATGGGAGAAGGGAAGATAGAAAACGCCGTCACAGCTTGCTATGACATGGAAATACCATATAAAGGGAATGCCTATGCCGAATATATCAGAGCAAACAGAGGTAAACTTGTTTCGTCTGCTCTGAACTCTGTCGTATCTGCTGGCGCGGCTGTTGCAGTTGGAAAGTTCGGTGGCTCTGTTCTTACCGGAAGCACGGTAGAAACTATGAAGGAAACAGCGAGGAATCCGGCTACTGGGCGGCAGGTTACAACAGGTACTTTGCGGCAGACACGGACAGAAACCACAACGCAGAAAGGTGGTGCTGGTGAGCAAATAAGGGCGGGGGCTGGCGGTCTTTCTTCAATGATTGACATTGTCGGCACGCTATACGACTTGCATCAAGCACCTGCTCCTGTATATGGAAACATGACAGCCGCAGATATAATGGCACAGCTGAAACAGAACGACATCGTTGTTTATCGTGAATCAATTGATTCCGAAACTGCCGAAACGATTGACAATTTCTTTACCTATTATGGGTACGCTGTAAAGAAGGTAAAACAGCCGGGCGTTTACAACCGTCATTATTGGCAGTATATCAAAACATGTGGTTGCAACCTGCATAATGCAGATGGGTATTCCGACCATGTAAATGTAAACGTCAACTATAGCACTGGCATGAGCGCGGCAGATATGGAGACGCTTGAAAAAATCTTTGACAGGGGCATTACGTTGTGGAATCAGGATGTACAGATTGGAGACTACACGCTTGATAACGGAACGCTAACAAGTATTGCTCTTTCAGATGCCGCCCTGTTTGACGGCAACCCCAGAGCTGACACTCCTCTTGCCAATAGCACGCGTGCTATACGTCTATATTATTCCGATGACGGCGGGAAAGTTGAAACTGTATTGCCGGGCGACCGTTCTGTTTCGTGGGAAGTAAAAACGGGCGTCAGTGATGACAGTTATGTAAAGGCAGACAAAGTTGTCGAAGGAACGCACTTCTACAGAGTACGAATTGCTGACCTTGTTTCAGAAGGAAAGGAGATAACAAGTGCATGAGTAAAAATAAGCAATGGGACTGCGACCCTGTAGCCCCGCCTATACCTTCTCTTGACGAACTGGCAAACGGTTATACGTACATTCAGTATTACAACCGCCTTTGCGAGTTGTCCATGAGTATGTTTGAGTGGACAGGACTTCCCGATACTTGCGACAAAAGATACCTTGAATTGACGTTGTTCAGAATGGGGCAGGCTGTTTTCTTCAAGGACGATGTGATGGGCTTCCTTGGGCTGCCCGTTGCAGGGAGTGGCACGCTTGATTTGTATCAAGTGCCGACACGGAGAAGGGCTTACGCTGACAATGGGTACAATCATGAATTGGATGAAAGCAATAGCGTTATTATTTTCAATAACTATATGCGGACAAATTCAATGCTGGATGTACGTATGTTCAGCGCAAGGCTGGCTGACCTTGACAGAACGATTGACATAAATGTAAAAGCGCAGAAATGCCCAGTGCTAATACTGTGTGACGAGAAGGAAAGAAACAGCTATATCCGGATGTATCAGAAGTGGATGGGCAACGAGCCAATGATTATTGGTTCAAAGTCTTTGTCCATGGACAATGTGAAAACCCTTGACACTACTGCTCCGTATGTTGGCGACAGGCTTTACGAACTCAAAACACAGATTTGGAACGAGGCGCTTACTTATTTGGGCATTCCGAATATCGGCAATGAGAAGCGGGAAAGAATGGTAAGTGACGAAGTCGCAAGGAATCAGGGCGGCACGTTCGCAAGCAGATATAGCCGCCTGAATGCCCGGCAAGAAGCTTGCGAGAAAATCAACAGAATGTTCGGGCTGAATGTGTGGTGCGAGTACAAGGATATGAGCGCAGAACTGGGCGTTGAGTTCCGAAGCAGTGAAACGTTAGAGGAAGGAGGTGAAGATAATGAGTAAGTACACTATGGAAGTTAGGTATATCTGCGAACAGCTTGCTAATGCTACGATTGAGACACAAGTCGGAGATGTGCCGGGAATTATAGAAAAAGCCGCGCCACAGATTTTTGATTTCGATTTTCCTATTTGGAATGAGGACTATAGGAAAACGTTGGAAGAGAAAATCCTGCTTCACTTCTATATGCGGGAGATTGGACAGGAAACTGTAGGCGAGTGGAAGTTGAGGCTCATGCAGACGCTTCAAGATATTATGCCGGAAATGAATGAGTTGTACAAGAGCGTGGAGTTCAAGTATGACCCTCTGACTGATATTGACTATACAACTGACACGAAGGGCGACACGGAAGCCAACAGCACAAGGAATACCAATGTGACAGAAGGAATGCAGAGAAATGAAACAGAAAATACGGCAGATAGCGGAACGAATACAGAAACGTCTAACAGTGATAACAAACAGACTTTCAGCGACACTCCGCAGGGCAATTTGGAAAATGTTTGGAACGGGACGTATCTCACGACAGCAAATCGAAACGTTGGAGACAACACTACAAAGAATACTAACAAGGCAAACCGAGATACTACAAGAGGTGCAAGCGTTGACAGCACGAGAACAGGAAGCGAAGCCGGAAATGACAAAACAAAACGAACCCTTGTGTCAAGAGTGTACGGAAAAAGTAGCTTCCGAAGCTACGGGAGATTGATTCAGGAGTTCCGGGAAAATATCATGAACGTGGATAAGCTGGTGTTTGAAAAGCTGGAATGCTGCTTTATGCTGTTGTATTGAAAGGAAGGGATGAAGAATATGCTTGATAAGAATTGGGATACAATCAGACCTCTGACGTTTGATGGAACTATCACGGAATATGAGTTCCTGTGCAAGATTCTCAATCAGATTGAAACCGTGCAGAAGGAATTGCAGGAGGAGATTGACAATATCGTTGTAGGGGGAGGCGGTATTACTGACGAGGAAAGACAGAAGATTGACAGCTTGACGAATACCGGGATTCAGCTTATGAACAGTTTGACGGAGGGAGATGTCAGCAGGCTGAAAGTGTTGACTGATAACGGCGCAAACTGGGCGAATCAGATTAACGGATATCAGGGTACTGATGACGATGTTGTAGCAAGGGCGCAGTGGGTTCTTAAAAAGGCTCAAGAATTTTATTCACGAGTTGCTCCACAGCTTTTGCCGGAAGTGAACGCGAATGATAACGGGAAGGTTCTGAAAGTTATCGGCGGACAATGGGGGGTTGGCACTGTTGAGGGCGGTGGCGATAGCAAGTGGACTGACGCGGCTGTTGAGTATTTTGCCACAGTGCTGGAACACCTTGTGTATGATGACGCAAGCACGGGGCAGACTGCGGCTACGTATCTGCTGAATATTTTGAGGGGCGGTGCTCCGCTTATTACGGGGATTACGGCGGAGTGGAGTTATGGGCAGGTTATTTATCCTAATACGACTTTGACGAGTGCTATGTTCACTGTAAGGGCGACATATAGTGACGGGAGCGTTGTTCCAGTTACAGAGTTCAGTTTCAGCCCGCAGGTTGCAAGTACGCATCCGACAGAGGTTACGGTTACTTTTGAGGGAAAGACGGCGACTGTGAGTGTTCCGGTTGGGACGGTGAGTTTGACCGGGATTACGGCGGAGTATATCGGGACTGGGACTATTTATGTTGGGGATAACCTTACAAAGAATATGTTCAGGGTCACGGCAAACTATAATGACGGCAGTAGCAACGTTGTGAGTGATTACACGTTCACACCTGTCACTATGTTGAATGCTGGGGAGCAGGTTGTCACATTTACGTATCAGGGGAAGGAAACTACGGCTACAGTGACGGTTGTAGCTTTGAGCGTTACGAGGATAAGCGCAAGCTGGATTGGCGGAACTATTTTCAAGGGAACTGCGTTCACAAAGAGTATGTTCACCGTGACAGCAGAGTATAACAACGGAACAAGCAGGGCTGTCAGCGATTACACTTTCAGCCCGGCGACTGCTAACAGCACACCTACTACGCTTGTTACTATTGAGTATGAGGGAAAGACTACGGGTTTGAGCGTTAACGTGAGTGACGCGATTGCAAGTAGTTTGGTGGTCAATTCTTATACGCTGAACAGTGGCGTGGCAAGGATTTATCCGGGGGATACGTTCTTGGAAAAGGGTAAGTTCAATGTAACGGTGAATTACAGTGATGGAACTTCTTCTACGATTACGGATAACAGCGGTCTGGCTGTAAGCCCGGAAAGCGCTGATTCTGCTGGGGACAAAATTGTCACTGTTTCGCTGGTGGCAAGCCCTACGGTTCGCGGGACGGTCGGAATTACGGTGAGCGAAGCACCGAAGGTGAACACGATTGCTGCCGTTTATAATGGGGCAAATAATCCTACAGCCGGAGATGTGCTTACTATTGCTAATTTCACTGTCATTCATACTGACCAATATCAGAATGTTATTCACAGCGGTTGGACAAAGGACTATTTGAGCAACGAGACGACGACAGAGATTGCAAGTATCACAGTAGTTGAGGGCGAACAGACTGTGTATGTGAGGTGCTTGACTGATGACGCGAGAACGCTTGTGGCAAGTACGGTTGTGACGGGGGAGAAGGCGCAGGTCAGTAAGCATTCAATTTCCTACGACAGTACGGTAGACGGAGCACAGACTGTAACATTCACGCCTATGCCGACAGAAGTCGATGACGGCGCAAGCACTACTATAAACATGGAAGCAAAAGCACCGACAGCAAGCTATTATGCCAAAGCTACAGGAATAGCAATCAATGAAGTACGTAAATCGTCTCTGAAAGTTGGTACAGCCAAGACAGAAGGGACAGGCACTTTAACCATCTCCAACCAAAAAGCAGATGCCGTTGTAACCGCAGTGCCCACTCTGATTTTTAATGCGACAAATCAAGCTTATCAAGACGGAAGCGTATATGAACCATCTTATAGCGGTTATGTTGGTACTTGCGTTTCCGGTCTGTATGAACTGAAAGCTGGAAAGCATTATATCTATGCAGACGGCGGAAGCGGTAAGAAATTCAGAGTGGCTTTTGTACGAGCAAACTATACGGCAATGGGAGGTAGTGCAGAGCAAACAAGCGGCACAGTGATTAAAATTGGCGGTGCTAATTCTGGCATTGCAGTTCCGGCTGACGCAAAATATTTCTTCTTGCGCTATTCTGTCATAGACAAAGACCCGGCTGTCGTACAAACAGCACTGACTAACGCTTATATGCTACTGGAGTGTGAATAATGAGTAAATTACTTCACAAATGCAATGCTTGTTCGGACATTCACGCAACTACTTTCCCTGCGGCAATATCAGGATATACTGCAGATGCCCAAAACGGTATATTTTCAATTTGTTGTGGCGACTTCTTGGTAGGCACTGGTGGTTTGTTCAATGGTAACAGCACTCCAACCAAAAATCTAATCAGACAATTTGTAGCGTTACATGGTGGTGTTGTTGTTGTTGGCAATCACGATGCCGGACAACACTCTACCATGCCACGAGATAGCTGGGAAGCCCTTACTGGACAGGACTTATTGTCAGAAAAGGTTATAGACGGAGTTCACTACATTTTCATCAGTGGCAATAAAGCTGGCGGGGCATTGGGTTCTACGTGGGACGATGGGAAACCTATTTATCCAGAGGACGTGAGGACGCAGGCGATAACACTAATTACAGCGGCTAAAGAAGCAGGAGAACGTTGTATCGTAGTGACGCACTACCCGTTGGAACAAGGCACTACAGACGGAAATGGATTTGCATTCAGAGTTGGGAAACCACGTGGGACTGGTAATGCTTACAAGCCTACTAAATACACGTCGACAGGTTATTTTGCTAAAGATAGCGCTGGGCACACATACGATACAGATTTCTACAATCAAATAGCGACTTTTGACAATGTGCTTTGGCTATCTGGACATACTCATGTGAATTGGAGGTATCAGACTGGTATAAATGATGGCGTAAATATTGATAGCAACGGCAATCCTATTCCGTACCCGAATCAAAAAGCCTATAAGGTGACCAATGGCGCGGCAATGATAAACCTGCCGAGCGCTAACTTTCAAACGCAGGATGCGCGCATAGAAGTCTACAACGATAAGGTTATAGTACGGGCAAGGGAGAACGGGACAGAATTAGGAGGTGAATACAATTACACGTGGTTTGCCAAAGACGGAAGCCTCGTGAAAAATGCTCCGGAGACATCGGCTGAAATTTACAAGTTCAATGGCGAAGAAATAGCAGGAGGTGAAACGTATAATTTTCCCGGAGAAAAGTCAGAGAATTATTATGACTGGAATGGCGGCATAATTTAAGAGATGGAGGTACAAGTGGGTACTGCATGAGGTGCTTGTGTGGTACCCACTATGGTGAAACTGGAAACGGGATTTTCCCCTTAATACTACC
>ENA-ORSS01002226-ORSS01002226.1-human-gut-metagenome-genome-assembly--contig:-NODE-2226-length-17933-cov-7.273800_pt1 | contig 17933 bp, 16 predicted proteins | sample MGYA00241899_ERZ509162 | MGnify/ENA primary metagenome ERZ509162 (study PRJEB26280, sample SAMEA2338641) | human gut metagenome | biome: human gut; feature: human-associated habitat; material: faeces... | reverse complement strand
ACGATGTGCTGCGGCTGGCGAGCCTCTATCTGCGGATCTATTTCATCGGCATCCCCGGCGCGCTCATCTACAACTTCGCCGCGGCCGTCCTGCGCGCCTACGGCGATACGAAGCGGCCCCTGCTGTTCCTCGCCGTCTCGGGCGTATTGAACGTCTTTCTCAATCTGTTCTTCGTCATCGTCTGCCGGCTGGACGTGGCGGGCGTCGCCATTGCGACGGTCGTTTCGCAGTATGTGTCGGTCGTGCTGATCCTCGTCTGCCTCATGCGGCAGACGGGCCCGGCCCGGCTCAGCCTTCGCCAGCTCCGGCTGCACCCGTCCGAGGCGCTGCGCATGATCCAGATCGGCCTGCCGGCCGGACTGCAGTCGGTGGTCTTCAACATCTCGAACGTCATGGTGCAAAGCTGCGTCAATTCCTTCGGCGCGGACGTCATCGCGGCCAATACCGCCTCGGCCAACATCGCCGCCTTCACCTACACCGCGATGAACGCCGTCTTCCACGCCGCCATCACCTTCACCAGCCAGAATCTCGGCGCGCGGCGGTACGACCGGATCTGGAAGATCTTCTGGAACTGCCAGCTGACCGTGATGCTCATCGGCGTGCCTCTGTGCGTGCTGAGCACCGTCTTCGGCCCGCAGCTGCTGAGCATCTATGTCTCCGCCGACGATCCGGCGCGCGACGCCGTGATCGCAATGGGCATGATCCGCACATACTATGTCACGACCCCCTATTTCCTCTGCGGCATCATGGAGGTCTGCTGCGGCATGGTGCGCGGGCTCGGAAAATCGTGGCTGCCGATGGTCGTGACGATCTTCGGCGCCTGCGTGATGCGGATCGTCTGGATCTACACCATTTTCGCGTGGAAGCATACGCTTCCCGCTCTCTATGTCTCTTACCCCATCAGCTGGGTCATCACCGCGGCCATGCATGTCGTCTGCTTCGTCTATTTCTGGAAGCGTATCCGCCGGAAGCTCGAGCAGACCGCACCCGCGGCAGCGGATATCAGAAAGGAGTCCTGATTTTTCTGTATGCGAGTCATTGATATCGACGACGTCATCTACGCCATGCGCAGCCAGACGCAGTTCGTCCTGCGCTGTGAGGAGGTCTTTCACGACAAGATCAGCGCGGCGGCCGGCGCCATTCTCTCGGCGCAGCCGCGCAAGCCCTACGTCTGCCTGACCGGCCCCTCCGGCTCCGGCAAGACGACCACCGCCATGCGCCTGAAGGCGTATCTGGAAAACCTGGGCGTCAAGGTCTGCCTTCTGAGCATGGATAACTTTTTCCTGCCGCTCGCCGAGCGGCCGAAGGATCTGACCGACTGGGAATCGCCCCTGTGCGTCAACCGCCAGCTGCTGCTGGGCACCATCGAGAAGCTCTCCAACGGCGAGACCGTGCAGGTGCCCTGGTACGACTTCCCGAACAACCGCACCGGCGGCTACACCCCCATGGAAGGCAGCCGCGAGGCCATCATCATCGCCGAGGGCATCCACATGCTCAATCCCCTGCTCTTCGATCCCATCCGTGACCGCGCGACCGGCATCTATGTCGCGCCCCGCACGCGCATCATCACCCCGGGCGACCGCATCATCCACCCCGAGCAGGTCCGGGTGGCCCGCCGCATGATCCGCAACTATCAGGGCCGCGGCAACTCCCTGCGCGAGACCATCATCCGCGCCCAGTCCGTCAACCAGGGCGAGCAGAAATACATCGCCCCCAACAAGCCGAACGCCTCCATCCACATCGATTCCTTCCACGACTACGAGCTGTGTATCCTCGCCAAGTACCTGCGGCAGATCCCGCAGTTCGCCTCGGATCTCGACGACGCGTTCATCGCCGAGCACGGTCTGACGGTCCTCATGGACGTGGTCCGGAGCCTGCCGCCCCTGGACACGCCGTATGTCCCCCGCGACTCCATCGTCCGCGAATTCGTCGGCGGAAGCATCTTCCAATATTAAAAAACAGCCCCGCACGCCATCGCGTGCGGGGCTGTGAGACTATCTGGAAACTATTTGCACTGTAAAAGCTGTAGATCAGTTGCAGGGGCAGACATACCTCTGCGCCACACCGATTGCCTATCAGATTTTTGGTGCCGAAAGAGCCTGCCATTGTTGGTGGCGGCTGAATCGGTGCTCTGAAATCTGCAGTGTGCGCCTGCGGGCGCGGAAAGTGCGCTTTAGAACCATGTTCTTGTTCTGGAATAGCGGAACAGCTCCCAGAGCGTGATGAGCACCTGCACGGCGGCACAGACGACGAAGATGAGCTTCAGATACGGGATCGACGGGATGGAGAGATAGATGCACAGCCCCGCCGACCAGATGAGCGCCGTAATGGAAAGCCCCTGCATCAGAATGCCCCACCACAGCGACGTGAACACGATGCACACGATGCTCGACACCGGCACCGCGTACAGGAAAAACAGCCACGACGGGAACGGCACGGCCGCGATCGTGAAGGCCGTGAACAAGATCGCCGCGATCACGAACACCAGCGCCACCGACAGCAGCACCACGTAGATGTGGAAATGCGGGTTGGACTTTTTGGGCGGCTCCTCCTCGCCGATGAGGTTGCTGACGGTGATGCCGTAGAGCTGCGCGATCTGCGCGAGGATATAGACATCGGGCAGCCCCTCGCCCCGCTCCCACTTGGAAACGGACTTATCGGAGTAATTGAGCTTGCGCGCAAGGTCCAGCTGGGTATCCTTATGGGCTTTGCGGTAAGCGGCGATATTTTTTGCTGTGGTGCGCCGCAGCGTCTGTTCGTCCTGGATCATAAGGACGCCCCCTTCCCCTGAAAACATTGGTATTACAGGAAATTCTACTGGCAGTAGAGTGCCGTTCTCCGACGGGTATCGGCCGGTGCCGCGCCGGTAGGGTGCATATTTCCTGCCTGTATGCTATAGTGCAAGCATCAGCAAGGCAGATCGCATAGCTGCCGGGCTGACGATATACTGGAATACAGTATAGCACTTTTTTTCATCCTGTGCAATGCGCAGTTTCTGCCGATTGCACGATCCGCACCCGGCATCTCACACACCGTGCCGGGTGCGTTTTTTCTGCAAATTTTTACCGGCGCTTGCGTTTTTCCGCGCCGCATGGTAGAATCAAATTATTAAAGAACAGAAGGGAGTTTGAGAGCATGCGCATGATCTCCTGCTGAAAACCTGGCACGATCGTAACACGCTGGCGGTGAAGGCCGCCTGGTTCGTTGTGCCTTTTCGCGGGAAATCTGCTTTGTCTCTCAGCCTCCGTGCAGACCGTCTGCCCATTTTGCGGCAGACGCAGGATGCCCTTTGGCTGTGGGAGCGTTTCCCGCAGCCAATTTTTTATTAGGCAGCCGCCGATCCGATCGCCTGCAATTGTCGATGGAATCCTCGGCTGCCTGAAGGAGGGCATACCGATGGCATTGATCCAGATCACAGACCTGACCTTTACATACCCCGGCAGCTTTGACCCTGTATTTGAGCACGTCAGCTTCCAGCTCGACACCGATTGGCGGCTCGGCCTGACGGGCCGCAACGGCCGCGGCAAGACGACGCTCCTGCGCCTTCTGCAGGGCCAGTATCCCCACCAGGGCACGATCACGGCCCCCGGCGGGTTCGAGTATTTCCCGTATCCCATCCCAGACGCGGCGCTCACGCCGCTCGAGCTGCTGGAGTGCAGCTTCCCGGACGTGCCGCAGTGGCGCCTGCGGCGCGAGCTGGCGCCGCTATTCGTGACGGACGACGCGCTGTACCGCCCGTTTTCCACACTTTCCGGCGGCGAGCAGGCGAAGATCCTGCTGGCGCTGCTTTTCGCGCGCGAGGGCCGGTATCTGCTCATCGACGAGCCGACGAACCATCTCGACGAGACGGGCCGCGCACTCGTCAGCCGGTATCTGGCCAAAAAGTCCGGCTTTCTGCTCGTCTCGCACGACCGCGCGTTTTTGGACGGCTGCGTCGACCACATCCTGTCCATCAATCGCGGCGGCATTGAGGTGCAGAAGGGCAATTTCTCCTCATGGTATGAAAACAGGCAGCGGCAGGACGCGTTTGAGCTGGCGCAGAACGCGCAGCTGAAAAAGGAGATCGGCCGTCTGAAGCAGGCTGCGCGGCAGTCGCGCGCGTGGGCCGACAAGGTCGAGAGCACGAAGATCGGCCCGCACTCGGCCAAGGTGACGGGCGAAGCCGACGCCATGGGCGGCCGGGCCTACATCGGTGAGCAGTCGCGTCGTATGCAGCAGCGGCGCAAGAATCTCGAACGGCGGCAGAACGCCGCCATCGAGGAAAAATCGGCGCTGCTGAAAAACATTGAGCAGGCCGCGCCCCTGAAGCTGCATCAGCTGCCGTATCACACCAACCGGTTGGCGCTTCTGCGGAATGTTTCGGTGTGCTATGGCGATGTACCCGTCTGCTCCGGCGTGACCTTTTCCGTCGAACAGGGCGACCGGATCGCGCTGCGCGGCGCGAATGGCACCGGAAAGACAAGCCTGCTGCGCCTGTTGTGCGGCGAGAACATTCCGCACACCGGGACGGTAGAGTGCGGCTCCCGGCTGCAAATTTCCCATGTGCAGCAGGACCCATCCGGTCTGCGGGGCGATCTTTCCGCCTATGCCGCGCAGCATGGGTTGGACGAGAGTCTGTTCAAGGCGATCTTGCGCAAGCTGGACTTTGCACGGGTGCAGTTTGAAAAGGACATGGCGGACTTTTCCGCCGGGCAGAAGAAAAAGGTTCTGCTGGCGCGAAGCCTGTGCGAACCGTCGCACCTGCTTGTCTGGGACGAGCCGCTCAATTATGTGGACGTGCTCTCGCGCATTCAGCTGGAAGAGCTGCTGCTGGAATTCCAGCCGACGATCGTTTTCGTCGAGCACGACCGTGTGTTCTGCGACCGCGTTGCGACAAAGGCCGTGACGCTCTGACGGCTTGACGTTTTGCGCGCTGCCGGATACAATACAGGAAAACACAAGTGAGGTGAACCGGAATGGACAAGCAGGCCGTCGAGCAGCAGTTGTGCCAGCTGCCGGTCAGTCAATATGCGTGGATCGACCCGCGTGAGATCGAATTTTCCGAACGCGTGCGCTATGTCTGCGAGCACGAGTGCCCGATGTACGGGACAAGCTGGGCCTGTCCGCCTGCGGTCGGCACGGTCGAGGCCTGCCGGAACCGGGTGCTGTCATATCCGGGCGCGCTGGTCTTTACCTCGCTGGCCGAGGTCAGCGACATCGCGGATATGGCCGCAACGCTTGCCACGCGCGGCGCGCACGAGGCGCTTACGCGGCAGGTGCGGGATATTCTGCTGCAATTTTCCCCAGACGTGCTGACGCTCTCCACGGAATCCTGTGCCATCTGCCCGAAATGCGCCTACCCGGACGCCCCCTGCCGCCACCCGGACAGGATGTTCCCCTGCGTTGAAAGCTACGGCATCGTCGCAACCGCGCTGGCTGAGCGGAACGGGATCGAGTTTTATAACGGCAATCTCGTGACGTGGTTCTCTGTGCTGTGCTACCGGTAAAAACAAAGACGCCCCTTGTCATGCGCATTGGACTGCATGATGAGGGGCTTGTTTTGCTGACACCGGAGATTCCCGGCGAACCCAGCGAAGCGGTTCGGCAGGAAAGAGGAGGAAACGGTCTTAAGAGGATAAGAGGCTTCGCGCATAGCGTAGACTCGTTCCGTCGAAGCCGTTTCCGACGTGCCTCCGGCGGCCCCATCTTTTCCGTCTTGCCGGAAAAGATGGGGGAGAAAAGGGGCGCTGGGGTACGTTTGGTGCGTACTGCGGGTGCGGTTCAGGCAGGATCCTGATTTTTAGCTGTTGCGAACACACCAAGCCACCCTACGTACGCTATGGTACGCGCCGCCTGTTATGGTACACCGATTTTTCAAGTAGCTGCGATTCAATATCTGCGGTAAAAAGCCTTGCATTCGAACCTTGCAGGGTAGTACGGATTCGCCGCAGTTCTTTCTGGTGCCGTACTGGCGGAAGCGGAGCAGACTGATGAGGGGCTATGCAGCTGCATTTGCAAGCCGCGTCATAAATTCATGCTTCTTCATTGTATGCATCCTCCAACAGGTTTCTGACAGACTGTGCAAAGTTCAGATATTCCGCACGGTCGTTCTGATACGTTTCCCGTCCAAGCTCCGTGAGCTTGTAATATTTGCGCGGCGGCCCGCCGCTTTCCTCCTGCAGATAGGTCGTGAGCAATCCGTCCGACTTCAGCTTCCGCAGGATCGGATAGACCGTGCCATCCGCAATGTCAATGTGCTGGGAGAGGAAATCGGAGATCTCATAGCCGTAGCAGTCGCGCTTGTGCAGCAGCGACAACACGCACAGCTCCAGCACGCCCTTTTTATATTGCGTGTTCATACGCAGCTCCTTTCCGTTTGGTTTGTCCTTTCACTAGTGTATTATATTCACTAGTCTGAAAATTTCAATAGTAAATTTTAAAAACAGCAGGGAGTTTTTCTCCCTGCTGTTTTGTCAATATTCTGTTTTTACCGCTGGTCGGCAAAAGTGGATGGATAGCTTGGGTTTAAATTATCCTAAAATTTGGATAGTAAGACAACCGTCTCAATATGCGCGCATTTTGGGAAAAGATCGACCGCTTCGGCGGAGCGGAGGGTGTAGCCTTTTTCCGTGAGCAGTTTCACGTCGCGGGCGAGGGTGGCCGGGTCGCAGGAGACGTAGACGACGCGCTGCGGCTGCATGGTGGCGATGGCCTCGATCACGTCGGCGCTTACGCCCTTGCGCGGCGGGTCGACGACGATCACGTCGGGCTTTTCGCCGCGCTCGGCCAGCAGCTTTGCAGCTGCGCCAGCATCCATGCAGTAAAATTCCGCATTGTCCATGCCGTTCTGTGCGGCATTAAATTTTGCGTCTTCGATCGCCTGCGGGATAATCTCGACGCCGACGGCCTTTTTCGCGTGCCTCGCAAGACAGAGCGTGATCGTACCCGTGCCGCAGTAGAGGTCAAGCACCGTCTCTTCTCCGGTCAGCCCGGCAAGCGCGGCGGCCTTTTCATACAGACGCTCGGCCTGCGCATGGTTGACCTGATAAAACGCAGGCGCGGAGAGTCGGAATTGCAGGCCGCAGAGCGTGTCGGTGATTGTTCCGTCTCCATAGAGCGGCAGAAATTCCGTGCCGAGCACGGTATTGCCTTTTTTCGTGTTGGGGGAGAAGACAATGGTCGTGATGCCCGGCTCGGCGGCGAGGAGCGTCTGGACGAGCTGCTTTTTCTTCGGCAGCTGCTGTGTGTTGGCCGTGATGCAGACGAGGATCTGCCCGCTTTCCGTGCCGAAGCGGATATAAATATGCCGGATGTAGCCGGTATGCGCGGCCTCGTCATAGGCGCGGATGCTGTATTTGCGCATCCAGTCCAGAACGGCTGCGCGGATACGGTCGGCACAGTCCGGCTGGATGCGGCAGTGCGCGACCGGAATGACCGTGTGCGTTTTTCCGGCGAAAAAGCCCGCGGCAGGCTTTCCGTTCTGCTCCTGCACGGGGAACTGCACCTTGTTCCGATAGCCGTCGGTCTGCTCTGCGCCGGTGATGGGCAGGGAAGCGAGCGTCTGGCCGCCGATGCGCGTCAGGCAGCTGTGGACGTGCGTGCGCTTAAGCTCCAGCTCCTGCGCATAATCCATGTGCCGCAGCGCGCAGCCGCCGCATTTGGGAAAATACGGGCAATCCGGCTCTACGCGGTGCGCCGACGGCTGCTCCACGCGCAGAAGCTCGGCAAAGACCGCCGAGCGTCCGATGTGCGCAATGCGGATTCTGCACAATTCGCCCGGCAGCGCACCGGGCACGAACACGACCTGTCCGTCGACACGGGCGATGCCCGTCCCGTCCACGGTCGCGGCTTCGATTGTCACCTGAAGCGTATCGCCGCGTTTGAGTTCCTTCATATCTGTGTGGAATGTTTCACGTGAAACATTCACTCCTCCTTCAAAAGCTCGCCGGTGGTCAGGTCAATATAATAGATATGCAGAAACTGCTGATCACCGGTTTCCGTGGAATAGGAGACGGAGAGCGTATAGCTTACGATGAGCGTTCCATTCTCCTCGGAAATGCTGTAGCCGCCGTTGACGTAGCCGATCGCGGCCTTTTCCTGCGCGGCTGGGTAAACCGTCTCCTGCGCATAGGAAATGACGGTCTGCGAAAGCTCATCAAAGACGGCGTTCGCCGCCGCAGACGCGTCGTCACTTTCCAGCGTCAGATGGGGCAGGGTATAGGTGCAGCTGACGATTTCCTCAAGGTCGGTCTGGATCCTCTCCGGCTCGTCGAGCCAGCTTGCTTCCAGACCGTCCTGCGTCTGATTCTGGTTCGGCGTGATGTGGATAACATTGTCCTGCGCTTTTTCCGCTTCTGCCGGAGCTTCCGGCACAATTGCCTCTTCCTGAACGGGCGCAGCGGGTTCTTCCTGCTGCACGGGCTTTTTTGCGCAACCCGCAGCGCTGAGAATGAGTATGGCAGCCAGAGTGGCCGCAAAAAGCTTTTTCATATACAAACCTCCTGTATGTCTGCGATTTTAACACAGAAAGACGCTTGTGTAAAGCCGGGAAAGGCGCTATACTGGGAGACAGCTTGAGCTTTGGAGTTGAGTTTATGCTGGATTATCGTCACTGCACGCTCTGTCCGCGCGCCTGCGGCGTCGACCGGACGGCAGGGGAGCGCGGCTTCTGCCAAATGCCTGATCATATTCTTGCCGCCCGGGCCGCGCTGCATTATTGGGAAGAGCCGGTCATTTCCGGAAGCTTCGGCAGCGGCGCGGTGTTTTTCTCCGGCTGCACGCTGCGCTGCGCGTTCTGTCAGAACGGGGTGATCTCTCAGGAGAATTTCGGGAAAGAGGTTTCTTCACAGGAGCTTCGCGCCGCGTTCGAGCGGCTGATCGCCGAGGGCTGTCAGAACATCAATCTCGTCACGCCGACGCACTTTCTGCCGTCCATCCTCCCGGCGCTTGCGCCGAAGCTGCCTGTGCCGGTTGTGTATAACTGCGGCGGCTACGAATCGGTCGAGACACTGCGGGCCTTGGAGGGACTGGTCGATATCTATCTGCCAGACTTTAAATATTCTGACGCAGCGCTTGCGAAAAAGCTCTCCGCCGCGCCTGATTATCCGCAGATCGCGTCTGCGGCCATTTTGGAAATGTACCAGCAGGTGGGCGGCGCGGTGATTGAGGACGAGCAGATGACGCGCGGGGTCATCATCCGCCATCTGGTTCTGCCGGGCTGCATCGACAATTCGCTCGGCGTGCTGGACTGGATCGCGGACAATTTTCCGAAGAAAGACGTGCTGGTCAGTCTGATGAGCCAGTATGTGCCCATGGGCCGCGCAAAAAAGCTGCCGCCCTTTGACCGGCGCATTTCGCAGGAGGAATACGACGCAGTTCTGTCGTATCTGTATCTGTTGGAGCTGGACAACGGCTATACGCAGGACTTTTCCGCCGCCTCGGCAGAGTACATCCCGGAATTTGATCTTGAGGGATTATAAATTTTAAACAAACGTTTGCATTTTTCAATAAGGTGTGCTATACTGGATTCACAAGCAGGAAAGGAGCTGCCAACATGGGCCGGACCAGCAGCAAACGTGACGAAATTCTTCGCTTCCTTACGAAATTCACAGCAGAGAACGGTTATGCGCCCTCCGTGCGTGAGATCTGTGCCGCCGTCGGTCTGCAATCCACGGCGACCGTCCATTATCACCTGAACGCGCTGCGTCAGGATGGACTGATTGAAATGGACGGCATGAAAAAACGCACGATCACCCTCGCCGATTCCCACCGGGCCGACCGCATCCCCGTCGTCGGCGTGGTCACGGCAGGTCTACCGATTCTGGCAGTTGAAAATATTGAAGGCTATCTGCCATGGGACGGCGAAGCGGGCTGCTTCGCGCTGCGCGTCCGCGGTGATTCCATGATCGGCGCGGGAATCCTCGACGGGGACAGAGTCGTCGTCCGCGCCCAGCCGACGGCGGACAACGGTGAGATCGTTGTTGCGCTGCTCGGAGACTCCGCAACGGTTAAGCGCTTCCGCAAAGACGGCAAGCAGATCTGGCTCCTGCCGGAAAATCCGGCCTATGACCCCATCGACGGCAATCAGGCCCAGATCATTGGGAAGGTCAAGGCTGTAATCAGAACCTATTAACCTATTAAATTGAGAGAATAAAACGCTCTTGCTCCAGTATCACCGGGGGAAGGGCGTTTTTCACGATACGCTTGTCAAGAAAAAACTCGTATTATAAATTTGCAACAGCCCTTCGGTTTTTCTGGACTTTTCTCACGAAGATTGAAGTAACTCAAAATTTCTGATGCAGTCCATATAAGTTCCGTAGGGGCCGATGCCTACATCGGCCCGGCGAAGTGCACCGTTTTATAGGAATCTTCGGCGAATTCGTACCGCTTTGCTGGGTTTGCCGGGAATATATTTTATTCATTCAATCTCAATGTTTCACGTGAAACATGAAAAACAACAAATTCACATCACTTCTTGCATTTTCAGAATCAGGACATTATAATAGAATGCAAAATGGGGCCGAAGGGGCGTGAAATGGGTATGGCGAAGGTTTTGGCGTTTGTCAATCAAAAGGGCGGCGTGGGGAAAACGACCTCTGCGGTCAATCTGGCCGCTGCACTGCAAAAGGCGGGAAAGCGCGTCCTTCTGTGCGATTTTGACCCGCAGTCCAACGCGACCTCCGGCCTTGGCGTGGAAAAAAGCACGGCTGCCCATTCGACCTATGATATCGTGATTGAGGATTTCCCCGCCGCAGACGCGGTGATCCACACAAAATACTGCGATGTTCTGGCCTCCAACGTCGCGCTGTCCGGCGCCGGCGTGGAGCTGGTGGGCGTTGAGAAGCGGGAATATGCGCTGAAGACTGCGCTCCAGCCGCTGCGGGAACAATATGATTATATTTTCATTGATTGCCCGCCGTCTTTGGAGCTGCTGACGCTCAACGCGCTCTGCGCCGCAGATCAGGTGCTGATTCCTGTGCAGTGCGAATATTACGCGCTGGAGGGGCTTTCCGATCTGATGGTCACGCTCCGCGCGGTCAAAAGGCGCCTGAACCCGACGATCTCCATCTTCGGCGTTTTACTTACCATGTACGATGGCCGGACGAATTTCTCCGCGCAGGTTGCCGAGGAGGTGCGCCGCCATTTTCCCGGCAAGGTCTTCGCCTCCGCCATCCCGCGCAACGTACGCCTGTCCGAAGCGCCCAGCCACGGGATGCCTGTTTGTGCCTACGACAAATTCAGCCGGGGCGCGGCGGCCTATGACGCGGTCGCGCAGGAGATCCTTGCGAAAGAACAGTGAGAGGAGCAACGCATATGGCAATGCGAAAGGGTCTTGGCAAGGGCCTTGGCGCCCTGATTGGGGACTATAACGAGCAGCCGGACGCGCCCAGCGAGGGTGCAGTAACGCTGCCGCTGCAAAAAATCGAACCGAATCCGCTTCAGCCGCGCAAAACCTTCAACCCGGAAGAGCTGGATTCCCTGGCGGATTCCATCCGGATGCACGGCATTATCCAGCCGCTGACGGTACGCAGGCTGCCGTCCGGGTTCTATCAGATCATCGCGGGCGAACGCCGCTGGCGTGCGGCACGGCTGGCCGGGCTTACCGATGTGCCGGTCGTGGTCATTGAAGCCGACGACAAAAAGGCGATGGAGCTGGCGCTGATTGAAAACTTGCAGCGCTCGGATCTCAACCCGATTGAAGAAGCCCTCGGCTATCAGGAGCTGATGGGCACCTATGAAATGACGCAGGAGCAGGCTGCCGCCCGTGTGGGCAAATCCCGCCCGGCCGTTGCGAACGCGCTGCGGCTTCTTAGCCTCAGTCCGGCCGTTCTGGAGCTGGTCAAGGACGGTTCCCTGTCCGCCGGTCACGCGCGGGCGCTGCTGCCTGTGAAGGACGAGGCGCAGCAGCTGTCCATTGCGCAGAAGGTCATGGCGCTGGGCCTGTCCGTCCGGCAGACGGAGGCGCTCTGCAAAAAGCTCACAAAGCAGGCGCAGCCCGTCAAGGAGCAGCCGCCGCAGGTCGATTATCTGGCCGAATGTGAAAAGGAGCTGACCGCCGGGCTTGGCCGCAAGGTGCGCATTGTCTCCGGCAAGCGCAAGGGCCGCATTGAACTGGAATACTACGGGCAGGACGATCTGCAGCAGCTGTACGACGCGCTGCACACCATCCGCAAAAAGGAGCAACACTGATGGACGAAAAGAAAACCCCGCAGCCGGAGCAGGCTGCCCCGGAAACCGGAAAGCCGCTGAGTGAGAAGCGCAAATCCGCGCTGCTGCGGTACATGGCCGTTCTGTTCTGCGCCGCGTTCATTCTGGTTCTGATCTCGCTGATTTTGCAGACGCACTCGTCTAAAGCAAAGATTTCCGAGCTGAATGCCGCCAGCACAAGTGCGCTCTCGAATGCCGAAGCGCTTCAGAATGAGAACCGCGCCCTGCAGGACGAGAAGATCGCGCTGGAAAAGGAAAATGAAGAATTGCAGGCAAAGCTCGACGAGCTGACGCAGAAGCTGGACGAGGCCTCGCAGGCCGAGGAAAACACGCAGGCGGCGGAAAATGAAATGATCAAATCCCTGCGCACCGAGCTTGACCGGACGAAGGAAGCGTATGAAGCACTGCTGGAGGCAAAGGCCTGCGAAACGCGCGAAGGAAACGTCACGTTCTCCCGCGCCATGCAGACGCTTGAACGGTTGAAGGATTATCTGGGCCAGACCGCGCTGGAGGAATATATGGCGCTTGGCGGAGAATAACAGGAGGAAAAGAACACCATGATCGATATTAAATTTTTACGGGAAAATCCGGACGCAGTCCGCGAAAATATTCGGAAAAAGTTTCAGGATGCAAAGCTGCCGCTCGTGGACGAGGCCATCCGGCTCGACGCGGAGAAGCGTGCGGCGCAGCAGGAATGCGAGCAGCTGAAGGCTGCCCGCAACAAGCTGTCGAAGGCAAACGGTCCGCTTTATGGCCAGCTGAAAAAAGCGGATGAGGCGCAGAAAGCGGAACTGCAGAAGCAGATTGATGAAAACAACGCCAAGGTCAAGGCCGACGACGAGCGCCGCGCGGAGCTTGAAAAGAAGCAGACCGAGGCCGAGGACAAGCTGCGCGAGATCATGTACGTGATCCCGAACATCATTGACCCCTCCGTCCCCATCGGCCCGGACGACAGCCATAACGTTGAAGTGCAGCGCTTTGGCGATCCCGTTGTACCCGATTTTGAGATTCCCCATCACGTCGACATCATGCAGTCCTTTGACGGCATCGACAAGGATTCCGCAGGCCGTGTGGCCGGTATGGGCTTTTACTATCTGCTGGGCGACATTGCCCGCCTGCATGAGGCGGTTCTGGCCTACGCGCGCGACTTCATGATCGACCAGAAGGGCTTTACGTATGTCATCCCGCCGTTCATGATGCACGGCAACGTCGTCAAGGGCGTCATGTCCTTCCCGGAGATGGAAGCGATGATGTATAAAATCGAGGGCGAGGACCTCTATCTCATCGGCACGAGTGAACACACCATGATTGGCCGCTTTATCGACCAGATCATCCCGGAGGCAAAACTCCCCCTGACCCTCACGAGCTATTCCCCCTGCTTCCGCAAGGAGGTCGGCAGCCACGGTCTGGAGGAGCGCGGCGTGTACCGCATCCACCAGTTTGAAAAGCAGGAAATGATCGTCGTCTGCCGTCCGGAGGAATCCATGGACTGGTACAACAAGCTCTGGAGCTATTCGGTTGAGCTGTTCCGCAATATGGAGATTCCCGTTCGTCAGCTTGAATGCTGCTCCGGCGATCTGGCCGATCTGAAGGTCAAATCCTGCGACATTGAGGCGTGGAGCCCGCGCCAGCAGAAATATTTCGAGGTTTGCTCCTGCTCGAACCTCGGCGACGCACAGGCCCGCCGTCTCGGCATCCGCGTCAAGGGTGCGGACGGCAAGATGTATCTGGCCCACACGCTCAACAACACCTGCGTCGCACCCCCGCGTATGCTCATCGCCTTCCTTGAAAACCACCTCCAGAAGGACGGCATCGTCACCATCCCGAAGTGCCTCCAGCCGTATATGGGCGGCAAGGAAGTGCTGGTTCCGAAGCACTGATCTCGCCAGTTGTAGGGGTCGATGCCGGTCACAGCCGTTCGCGACGAAGGAGCGCTACGGATGTGGGTCTGCCGCTTGCCGGTACACATCGACCGGCAGAACGCACCATTTTTTATGAAAATCTGCGGCGACTTCGCAACTTCCCATTGGGCCGACAGAGTCGTCGGCCCCTACAACGACACTCGCTCTTCCCCGTAGTGGCGGACGACTCTGTCCGCCCGCAGAATATACCGCTTTTTACGGAAATCTTCGGCGAATTCGTAACTTCCCAGCGGGCCGATGTGGGCATCGGCCCCTACAGAGACTGCGCGTATCCCGGACTGCTTTGTAAAAATGGCTGCCATTGTTCTGCCCAAACCCTTCCTCGGAGGTATCCATGCAAAAGAAACTCACGCTGATCCTGATTTTGATTCTGGTACTGGCGCAGCTGTGCGCCTGCGGCAAGCCGCAGGCAGAACCCTCGCCGGCAGCAGAATCCGAAGCAGCAGCTCCGTCAGAGCTTCCGGAGGAAGATGCTCCGGACGAACCGGACGAGCCAGCGGGCCGCACGCCGGATCGGGTGCTGACCTCCACAAAGTATACCGCCGAGGTCTATATTGAAACCACCCAGTACGGGCAGTATCAGATCGAGAGCCGGGAATACGCCGTCTCCGACGGCGTCAGCGCGGCCGGTCTTCGCGCCGCGGGCAGGGGCAGCTATATCCGCTTTTTCGACCAGACTGTCACGGAGGCAGGCACGGTCTGGTATTATGACAAGAGCACCGGAGACTGGCGCTCGCAGGCGCTGGGGGACGGGCTGTATGCCTCGCCGGTCGTCGTCGTGGAGCTGGCCTCCGGGCAGACGTATTTTCTTGCGCTGCCGCGCACGTTTGCCCTGCGCGAAAACGGCTCACGGGAGTATTTTCCGGAGCAGGACGGCATTCTGCGCACCACGAAGCTGCGTGACGGCGGCGTCCGCATCACGATGGACGGCTACGGCCTTGCGCCCGACTGCGTAACGGACGCACTGATCCTGACCGCTCCGTCCGGGCTGGACTGGAGCGCGGACAACTGCGCAACAGCGTGGGTCAACTATGTGAAAAACGGCGATTCGCACTGGTGCTTCGACGGCTATTTCCGCAAATCGCCCTCCAACTATATCCCGTCCGGCGAGAATTATTATTACTGCTGCGCCGCAAGCTACTGCATCCGGGGCTATCTTGGCCTGATGCCGCGCTGCAAGGCAGCGCCCGCGCTCGTCATCCTCTCGCTCGATACCATGTCGCAGCGGCAGAACCAGTACGGCTATGTGCCCACCACGCCCGGCAGTGAATGGCTTCAGGGCGATTACGGCATCGGGCCGGGCTTTTATGACACCCGGTTCAATACCGACCTGCTTGAGCTTTACATCTCGGCCACCCGCAGGCTCGGCAAGGGGATGTTCGAGGAGACGATGAACCGCTATCTTGCCTTCTTCGCTCAGGTTGCCGACACGAGCCACATCCCCACGGAAACCGGCGGCTGGCTGATCCCCGACTACTGGCACCCGGACGAAATTACCGCCCCGCATACCTCGCTCAACCATCAGGCGTCGGAATGTCTGGCGCTGTACCACGCGGCAGATCTGCTGAACCGGAAGGATCTGCGCGAACTGGCCGACCGGATGCTGCTGGCCATTGTGGACACCGGCTCCGGCTGGGTCATGCCGAACCACAATCTCTATTACAGCATCAAGCCCGACGGCACGTATGTCGAGGGCGATTATCCGTACCTGACGTACAACGATCTGTATGACCTGCGCAAGTATCTGAGCAGCTCAGAGCGGCCGGAGCTTGAGACGCTGACGTATCTGATGGGTGAAAAGCTCCAATGGATGCAGAATAACGGCGTGACCGGTTATGAAAAAGGCTGAAACCCGTTTTTTTACTTGTACTTTCCCGGCAAATCGGTTAGAATGAATTGAATATCCCAGAAGGAGGAATCTTGATGATCCGTATGAATACAGACGCCGGCCAGATCACGGTCGACAGCGCTGTCTATACCAACATCGCGGGCTTTGCGGCGACCAACTGCTTTGGCGTCAAGGGCATGGCCGTGCGATCCATGACGGACGGGCTGGTCCATCTGCTGCGCAAGGAGGCAATGGGCAAGGGTGTCAAGGTCACGTTCAGCCCCGATAATTCCATATCCATCGACCTGCACATCATGGTCGACAAAAGCGTCAATCTCAGCGCAATCGCGTCCTCCATCATCAGCGAGGTCCGCTATTTCGTCACCAAGTCCACGGGCACCGAGGTGCGTGCCGTGAACGTATTCGTCGACTCCATGTCGGTCGACTGATCTCAATTCACGCGCACACGCTGGCGCTCACGGAGGTAAACCACCATGATCAAATCCATTGACGGCGCGGTATTTTCCCGGATGATGCTCTCCGCCGCTGCCGAGATCGACCTGAATAAGCAGAAGGTCAACGAGCTGAACGTCTTCCCCGTCCCCGACGGCGACACCGGCACGAACATGAGCATGACGCTGAACGCCGCCAGCACCGAGCTGCGCCGCGCAGAGAACGTGACGCTTACTAAGGCCGCCGATATGACGGCCTCCGCGCTTCTGCGCGGGGCCAGAGGCAACTCTGGCGTCATCCTGTCCCTGCTGTTCCGCGGCTTTTCCAAGGCGCTCAAGGGCAAGCTCGAGGCCGACGGCCGCGACTTTGCCGCCGCGCTGACTGCGGGCGTCGAGGCCGCCTACAAGGCCGTCATGAAGCCCACTGAGGGCACGATCCTGACCGTCTCCCGTCTGGCTGCCGAGAAGGCCGCCGAGTGCACCGAGCTGGACGTTCCTGCCATGTGGGACGCCACGCTGCAGGCCGGTCAGGCCGCGCTGGACGACACCCCGAACCTGCTGCCCGTGCTGAAAAAGGCCGGTGTCGTGGACGCCGGTGGCCAAGGCATCATGCTGATCTTTGAGGGCATGAAGCAGGTGTTCGACGGCGGCGAGATCATCGCCGGTGCCGAGGTCGCCGCCAAGCCCAAGGTATCCAGCGAAGCCGCAGGCAAGGGCGTTTTTGCCGACGACCTGATGAAGGTCGAGGACATCAAGAACGGCTACTGCACCCAGTTCCTGCTGCACAAGGATGCCGATGCCAGCGTTACCCGCCTGCGCGCCTTCCTTGAGTCCAACGGCGACTCCGTTGTCGTGATCGTTGTGATGAACGCCACGACGGGGGACACCCAGACGGGAAAGGCGACGCTGGAAGCCTTTGCCAACACCTTTGACCTGTCCCTCGCCCCGAGAACCCAGAACGCCCCCGTTGAAACCACCGCACCCACCGAGAACGGTACCGCGATTCCGGAAGCCTATCAGCCGGTTATCGCCAAATATGTCACCGCCCTTACGGAACACTGGGGCGGGGAGGCGTGCAGCAACGCGGACATCAGCCTTCTGGTGAGCTACGCAACCTCTCCCAGCGAGCTGGGCTATGCGCTCCTTGATCTGGACAATGACGGCACGGATGAGCTTATCATCGCCAACGACGCCGAACGGCAGGTCATTTACGACCTGTATTCTCTGGTGGACGGCAAGCTGGTGCATGTGTTCACCGGCTGGGATCGGAATTCCTATGAGCTGCGGGAAGGTTTCCGCATTCTGAACATCGGGTCGAACGGCGCGGCGTCCGCGGACTATGTGTACTGCCACCTGAGCAATGGGCAGCTGGTCACGGACAGCCTTATCCGGTTTGACGCGGCGACAGACCCGGATCACCCCTGGTTCCGGGGAACGAGCGAGAATGATCTTGCGCCGATCGCCGACGAAAACTGGTCGGAGGACGAAATTTACAGTGCCGCCGCCAGCCTTCCCATCGTAATTACACCATTCGCAGACGCCAGT
>ENA-ORSS01002222-ORSS01002222.1-human-gut-metagenome-genome-assembly--contig:-NODE-2222-length-17975-cov-6.755078_pt1 | contig 17975 bp, 19 predicted proteins | sample MGYA00241899_ERZ509162 | MGnify/ENA primary metagenome ERZ509162 (study PRJEB26280, sample SAMEA2338641) | human gut metagenome | biome: human gut; feature: human-associated habitat; material: faeces... | reverse complement strand
CCTTCGGGTTATGAGCCCGACGAGCTGCCAACTGCTCCACCCCGCGATGTAATAACAAGTATTATTATAAGACTAGGCCTTAATTTTGTCAATAGTTTTAGCTAAATTTTATTTTTAATTTAGATTTTTAGATTCACACTATATTTTACTTTTACAATTCACCCAATTTAGATTCAAACTAATAATCTAATAATTTAGCTTTTAGTAATTTGGCTTTGCTCTTTATATATTGTATGTTACTCTAAAATAAAATATTACACCCTTATACTAAATTTACAACTTTTTTGTTTTGTACTATATGATGATATTATATAATATCATCATATCATATACTTAAATAATCCTTTATCTTATTATATTTTGCATCTCCTATTCCTTTTACATTTTGTATATCTTCTATTTTCTGAAACTTTCCATTTTCCTTCCTATATTCTAAAATTCTTTGAGCTAATGATGGACCTATACCTGGCAATGTTTCAAGATCACTTTGACTCGCTAAATTAATATTCACTTTTGATATCACACCTTTCACATTTGTACTTTTTCCGTCTTTTATATTTTTCGTATTATTGTTTCCTGTATTTTTACCTTCTTCTACCATTACATTCTCTCCACTATTGGAAATAATATACTCCTCTTTATTAACTTTGTCTTTTTTATTTGGAATATATATCTTTTGTCCATCTTCTAATACATAGGCTAAATTTACTCTGTTCAAGTTGGCATTTTTAGTGGCTCCTCCTGCAATTTTTATTGCATCTGCTATTCTTGCACCTTTTTTTAAATAGATTATTCCTGTTTTTTTCACTTCTCCTGTAATATGTATCGCTATTTTTTCGTTTTCTTCTACTTCTTCACTGTTTTCTCCGCTTCCCTCTTTATTTACATTTTTGTTTGCATCTTTGTTTTCTTCTTGGCCATCCTGCGTATTTCCGATTTTTACTATTTGTTTCACCCTTATTATTGTTCGAACTTCCTATTCCATTATTTTCATTTCCTGAATTTATCATTTCATTGGCTATGTTCATTTCTTTTTCCATCTCATCTAATACTGCCACATCACTATTCTCCATGTTTTGCATGTAAATTATTATACTGGCTATTAATATAGATATTAAGATTACAATAATTATTATAACTATAACAATATTTTTTCCCCTTCCTATTTTTTCTTTTACATTGTTTTTAAAATACTTTCTTATATAATTTATATAATTCATGATTTTTCCTCCTTTTTAAGATTTTTGTATTGAAATTGCACTCAAAATAATATATATTAGTATAAGTTTTAAAAATTTATGGAGATTATTATGAAGCAACTAAAAAACATACTACTGTTATTATTTATTATAATTTTGTCATCTTTTATTTGTATGAATCCTATCTTAGCAACTAGTGCTACAAATACATCAGATACTTCTAATACCTTAAGTACCACAGCCATTTCAGATTCTTCAAATAACGATGTTAATATAAATGACGTAAAAACAACGTCTCAGGCTTGCCTTTTGATGGATAGTAAGACTGGTAAAATTTTGTATGCTAAAAATGCCTATGAGAAAATGTACCCTGCTAGTACTACAAAACTTATGACAGCAATTTTAACACTTGAGAATTGTAAGTTAACAGATGTGGCAACTGTTAGTCACAATGCAATTTATTCTATTCCTATAGGATATTCTCACGCTAGTTTAAGGGAAGGTGAAAATCTTACAATAGAACAATTGCTTAATGTACTTCTTATACCTTCTGCCAATGATGCAGCTGTTGTTTTGGCAGAACATATTTCTGGATCTGTTGAAAATTTTTCTGTTCTTATGAATAAAAAAGCTAAGGAATTAGGTTGTAAGAACACTAACTTTGTAAACCCAAATGGAATCCATGATAAGAATCACTATTCTACTGCATATGATTTGGCTCTAATCGGTCAATATGCAATGAATTACTCAGATATAATGAGAATTGCTATGGTAACACAATATACATTACCTATTACTAATAAATATAAAAAGACAGATAGGATTTTTAACGCAACTAATGCACTTATCAATAACGAATCTTTAAATAAATATTATTACTCTTATGCTACTGGGTTAAAAACTGGATACACAGATAGTGCTGGAAGTTGCATTGTATCTACAGCAAAAAAAGACGACATGGAACTGCTTGCTGTAATCTTAAATGGATCTTCAATTAGTAAGAGATATAAGGATTGTATCAATTTGTTTAATTATGGTTTTGACAATTATTCATATACTAAAATACATTCTGCCAAAGATGTTATTAAAACAGTAGAAATTGGTAATGGAACTAGAGAATCGAAAAATTTAGATATTTTAGTAAAAAATGAAATACAAGTCTTGACTAAAAATAATGTTGATTTATCAGCCTTAAAACCAACTATAGAAATTCGTTCAGATTTAAAAGCACCTATTGCTGAAAACAGCGTTGTCGGAAAGATTTCGTATAATATAAATGGAGAAAACATTTCTTCAGATTTAATTGCTTCATCTTCTGTATATGCTTCTAGTTTTGAAGTAATTGTTTTTAGAATTTTATTAATCTTTCTAATTTTATATATTATATATAGATTATTAAAACATGACTCAAATAACAGTAATAGAAAGAACAGATCATCAGGCAAAATAACTTCACGATCTAAAAAAGAAAAAAGCAGAAAAGGTAATAGAAAAAAAAGAGAAAAAAGAAGCCTTTTTAAAAGCAATAAAACCGCTGATTCTGAGCCTGTTATCAACAATATCAACAAAAGTCGTGGAGGAAAAGGTGAATTTAAGTTTACTCAAATTAGTGATTATTTATAATAAATTGCTTGAACTAACTTAAAATCTTGAGATGTAGTACTATAATTTATAGTAATTTATAATTATTTATGATGTTTTATAATATCTTGTAAAATTAATATTCATTGTTTTGGAGATTTTAATAGAAAAAAAATATAGAAGCGAAAGCTATTTAAAACATTTCTTAGTTGTATTTATATAATCAATATACAACTAAGAATTTTATAAATTTTTAATTAGCTTTCGCTATTATTATGACACATAATCTGTACCTAGAATAATTGTAACATGAGTATTTCCGCTTTCTTGTCCTGTTGTAATATTATCTGTATCGATAATATTTTTAATATCTTCTTTTATTTCATCATCTATTTCTTTTCTGTCAATAGCTGTTGTAATCGAAGTTGTAGTGGTTTTCCCTGTTTTGTTAACATTGTATCCTGCAGCTTTTAACTCTGCTACTACTTCTTTTAGATTTGTATTGTTTCCGCTTCCATTTAATACTTCTATGTTTATTTTTGATTTGTCTACACTTTGCGCTGTAGAAGATGCGCTTTCAGAAGTAGTTGTATTTGATATTGTATTTCCATCTTCTCCATTATTTTCTGTATTAGTATTCGTTCTTGTATAGAATAATTCGTTAACTACTTTCTTTGTTTCTTCCTCATATGCTGAATAGATCCATACTCCATTTGCAACTTCAGCAATACCTGGTAATTTATCTGTTTTAAGGTTGTCCATATTAAAGTTTATAGCATATGGAACATAATCTTTAATAGCATCAAAATCTAAATTTGTTTCTACATAGTTTTTTGCAATATCAATAAAGTCTGGTATTTTTGTTATATTTGCTGGTACTAATGTCTGTTTTGCAAGTGCTGTTAAGAATGCTCTTTGTGTTCTCATTCTACCAATGTCTTCTATTCCATAACTTTCTGGATATGTACTTCCATTATTGTTATGTCTAAAACGAACTACTTGCTCTGCCTTATCACCATCTAATAATTGTTCTCCTGCTTTTAAGTTAATATGCAAATTTTGTTTTCTGTCATCATATTTCATATCGATTGGTACATTAAATGTTACTCCACCTATTTTATCTACCAATACTTTTAATGCCTCTGTATCTACCATAACATAATATTTAACATCAATTCCAGTAAGATTTCTAACATCATCTAATACATTTTCTGCCCCTGTTTGGTACACTGCATTTATCTTGTCCCAAGCAGTTGCACTACTTTTGCTTTCTCCTATAAAAGTATCTCTAGGAATTGATAGCATCGCTGCTTCTTGTGTTTTTGGATCATATGATGCTAATATTAAAGTATCTGTTAAGTTTTGACTTTTTCCTAATAATAGACAATATAATTTTGGAAGTTTATTAACCGTTTCCTCATCGTGGCCTAGTATAGTAGCAATCATTCCACTGCTTCCACCACCATTTTTGTGTACTTTATATGCAAATACACCTATTAAGATTATTAATATAAGCAATATTAGTAATAATACTTTTTTTATTTTCCCCTTTTTTTTCTTATTTTCCTTAGTTTTTTTATTGCTTTTCAAAACTTTTTCACTCCCATTTTTAAATTTGTGTATTAGTATATCAAATTTTCTCGTTAATATCAATAATTATGCTAAAATATAATCTTTAATAGCAAGTTATGATTATACATTTGGCTACCTAAATATGATTTATTAATGTTCTCTGACAAATTCTTATTTGTTATTGGTGTAATAAATGAAATTACTGCTAGTGCGAAGTATGTAATTAATAGTCCCTCTAAAACTCCATATATTATTCCTCCCAGTTTATCACATTGTTTAATTACTGGAAGTTTTGATATTAAACTTGTAATTAGTTTTAAGAAGATTAGAGCTATTCTTGCAACTATAAATAATGCAATCCAAGTTCCTGCTTTTACAATAGTTTGTGAAATATCTCTTGCTGTGGCATTTACCACTTCTTCTTTTGCATTATCTACTATTTCTTCGGCTCTTTTATTAATATAATCAGACATAGCTGTTGGTATTTCTTCTTCTGAGCTCTTATTATCTGATATAATCATCTCTCTAATTGATTTTTCTAAATTCTCATCTATTTGTGTGTTTTCTATAACAAAATTTGAAACTGGAACAAATAGTATAAATGCAATGACTAAAGATAATACAAATGATAATATTTTTATTAAACATCCTGTTAATCCTCTCACATACCCAATAATGATACAAATGGCTATTACTGCCACAATTATAAGATCAATAATAACTGACATCTTTATACCTCCTATAAATTAATAATTTCAACTTTATTTCTATAAATTATTCCTGCTAATCCATTTCCAATTGTAATTCCTTGAATATCTTGTGATGATGTATAATTCTTTACTAACCACCCATTTGTATGAATAAAATCAATTTCTTGTCCTAAATTAACAGCTACAACATTACCATAACAGTATATATCCTTTGCTACTCCTTCAACAGTATATTCTGTTATTCTTTTATTTCCTATATTCATCATTTCTACAACTGTATCTGCTTTAAATAACCCTGTTTGTTTCTCAACGGTTCTATAAACATAGTTACTTAATCTTATATCTGCTGCTTTTTTATCTTTTTCCTGTAGATCCATTAATATTTCATCTTTATCATCTGTTATAATATGAATTGCATCATCATAAATGCATACTAATTTATTTTTATCTTGATACTCTATATTTGTTACCAAACTGTTAGATGGAGCTTCATATGTAAATATTATAGCATCTGATGGTGTCTCTTTTGCCTTTTCAGTTGATATGATTTTTATTTTTGATTGTATAACTGTCCCAGATGTATTAACTTCAGCAAATGCTAAATATTTATTATCTGGAGATACTGTGGCATCAAGTGCAATTGTGCTTGATAGATATGTTTTAAATAGCTCATTTCCTTTTGAATCATACGTAGCAATTACGGATTTATGTGTTGTTCCTGTTAATATAACTGCAACATATCCATCTTTATTTACATCTATTTTAGAAACATTACCATCAACTTCTTTCTCCCATAAGATCTTAGAATCTGATATAAGATAAATTTTTGAACTGTTTTTTTCGCTTATTGCTAAATATTTATTATTTGCATAATATACTGGATTACTAATTTCTAATTTTATTTCATTTGCCAATTCTCCTGAAGAATGGTATTGCCTTAATTTATTTTCCGCTAGAACACATAAATACTTGTTATATGCTAGTACACTAACGTTTGAATCATAATCTAGTTGTATAGAAACTAGTTTTTCTTCAGACACATTTTTTCTGAATAAATATCTATCTAAAAATTTTCTAAAATTTTTATTTGAAGAGTATACAATTGCCATTATTACAATTGCTAATATGATAATCATAATCACTATTGCTATAATCAATTTTCTTTTATTGATTTTTCTTACCGGTTTACTCGGATCTTTAAAATCAATGACATTTTTCATAAAACTCTCCTCCTTTGTTTTACATATTTATATCAGTTTTCGTCTTTTTTTTCAAGTATTTCAAGTTTTTTTACATAACATTTTCATAACAAATATTTTACTTTTTTAGGATAATATAAGTTACCTGTATTAACCCTAGTAATCCAAAAACTGGATACAATAATTCCACAAGATAAGAAAATCCTATTTTTGATGCAAATATGGCAGATATACATATGCATATACTAATAGTTCGATATATTTTTTTGTTTTTACTACAATTCTCTAAAAATCCATGTCCCGCTGCAATTGCAGAAGTATAAATTGCTGTGACAATTACAATTCCATATACCCCTTGGTATACGGGTCCAAATTTACGTATCACATGGATCAGTGGTAACTCTGCACCTTCTATTCCACCTGTTCCTTTTAATAGCACTGCATATAATATACTTGCTAGGATGAAAAATATTATTGATATACTAATTCCTATTCTTTTTTCATTTTTATTAATATATTTTTTTAAACTGATTAACATTGGAATTAATATTATACTGTTGTAACTTGCATATTCCAAACTCGCAATTAGCCAATTTCTTTGAGATCCTTGATATTTTGTAATTTCACATATACCGGTTATCTGCTATGCTTGAAATATCAAAAATATTGTCCTTTATTCCTATACACAAAATCATTACAATCAAAAAAGGTATTAGTATTGTATTAATTTTAGTTACTCCCTCTATATGACTCATAAATGTTATATGGCACATACTACATACAATTATTCCAACCAAAATTTTCGGTATATTAAATTCTTGATTGAAATATGCACAGAATCCTGCAATCATAATATAGAATGAAATAAGAAGAAAAATATTAATTATTATACTTAATATTTCTCTTACTTTTTCATTAACTCCAAGCTTTTCTAAATATTCCTTATAATTTCTAGTATATTCTCTGTTTCTAATTTGTAAAAGTACTTTGTATATTACTATTCCCGTTATTATACTAGCTACAGCTATTCCATATAGCCCTTTTATTCCATATATATTAAAAAACAAATATATTTCTTTTCCTGATGCAAATCCAGCTCCTATTATTGTTCCAATTATTACGCAAATTGCTTTTATTGTGTTTTTCATAAAAGAACAACCCCCTCATAAATTTTATTATGAGAAGGGGTTGTTTATGATTTATTTTCTTCTTCTTACTTGCCAAATAATTATTCCTGCTATAATTATTAGAGCTGGGACTGCAAAAATAATTGCTAAAATTATTCTTTGTTGATTTTCAGTTACAGTATAGGTGCTTGTTTCTGTGTCTTTTCTAATTAGTATTGTATCTTCCCTATCTGTTAAGTATGATATTGAGTTTAATGCTAAATCTTCATTATTATAAAATTCATATGCATACAAATAATATTGATTGTTTATAGAAATTTGCATATTTGTTATAAATACATTATTTGAGTATACTATTAACTTTGAAGTAGTATCGTCATCTACCTTCTTTGTTAATAGAGCTCCAACTGTTGCCTTTCCTTCTTCATCTGATGTTGCTTTAGATGTACTTGTAATTGATATATCAGATCTGTAAAAGGCTTTTTCTGATGTTGTAGCTAAAACTTCTTTTTCTACGCCTAATTTTTCTAGTGCCACATCATCTTTAAAATTAATCTTTCCTGCATTAATAAAGCAAGCATTCATATTCATATTTGTTTTGTTTGTAATACTCGATCCCTGGCTTACTGTTACAAGTATTGCTGATGGTGATCCTGATAGCATTTTACTTGTATCTTGCTCTAGAAGTATTCCTTCAGAAATGCTAATTCCATATTCATCTAATACCTTTTGGAAGTTAGGCATTTTTATTTTAGTTACATTTGCATCTGAGAATAATATTATTTTTCCACCTTTTTTTATATATTTTATAATGGCATCTTTTTCTATTGTTTTTATATCCTCATTCAATGTTGTTATTACAAGTGTACTACAATCATCTGGTATTTTTCCTGTTGTTAGTAAATCTAAATCTTCCACTTCATTTGCTTCATTTTCTAAGCTTTGCTTAAAGCTGTATAAATATGAAGTCAGGTTATCATTATGACCTGTTAAGAAATAAATTTTTGGTTTGTCTTTTATTGTTACATTTAACAAAGCATTCGTCATTGTTTCTTCTGTTAAATCTTTCTCTTGACCGGTTGTATAATCATAAGTATATAAATCACTTGTTGTAATAATTTTTTCTTTGCTACCAGATTTAACAATTATATAATAACTACTATCTGTTAAATTATACTTCTTTGCAAGTTCTGGGTATTGACTAACATCTGAAATTTTTTGAACTTTAATTTTATCATTTTCTTTACTGTATTTATTTGAAAAATCTATTACTGATTGCACATTGCTCATATTGACCAGTATTATATCTACATCTTGATCAATTGATTTTACTATAGATTTAGATGTATCAGATAAACTATATACTTTATCTGCTGTTAAATCTATATCAGTTATATTTGCTTTTTCAATTAGCAAATTTATTCCTATATATGCTAATATTATGATAGCTATTAATATAACTGTATAAATTGTTTTGCTTAACCATAGTTTCATTTTGCTTGAAGATTTCTTTTCTTTTTTATTAATAACTTCAAGATTTTTTTCTTCTTTTTGCACTTTGTTATCTTGAATTTTTTTATTTTTATTTTCTTTTTTCAAGTTTGTTCCCTCCTTTTTATTTTACAGTTTTTCTTCTCTTTATCAATAATATTGTAATTAGAATGCACATAACTGTAAATGATAATAATCCTACAACGTCTGTAATTGATATCAAGCCGTATGGGAATTTCATAAATTTATCAATTAAATTTATGCTTGAAAATATACTGCTAATGTCAGGTAAGAACCAAGGCATTACCAAGAATGCAATCGTAATAATTGCCGCAATAATTTGATTTTCTGTAATACTAGAGGCTAACATTCCAAATGATATTGCTGCCATTCCAAGTAACAGAAATCCTAACATTGTTACTAATACTGTTACAATATTAGCTTTTCCAAAGAAGCTAACAATTACAAAGTACATAATCGAAACAATTAATGTAACTAAAATAATTGTAACTGCTGCTAGAAACTTCCCTAAAACAATTGATGTAACGCTTCTTGGTGAAGTTAAAAGAAGTTGCTCTGTTCCATTTTTTCTTTCTTCTGCAAGCATTCTCATTGTAAGTATTGGAACTATAAGTAGTAATCCATATCTTGCTGTTGCATAATATAAATTTCCTAAATCTACTACACCGTATTGTATAGTAGTTAAAAAGAAGAATAAGCTATATATTGCTAGAAACAAGCCAACTGCAACATATCCTATTGGAGATAAAAAATATGTTTTTAATTCTTTTTTATATATTGTCCACATTATTTTTCTTCCTCCTTTTCTGTATCAATTAATTTGATGAACGCATCTTCTAAGCTAGTTTCTGTTTTCTTTAATTCAAATATTGTAATTTCTTCTTTCGGTAATACTTCAAACAATTTCTTTCTTAAATCAATATCTGTCTTAGAAGTAATAACAAATTGCTTTGTTCCATCTTCATTATCTTTTATCATTTCAATTTTTTCTATCTCTGGAATTTTGGATTTTAGTTTTTTCATGTTTTCTTTTGGATCTTCAACTGTTACTGAAATTCCATTTTTCTCTTTTGTTTTTTGTTCTAAGTTTTCTGGTGTATCTATTGCAACTATTTTTCCTTTATTAATTATAACTACTTTTTCACATATTTGACTTACTTCTGATAATATATGTGTACTTAAAATAACCGTATGTTTTTTTCCCAATTCTTTTATTAAGCCTCTAATCTCAGTAATTTGTTTTGGGTCTAATCCTACCGTTGGTTCGTCTAGGATAATAACATCTGGGTTTCCAACTAAAGCACCTGCTAAACTAACTCTTTGTTTATATCCTCTTGATAGATTTCTAATTAATCTATTTTTCACATTTTCTAATCCAGCTTCTTTGATTACTTTGTCTACCTCTGCTTTTCTTTCTGGTCTTTTTACAAATTTTAATTCTGCCATATATGTAATAAACTCTTTTACAGTAAGTTCATAGTATAAGGGTACATTTTCTGGCATATATCCGATTTGTTTTTTTGCCTTTTTTGCTTTTTTAGAAATATCATTACCATTTATCATAATAGTTCCATCAGTTGGTTCTATAAAACCTGTTATCATATTCATTGTTGTACTCTTACCTGCACCGTTTGGTCCTAAAAATCCCACTACTTCTCCATCTTTTACTTCGAAACTAATATTGTCAACAGCTATCTTATTTCCATACTTTTTCGTAACATTTTTAACCTCTATCAATGTTATTCCTCCAATCTATTATTTCCGTATGATTAATTTTACTTTTCCATATTATCATTTAATTTTTTCAGTTTCAACAACTTTTCATAAAGTTCACGTAGAATTCACATTTTTACATTTTGGTATATTTTTATATTATCTTTAATAAAGTAGAATTAAAATATTTAACTTAAATAATTAATATAAAATATAAATTAGTAAAGGTGAAGTGTATGGAGTATATTTATCCGTTTTTAATCTCATTTATAATGGTTTTTATTGCAGAATTAGGAGATAAAACACAGTTAATTGTACTGTCTTTTTCAAACTCTTTAAAAGCAAAAACGATTTTACTCGGTGTTGCATTAGGTTCTTTTTTTAGTCACGGTATTGCAATTTTATTTGGTAGCAGCATAGGTCTTCTCGAAGATCCATTTTGGCATAATATTATAGAAACATTTACCTATTCTTCTTTTATTCTTATGGGTATATTATCATTTATACCAAAGAAGGAAAACGTAGATAATGCTTCAGATAATAAAGAAGGTATTATTCAAAAGATATCTCATTTAAAATTAAATTATTGTATTATTATTGCTTTAACAATTATGGTTGGAGAATTAGGAGATAAAACATTTTTAGCATCACTAGGATTTGGTATTCAATATCCAAATGCGAAAGTAATGCTAGTACTTGGTGCAATTTTGGCCATGGTTACATGTGACTCTATTGCAATTATATTCGGAAAATTTTTGAACAAATATATATCAGAAACAATGATGCAAAAAGTTTCTGGCATATTGTTTCTGATATTTGGATTAGCTGGATTTTTATTTTAAATCCAGTTTTATTTATTTGGAATTAAAGTTTTTATCCATATTTCATTTCCATTTTTATCTTTGACACGTAAGTTTGGAAACGTATGGGACATTCTTTCATTTGTAAAATAATCATTTTCTATCTTTTGTTTTAATTTAAATATTACGTTATTTGTTTCTTCATTAGTAACTTTATTATATACTACTCTATTTTGATAAGTTTGTATTCCCCACACAGTAAAAATACAATTAATTACTAAAAATATTAAAATTATAATTTCAAATATATTTCTAATTCTTACTGGAATTTTATCTATCAATTTATCTATTAAAGGTCTAACAAATTTCATAACTAGTACAGATAGTAATCCCCAATAAATTGAATATTGTAAGCAAATTCTTCCATTAAGATTTAACTTTGCGTAACTATAGTCCCAGAATCTCATACCATATATAGCTTCTAGGCCATAGCTTAGCACATATTCTGCTATAGAGCCAACTATAAATCCATATATAAATAACTGTAGTATATTTTTATCTTTATATTTATTTAAAGTTACAATTAATATTGCAGCACTCACTCCATAAACTGGGCAAAATGGTCCCCATATTAATCCTTTTCTACTTTCTAATACCCCTGTTGTAACATAACAAAATATAGTTTCAATAAAAAGTCCTGCCAAACTAAATATAAGAAAATACCAAAAGACATAATTAATTGAAATTTTTTCTTGTTTTTTCATGTTTTCCCTCCAATTTTTTTAATTATACAATATTTTTTTTATTTTTTCTATATCTTTTCTTGACATTCATGTAAAATCATGTTATTATAATTATTGCAATTATATGGGTCAGTAGCTCAGTTGGATAGAGCACAAGCCTTCTAAGCCTGGGGTCGGGGGTTCGAATCCCTCCTGGCTCACCATAATCGAAAAAACGCACAAGCATTGAAATATCAATAGTTTGTGTGTTTTTTTATAATGTACAAATTATATTTTGAATTATATGTAGTAGCTATTTAATTTTTTCATAATTTTTTAATATTTTCTTAACGTCAACAGAAATATATTCCTGACCACCATTCCATTTTCCAAAAATGCTTTTACTAATTAAAATTTCTCCAACATTTGTTGTGTATTTGGTAATTGATAAATTAGCATTGCTATCGTTTCCAATATATTCTATTTTATTATCATAGGCAACTTTATTTCTTGTCATACCTCCAAAGCCATTTTGTCCAGATGCATCCATAATAACTATTTTCCCATCTTTTTGTGCTGTATCATATAATCTAATTTCAAATATTTCCATTGAATTTGGATTCTTCAAACTATCATGATATTTTTTAACTACTTTTGCAGCTAAGATTTCTTCCTCAGATAATTTGTTTGATTTAATAATGAAAAAAATTGATACTGCGATAATTATAAAAATAATAATAACTATTCCAATTACTATTGGCAACTTATTAAACTTTTTTTCATGTTTATTCTTCACTTTTCTTTTCTTCCTTTCTTTCTATATAATTTCTTAAACATTCTGTATTTTCTTTTATATTATCAAGTATCTCTATTAATTCAGTTAATAACCATATTATTATACCGGTAATTGCTGCTATTGCTATCATTATATACATTTTTGAAATAAGTGCATAAATTCCAATTAATATTGGAATTGCTATCAAAATAGCAAATACCGTATCTCTTTTTGTATTTCTCTCATAATAATCTTTTTTATATCTTTTCATTACATTTATTCCTTCTTTCATTTTATTATATTTTATTTAACAATTCTTTCTTCTTGGTTTCAAATTCTTCATCTGTAATAAATTTCTTTTCTTTTAAAGTAGCCAACTTTTCTATCTGCTCTAGGGGGTTATTTTCACCTGTTGAACTATTTTGTTTATTATCTTTATTTGCAATACTAAATATTAATGAATATATTTTATTAGCAGTATCAACAATAGTATTATACTCTTGGCTTCCAACTGCTATCTCATTATAATTTAATTTAATAACATATAATGGTTTATTTATATCATTTGTAATAACTCTAATTTTTAAACTGTACAATAACTCTTCACTGTCTCGTGTACTTACTCCAACAACTGCTCCTATTCCTCCAGCTAAGACGCCTCCTATAACTGCTCTTCCTATCCCTCCTTTCATAATAGTTGCATTATTCTTTAATATTTCAACATTTATAATTTGATTAAATGATATATATTCTATAAAAGCATTACTATAATGACATAATGCAATTTTCTTATTCTCATGATCAACCATTAGCGCCGCTCCCATACTATTTTCATTATATGGTATTGATAATGAACTACTAAATCCATATTTTTCTAACTTTTCTCTTACTATTTCTTTATTATTTTTAAATGTTTCTATATTTTTTACATTTTCTTTTTCTTTAAATATAATTGATATTGCCAGTATAATAAGAATTATTAGTATAACTATAAACATTTCCATATAAACCTTCTCCTTAAAAAAATGCTTTAACTGCAAAAATTACGCCTAATATAAAAAGGATCCCTACAATCATTTCTATTATATTTTTACTCCCGAATTTTGTTTTTTTAAACTCTTTTCCATTATCTTTTTCCTCTTTTATTCTCTTATCCATGTACTTCCACATTTCCTTTCTATCTTCTTGTGAAGCTCTTGGAGTTGCTTGTACAATTTTTTTATATGACTCACTTTCCATGTCTAATCCACTTTGAATGTAGTCATCAACTAATATTTTTAATTCATCTAAATCATACATTAAATTACCATTAAAATAATACATTAAATTCCCCTCCTACAAATTAAATTTTACCATATCTGAATTTGTTGTGCAATACTTTTGTCTTCCTTTTTTGATGGTATTATTTTTCAACTTTTATGAGAAAATAATAATGAGGTGTTAAAATATGTTTGAAATTTCAAAGTATAAAGATAGTAATGTAAAATTATCAATAAGGCTTCCAGAAAGTATTGATAACACTTTACGCGTTATAGCAAAATCAGAGGAAATGAGTTATAATAACGTCTTAGTTAGTTGTATAAAGTATGCTCTTGATAATATGGATTTATCTAAATATAAGATAGAAAAAAAGTAATGCAATAGCACTATATAATCAATATGTAATAAATATGTTATAAAAATGTAATCATAATATTATTACCTATTGATAGTTTTAAAAGTGCCATATAAATATATTGAACATGTATCATAGATGTACTTAAATGATGAATCTGCTCTATCTCAGCGAAATTGCATAAAAAAACTGCTATTTTAAATAGCAGTTTTTTGTTTTTTATTTATTTTTTCCAGAATGCTTTATATCCTCTATAAGCTTCATATAAATCAAATTTACTTGTTACCTCATATGGAGAATGCATTGATAATACAGGAACTCCGCAATCTATAACATCAATTCCTTTATTTGCTAGAATGTATGCTATAGTGCCTCCGCCTCCTACATCAACTTTTCCTAATTCTGCGATTTGGTATCTTATATCGTTTGTTTCAAATATATTTCTTATTTCTGCAACAAATTCAGCATTTGCATCCGAAGCTCCAGATTTTCCTCTTGCTCCTGTATATTTATTTAATCCTATTCCCCTTCCTAAGTATGATGCATTATTTTTCTCAGATACATGTGCATAAATTGGATCTACTCCTGCGTCAACATCTGCAGATAACATTTTTGAATTACAGAAAACTTTGTCTAATAAATTTGGTTTATTTACTCCTAATTTATTTAAAATTTCTGACATAAATGTATCAAATACATGTGATTCCATTCCTGTGTTTCCCATGCTTCCTATTTCTTCTTTATCAGATATAATACATACTGCTGTTCTTCTTGGTGTTTCTTTCATATCTACTAATGCTGTTAACTCAGCATAAACACATATTTTGTCATCTTGACCATATCCAGCCACCATACTATTGTCTAGTCCCATACTTCTGCATTTCATTGCTGGTACTAATTCTATTTCTGAACTTAAGAAATCCACTTCTGTAATTCCGTATTTTTCATTTAATATATTTAATATATTTAATTTAACTTTTTCAGACACATCTGCATCATATGGTATGCTTCCTATTAATAGGTTTAGATCTTCACCAGATACTCCATCTTTTAGTTTCTTTTCCATTTGCTCTTGTGCCAAATGTGGTAGCAAATCTGTTATAGTAAATATAGGATCGTCTTCACTTTCTCCAATATTTATATTAATTTTCTCTCCACTTGATTTTACAATAACTCCATGAATTGCAAGTGGTATTGTTGTCCATTGATATTTCTTTATTCCGCCATAATAGTGTGTTTTAAAATATGCAAATTCTCCATCTTCATATAATGGATTTGGTTTTAAATCTAGTCTCGGTGAATCAGCATGAGCTCCTATAATGTTAACACCATTTTCAATTGAATCTTGTCCAATTACAGCTAAATACATACTTTTGTCTCTATTAATATAATAAACTTTATCTCCTGGTTTTAAAGTTTCAAATTCATTAATATCCTTGAATCCATTGCTATCTGCAATCTTTTTACTGTTTACTACAATTTCTCTTTCTGTTTTTGATTTATTCATGTAGTCAATATATCCTTTTGCATATTCATATATTGTTGTTTTCTCTTCTTGATTTTTACTTTTCCAACCATTTTCTTTTATATTAAATAGTTTCTCCTTTAGTATCTCTCCTCTTGATTTTTCTTCCATCTATTAACCTCCTTCAAATATTAAATAGTTTATTAAATAATTAAGCTAATATTACTCTGTTGTCATTATATCTATTTCAATATTCTTTTTCAATATAAATTACAAAATTTACTATTATTATATCCACAATAGTAATATTTATCAGTACAAATTTATATATTATTAGTAAATTTATATTTACAAAAATTTATTTTTGTAGTTTAATATATATTGTATATATTTTAATAGAAGGGATGGTTATTATGGAAGAAAACAATCAAAATAACGAAAAGATTAGCACAGACGCAATAAAAAAAGAAGCTGTAGATACTGCTAATCAAGTAAAAGAAACTCTAAAAAATACTGATTTAAAGAAAGATGCAAATGAAGCAAAAGGTTTTGTTTCTAACTTCTTTAAAAACCCAATTAATGAAATTGAAAATGTAGTAAATTCATCTAAGAATCAATTTCTAAAAATAGCTATTATTGTATTAGTAGTTTGGTTAGTTGCTGTTTTAGTTGACCAAATTATCACTACAGTTAGTTATTATACAAGTTATAGTTCATCTTTAACTATTGGAACATTCTTTAAACATGCATTTTCTAATGTTTTATCTTTAGTAAAAGCAGTAATAGCTCCTTTACTTTCAGTTGTAGTGATCTCTGCAATTTCATATTTTATGTCTAAAGATAAAAAACATTCATTTATTCAAACTGCAACATCAGTTGTAATGGCTAAAATACCGGTTGCTATAGCAGCTGTAGTATCTTTATTAGATGTAATTGGAAATCAAGTTTACAAAATTACAAGTCCATTTTCTGGATTCTGTAGCATAATCTCAGTAGTATTGCTTTACTTTACATTAAAATCACTTAATGGTGAAAAAGAAGATAATACTTTCATGAAGAAATTTGCTATTATCATGGGAATTTTCTATGTAGCTAAATTCATTATTAATTTCTTTGGAATTTATATTTAATGATATAGTATATAATGATTACAAAGCACTTAAAATTAGTTATTCTAATATTTAAGTGCTTTTTTATTTATAGGATAGCTCCTAATACCAAAATACCTATATTATCCATATATATTTTATCAAATTGAGATATTGGAAGTGGATTTTCTCCCCAACCCGATTCTATCGTATATCCTGGCCTATTAAATTCTTGTATAAACCAATCCTTAAACCCTGCGTAGGCAGATTCTGGCGGAGTTATATCTAAAGAATACCCACTTGCATCTGCAAATCTTTCACCTATATATTCTGACTCTGGTGGCAGGCAATTTGAATATTTCCAGTATATTACTTCACCTTGTGTATGATAAGCAAGTATCAATCTAAATAAATGATTTAATGTAAAATTGTAAAGTGCCACTGATTCTGGCTCTGTTAGTGGCCCATCCCCCACAAAGTCTCTTGGCCCAGGTTTATTATATCCTTGTACATATTTTATTTCTTTTGCCCTATACCAACCTGCAGGAAATTGCAAGTTTAAATCCACACCTGTGGATTTTGAAAACTTTCAACTACAAAATAAAGTTACTGAAATTCAGTAATCATCTATGTTATAGAATATTTCCATATTAAAGAAATATTCTTTTTTTCATGTAAAAATATACCGCTAGAATTGGAACGTAATAGTGGAAGAAAAAGTAAAATAATGATATAATCAGTTTGATAAATAGTAATTTGTATTTATAAATTAGAAAGAGAGGAATATTTATGAGTAGTAAACAAAAAGTCTTTATTGTAATAGGAATGATAGTAATTATAGTAGTAAGTTTTGTAGTTGGTTTATTTATAGGGCAACAAAATGCTCCAAAGAATGAT
>ENA-ORSS01002214-ORSS01002214.1-human-gut-metagenome-genome-assembly--contig:-NODE-2214-length-18014-cov-5.358428_pt1 | contig 18014 bp, 17 predicted proteins | sample MGYA00241899_ERZ509162 | MGnify/ENA primary metagenome ERZ509162 (study PRJEB26280, sample SAMEA2338641) | human gut metagenome | biome: human gut; feature: human-associated habitat; material: faeces... | reverse complement strand
GCATGTGCTGATAGAAGGAGTGCCGGGAGTGGCGAAAACATTGTTGGCACGCCTGGTTGCCCGTCTGGTCGATGCAGATTTCAGCCGCATCCAGTTTACTCCGGATTTGATGCCGAGTGATGTGCTGGGTACAACGGTATTCAACATGAAAACCAATGATTTTGATTTCCATCGCGGTCCGATCTTTGCTGATATTGTACTGGTAGATGAAATAAATCGTGCTCCTGCCAAAACACAGGCTGCCTTGTTCGAGGTTATGGAAGAGCGTCAGATCAGCATTGATGGAGCGACCTATCCGATGGGAGAACTTTATACGATTCTGGCTACACAGAATCCGGTGGAGCAGGAGGGGACTTATAAATTGCCCGAAGCACAACTTGACCGTTTTCTGATGAAGCTGACGATGGATTATCCCTCATTGGATGAAGAAGTGAATATTCTGGAGCGTCACCATACGAATGCTGCATTTGTGAAGCTGGAGGACATTACCCCGGCTATTACTAAAGAGGAGCTTTTGTCGCTTCGTAATCTGATGAAGCAGGTGTTTATAGACCGTACATTGCTTCAGTACATCGCCTTGATTGTACAGCAGACGCGTACAAGTAAAGCTGTATATCTGGGGGCTTCTCCGCGTGCGTCCGTGGCAATGTTGCAGACTTCGAAAGCTTATGCGCTTTTGCAGGGACGTGATTTTGTGACACCGGAGGATATCAAGTTTGTGGCTCCATCCGTACTTCAGCATCGTCTCATCCTGACGGCGGAAGCTGAAATGGAGGGCTACTCACCAGTGAAAGTAACGCAACGCCTGATTGATAAGGTAGAAGTTCCGAAATGATTCTTACCCGTCGGTTTTATATGGTTCTCATCCTGATTATCCTGTTGATGGGTAGTGGGTATGCTTTTGCTCCGTTGTTTACCATCGGGCAGGGGGTGCTTTTTCTCCTCTTGCTGTCGGTGCTGGCAGACGGATATATGCTTTACCGGATTCGTGGGATTCGGGCATTCCGTCAATGCTCCGCTCGTTTTTCCAATGGGGACGAAAATGCGGTGAATCTTCGGGTGGAAAGCTGCTATCCGTATCCCGTCTTTACGGAGGTTATCGATGAAGTACCTTTCATTTTTCAGCAGAGAAATATTAGTTTTCGGGTACAGCTTCAGGCGAATGAAGGAAAACAAATCTGTTATCATTTACGTCCGACAAGCCGGGGGATTTATGGTTTCGGACAGATTCGCGTATTCGTAACCGGTCGGATAGGTTTGCTCTCCCGGCGTTATACATGCGGAGAGGAGCAGGATATTAAAGTGTATCCTTCTTATCTGATGCTGCATCGCTATGAATTGCTGGCAATGAGTGATAATCTGACGGAGCTGGGAATCAAGCGTATTCGTCGTGTGGGGCATCATACTGAATTCGAACAGATAAAAGAGTACGTCAAGGGGGATGACTACCGTACAATCAATTGGAAAGCCAGTGCCCGCCGGCATGAACTTATGGTGAATGTATATCAGGATGAACGTTCACAGCAGATTTACAGTGTGATAGACAAGGGAAGGGTTATGCAGCAGGCATTTCGCGGAATGACTTTACTGGATTATGCAATCAATGCTTCCTTAGTTCTTTCGTACGTTGCCATGCGGAAAGAGGACAAGGCAGGGATCGTGACTTTCAATGAACATTTCGATTCGTTTGTTCCGGCCTCAAAGGCTCCCGGTCAGATGCAAACTCTGCTTGAGAATCTCTATAGCCAGCAGACTACCTTTGGTGAAACGGACTTTTCCTCTCTCTGCGTGCATTTCAATAAACATGTCAGTAAACGCAGTTTCCTGGTTTTATATACCAACTTCTCCAGTATGGGAAGTATGAATCGCCAATTGGCTTATTTGCAGCAACTGAATCGTCAGCATCGCTTGCTTGTTGTTTTCTTTGAAGATGCTGATATGAAAACGTATATTGCCTCTCCTGCGAAGGATACGGAGGGATATTACCGCCATGTCATTGCAGAGAAGTTTGCTTTTGAGAAGCGTCTGATTGTATCTACACTGAAACAGAATGGTATCTATTCGTTATTGACTACACCTGAAAATCTCTCGATTGATGTGATAAACAAATATTTGGAGATGAAATCAAGACAATTACTCTGAAAAACAGGAGCAAATAATAAAAGATGCCTATTTTGGATAATCATATCCGGAATAGGCATCGTATATTTGTGCCATGAATCAAACAGTGGACAAACAGTACTGCCAAAGTTGTGGGATGCCCCTCCGTTTCGATGTAGAAGAGTATTTAGGTACCAATGCCGATCACTCCTGCAGTGACGAGTATTGTTACTATTGTCTGAAAGATGGGAACTATACGGTGGACATCTCTATGAATGAAATGGTGGATATATGGGTGAAATACACGGATAAGTACAATTGGTATTCGGGAACCGACTATACTCCACAAGAATTAAAAACCTTATTGAACAAGCGTCTTCCCACCCTGAAACGCTGGCGACAGAAAGAGATGACACAACATGTTCACTATGAAGCTGTCAATGGGGTTCGGACTTATATTGATCAAAATCTCTTTCATGAGCTTGATCCCGAACAGTTGGCTGAAATGGTTCACCTTTCATTCTTCCATTTCCGAAAGGTTTTCAGAAATGTTACCGGTGAGAATATCGGTACATATATCCAGCGTTTACGGCTGGAATATATTGCCCATCTGCTTATCGCTACCGGACAGAGTATTGAAGAGATAGGTATGCAGACTAATTATCAGACAAAGTTTAGTCTGGCAAAGGCTTTTAAGAAACATTTCGGCATTTCAATGTCAGCTTATCGCGAAAAGTATAAATCTGTCAATGCGAAACAAGAACCGGATAGTATGCCTGAGGCTAAAATTAAACGTATCAATACTTTGAAAGCCGTTTGCATAGAAGTAGGTGATACTTTTCGTGATAAATATGCTTACACTACAATCTGGAAGCAATTACTGCATTATAAAGCAGTTCATTTGCAGAATGGTCCCGGTAATCGTTTTGTGAGTATAAGTCAGGATAATCCTTGGGTTACACCGATGGAACAACGGCGGTTCTATATCGGGGTTCTTGTTGAAGGGCGTGTCAATTCCGAAGGGAAATTATTACTTCGGGAAATTCCCGGAGGGATGTACGCTGTTTTCAGGTATAAAGGCAGTTATTCTGATTTACCAGAATTTTATAAGACGATCTATAATCAATGGTTTCCTTACAGTATGTATCATCAGAAACGTCCGTTGACGTTTGAGGTGTATCTTAATGCACCGGATGAAACGCCGGTTGAGGAATTGCTGACGGAGATTTATATTCCTATTGATAAATAACTAAATGATATAAGAGTATGTTAGAATTGCCAGAAGTACTTACACTGAGTAAGCAAGCCAATGATGTTTTAAGTGGTAAAACGATTACGCAAGTGTTCAATGCTACCAAGCCTCATAAGTTCACGTTCTATAGTGGCGATCCACTGGAGTATGGGAAGTTGCTCGTCGGAAAAACGGTTCTGTCGTCTAAGGGATATGGAATGTTTGTTGATTTTTACCTGTCGGGCAATGTGATAATGAATATCGGTGATGGGGTGAGCGCACGTTACTATAATCCGGGTGATAAAGTTCCTGCTAATTACCAGTTGCTGCTGACTTTTGAAGATGAATCGTTTCTTGTATTCACGGTTGCCATGTATGGTTTTATCAGTGCCTATCCCGATGGCGTTATCGACAATAAATATTATACGATAAGTCGTGAAAGTATTTCTCCGTTGAGTGATGCTTATACGGAAGCGGAATTTGAGAAATTATTTGCTTCAGCCAAAAAGACATTGACGGCTAAAGCTCTGCTGGCTACCGAACAACGTATTCCGGGTGTAGGCAATGGGGTAACGCAGGATATTCTGTTCAATGCCGGGATTCACCCGAAACAGAAAGTGATTGACTTGTCGGATGGAAAGAAAGGGGCACTTTTTAAATCTCTGAAGGATACCTTAATGGCTATGACTTCCGGAAGAGGCCGTGATACCCAGACAGACCTTTATGGAAATGAGGGAGGGTATAAAACGATTCTTTCTTCCAAAACATGGAAGAATCCCTGTCCGCGCTGTGGCAGTGTGATTGTGAAAGAAGCCTATCTTGGAGGGTCGGTTTACTATTGTCCTGAGTGTCAGAAAATAAGGAAAATATAGTAACAACTTAAATTACAGTTATGGCGAAAGGAACAGGTCGCAAGGGTGGTGTTCTTTTTTCTCTTCCGATAATTTGCAGGAATAAAAAGTCTGCCTATCTTTGTGGAGATATAAAAAAATGTTGAATGTTTAAAGTTAAGAAGGATTCGGTAAGTAAATAACTGTGGGCATCATGAGTAACGAAAATAAATCTATTCACGAATTCGATTTTAGTTTAATCTGCGAATACTTTTCAAGTGTAGAACGTCAGGGACCGGGAAGTGCTGAAACAACAATCAAGGCTCTTAGCTTTGTTGAGGGGCTTACGGATAAATCTCTGATTGCTGATCTGGGTTGTGGCACAGGTGGCCAAACGATTACGCTGGCGCAACATACTCCGGGGCAAATTACAGGCATTGATTTGTTTCCTGATTTTATCAACCAATTCAATAGTAATGCCGAGCACTTTAACCTGCAGGATAGAGTGAAAGGTATTATTGGATCAATGGATGAACTCCCGTTCCGGAATGAAGAATTAGATCTTATCTGGTCGGAAGGAGCCATCTATAATATTGGTTTTGAATACGGGTTGAATCTATGGCGTTCGTTTTTGAAGAAAGGTGGTTATATTGCCGTATCAGAGGTATCATGGTTCACTGACGAACGTCCGGCTGAGATCAATGATTTCTGGATGGATGCTTATCCTGAAATAAATACGATTCCCAATAAGCTGGCACAGATGCAGAAGGCCGGATATATTCCTGTAGCCTGTTTCTGTATACCGGAAAATTGCTGGATCGAGCATTTCTATATGCCACAGGTTGAAGCCCAAGAAAACTTTCTACGAAAATATGCGGGTAACCAGGCGGCTGAAGAACTGATTGCCAATCAGCGCCATGAGCAACAATTATACTATAAGTATAAAGACTTTTATGGTTATGTATTCTATATCGGAAAGAAAATCTAAATGAAGAAAAGGCCGTATCAGAATGGATGATAATCCTTTGTTGATACGGCCTCTTTTATGGGTTGTAAAACTCTAATTCATCCACTGCTTTCCATCCAAAGATACCGTTTTTTATTGTAACATGCAATATACATCCCATAGCTACTTGTGCATTTATGGGGACATGGAAGTAAAGACAGTCGTCAGGATTATCCTGGTCGACAGCTTTCAGAATTCTGCATTCAGGCAATATGGTCCGATAACGAGCCAATTTGTTGGGCTTTAGAAAACGGATTTCTGTTACTCTGTATTCTTTGCGTACGGGAGTCCTACTTGCCAACCAATGATTCATATTCAGTAACAGATTGACACCCATACCGTGAAAAAGCATTCCTATAACAATGCCAAAGGCGATGGTTTTCAGGTAATATCCGACTTTTGTGTATTTATCTGCCAGTAGTATGCCAATAACAATGATAAAAATGGCGGTGAAAAGCATCACGAATGCCATGAGTGGGCGATAACTGATACCCCGAAATGCTGTTTGCTGGAGCAATACAGTACTGGGAGTGGCCAGATAACCCACTCCGACAAGTATTGCCAGGATCACAATTACTATCAGCCAGACATATATAGATTGCCTGCGCTCTTTCTTTTTTTCCCGGATTTGTCCGGTGGTTGTTATTCTTCGATATCTCATTCTGTTGACGAAGGTACGCTTTTATATCTTCATATAGCCTATCTCCTTTAAAATTCTATTCAAGCTTCTTCTGAGAAAAGAAATAAAAGGCTTTGTTTATAATAAGCTTAAAGAGATTTTGTATATCTTTGCATAATTAAAAAACTAGACTTAAAGAAAACATTATGAAGACAAAACGCTTATTAGGATTATTGCTATTAATCCTGTCAATCACTGGCTTTGTTGCTTGTAGTGATGATGAACCGCAAGACAAAGTAAAAACTGTAAAAATGCTTATTTCTGACAAAACAGGTACTTATCAGCCTTGGGGAAGTGATTCTCCCATTGATTGTATGCTGGTGAAAGAAGAAAGTGAAAGCGACTACAAAACGCTGGATTTTCAAGGTATTACTGATTTCGTTTACGAAAAAGGCTATGAGTATGCTTTATGGGTTGAGAAAAGAACTTTGGTTGATCCTCCTGCTGATGGGAGTAGCATTGTCTACAAATTGATAGATGTAATATCGAAGGCAAAAGTAGAGTATGAATACACTATAAAAGTAGATGGTCCTAATCCTTTTATCCTGTCTCCCGAAGGTGGTGAATATGAAATACCTTTTACCTGTAAAGCGAAGAAATTTGCAGAGGGTAACTTGATTGAAGATGGATATATTCCTTTAAAAGGGTTGAGATATAATATGGGTACCAATTACGGAGGGCTGACAAGAGTCGTAAAAGATGGCGATAAGGTTGGGTTTTATAAATTTGTAATAGAAGGCATTCCGCGTTTTAATATGAAAGCGGCTCCTGTATGGTATTGTGGTATTTACACTCCGGATGCAGATTTACTTTTCGGACCTGAGCCGGAGCCTATTTATAAGCAACTGTTTGAACAACCGCAAACAGAGGGTGAGGATTATTTTATGTATTCGGTAGTCTTTATGTCTACAGGCACATTTGCTGAATAAACTCTAAAATAATATTTAAAACATACCTGAACCGTATCTGGTCCGTACCCGCTCCGTACCTGGTAAGGCAGCGAGAGTATATTAGCGGATGCATCAAGAGTTGTGGGTGAATCTTATATTTAAGAATATTAAATGTTTTTCTTCTTTATAAACCAAATATGATTTTTTCGCTTCGTCTATAAACAGAGAAATCAAAACATGAAATTTCTGTAATCCGAGCTAATGGTGGCATTAGTATCTGTAAATGACATAGAATGATGCGATTGAATAAAGTAATCTTATCTGTAATCAGCTATATTGTAGTAGGCGGTTTTCAAACAGTCGTATGGGGACAAACCATTAGCGGCAAGATAATAGACAGTGAACAGCGCCCCATAGAGGGGGCAACCATTGTATTGCAAACGGTAGACTCTATTTATATAGATGCGTCGATATCAAACGCTGACGGTATATTCACTTTGAATGGCCAACAAGAAAAATACCGCTTGATTATCCAACATCTTTTATTTCATACGAAGCAAGTAACCGGCAATGGGAAAAATGCCGGGACTATTCAGTTGCAGCCTCAGGATTATGCCTTGGATGAAGTGGTGGTAAAGGCAGAACGCCCATTTGTAAAAGTGGAGAATGGACGTTTAGGTTATAATCTCGCTGTTTTATCTGAAAAGCAAGTAGTGAATAATGCCTATGAAGCATTGATGAGGTTACCGGGAGTGCAAGAAAGTAAGGGGGCATTGACTCTGGTCGGTGCAGGAAATCTGACTGTAATCCTGAATGGAAAACCTACCACAATGGATGTCGGGCAGCTTGAAACTCTTTTGCGTAATACTCCGGTAAACAGGGTGGAGAAAGTGGAAGTAATGTATAGTGCACCCCCTGAATATCATGTACGGGGAGCGGTTATCAATGTTGTTTTAAAACGCTCGAATGACTATTCTTTTCAAGGAGAAGTAAGTGCTGATTATAAGAATCAATATTTTAATAGCGGTGGCATGAAAGGGAATTTCCGTTTATCGACACCCAAAATGGCTTTTGATGTGATGTATGGAGCGAATGATGTGAAGAATATGGAATATATAGACCTCGATTCCAGGCATGCACTGAAGAATGAACGGTACGATATCAGCCAGAATGAGCAATTACGCAGTAAGTATTGGAATCACAATTTCAGAACTGCGTTTGAGTATAATTTCAATGACAATCATACGATTAATGTGATATATACAGGTAGCTATAGCCCCGATCAGTATAATAGCAGCGAAACGACAGGGAATTATCAAACCAGTAATGTGGATAAATATCTTGATGCGCGGATGAATAATGTCACATTGCAGTATCATTCAGGATTTGGACTTGAAATAGGTGGTGATTATACGCATTATAAATCCGACAATCATCAAAGTCTTTATGCCGACTATCAGGATGGCAGGCAAAGCAGTTTTTCAATGGTTGGCGGACAAAGAATAGATCGCTATTCTATTTATGCAGATCAAAAACATTCATTATCTAAAGGATGGAGTTTAGGATATGGGGTATCCTATCGGTTTGCAAAAGATCGTGATTTTCAGACTTATGATAAGGTAGTGGGGGATATTCATACTCAGAATATGTACTCTGATCTGAAAGAACAGACTACTAATTTTTATGTGTCACTCAGTAAAAACTACGAGACAGGAGTTTCGTTCTCAGTATCGGCTACGGGAGAATATTATACTATCGGCAATTATCATAAATGGGCGGTTTATCCACAGGCATCGCTGACTTACTTTAAAACGCCAAAGCATACATTCCAATTCTCCTTATCTACAGATAAGACGTATCCGGGCTATTGGGATATGCAATCGTCGGTTAGTTATCTCAACGGGTACACTGAACTGTGGGGAACGCCGGGATTGAAACCTATGACTAATTACAATTTGAACGGGAGTTATATCTTGAAGCAAAAATATATTTTTAACCTGTTCTTTATGCATACTCCAGATTACTTTATACAAACTCCTTATCAATCTACCGACAGACTGGCGCTAATTTATAAAAATACAAACTGGAACTATATGCAGTTGTGGGGAGCAAACATCATATTACCTTTCAAAACAGGAAATTGGTTGGATTCTCGATTGACTGTAGCCGGTATGCAGATGAGGCAACGTTGTGATGATTTCTTTGATATACCTTTCAATCGAAAAAAGTGGGTGTTCAGTGCTATGCTGGATAATACTTTTAAAGTGAATAAAAATCTGGCTTTTGAATTGATGGGGAATGTACAAACACCGGTTATACAAGGAACATTTGATATTGAATCCATCTTTAATCTTACTGCCGGATTGAAATGGAGTTTTGCAAACGACAGGATGAGCCTTTCCGCTCGTTGTAATGATATTCTTAATACAGGGATGCCTAAGACTAAAGTTCGTTTTAAGGGACAAGACTTAGATATGAACAGCGCTTTCCATTCGCGGGCTTTTACTCTGAATCTCAGTTATCGCTTCGGAGGGTATAAGAAAAAGAATCTGAAAGAGGTGGATACATCAAGGTTTGGAATGTAATTGTTATTAGGTGGAACATCTGGTATATTGAACAAAAAAGCTCTGAAATCATTCGATTTCAGAGCTTTAAGCGGTGCGTACGGAAGATGAACTTTTCTTCTATTCTTCACGTACTCAATATCTTAGCAAGCTCTTTTATTCTTTCTCCCACTGATAACCCCACGTGTGCAATTCGCTTAATTGCTTGGCGTTGCGATGGTTGTTTGAGTTGGTGCAAATATAACGCTTTTATGAGAATAAATGAAAGCGTAAAGTACTATTATTTCCCCAATATTTGTATTTTTGTTCTGAAACTGAATATTTTAGCATGGATAAGTTTAATGTAGGGAAAGAAATATTAGATACCTCTGAATTAGAAAGACTTTTTCTAAGAGAGGGCATATTTACAACAATAAAAAGAAATGAGTATTTGATTCGTCAGAATGAAATGACAAATCAAATAGGCTTTGTTGTATCTGGCATTTTCCGTTTATCAAGAATAGACGTTAATGGCAATGAGTGGATAATTGGATATAGTTTTAAAAATGATTTTGTTTGTGACTACCCCTCTTTTATAAACAAAATGGGAGCTACCGTGAATATACAAGCATCAACCGATTGCGAGGTGTATCTTCTTTCTTTGAACCGACTAAATCAATTTTGGGAAACCGATATGAATACTCAACGTTTGGGCAGACGGATTGCAGAAACGATGTTTGCAGAAATATATCAGAGATTGTTAGGTTTCTATTGCGACACTCCTGAACAACGCTATCAAGCCTTGATGAAACGCTGTCCTGATTTACAAGGAAAATTATCTTTAAAGGAAATAGCCCACTTCTTGGGAATAACGCCCGAAACTCTTAGCCGAATACGAAAAAAGATACTATTAAAATAGAGGTCTTGACTTTGGTCAAGGCTTTTTTGTTTTATATGCCCTAATATTGCTGCCACAATTTTTTAATAAATATAGTATGAGCACCTATAAACATTTTGGCAAGCAACCCGATGTCTTAAAACATTTGGTCTTATGTGAAATTCTTCAGAATGAAAAACCCTCGACCTATGTAGAAACTAATTCTGCATGTGCCATTTATCAAATGGAACATACTCTTGAACAGCAATATGGCATTTATCATTTTTTGGAACGGGCAAATGATGAAAACGGGCTGAAAGATTCTATGTATTATAAGTTGGAAAAATCAGAAATGCTGAAAGGGAATTATTTAGGTTCACCGGGGTTAGCGATGAATGTTCTAAAAGGAGTAAACGATTTCATCTTTTTCGATACAGAAAAAAGTGCTTTGGATAACGTATCATCCTATGCCGGACAAATAAAAATTCATTCAGATGTACGGCTTCTTAACACGGACTCTTTAAACGGAATGATTGATTTATTACCTACTCTTCCTAAATCTACTTTTATTCATATAGACCCATATGAAATAGACAAGAAAGGAGCATCGGACTTAACCTATCTTGATATTTTTGTAAAAGCGACCCAATCGGGAATGAAATGCTTACTTTGGTATGGCTTTATGACCAACCAAGACAAAGGACGTATAAATCAATATGTAATTAGAAGTTTGCAACAAGAAAATATCAAAAACTACACTTGTGTGGAGCTTATAATGAAATCAATTAAAGAAAATACCGTTTCATGTAATCCCGGTGTTTTGGGAAGTGGAATTTTAGCAGCAAATTTATCACAGAAATCCCACAATATGATTCTTGATTATAGTCGCAAACTTGTAGAACTTTACAAAAATGCCCAATATAACGGCTATGACGGTAGTTTATCTAAAGATATTGTAAAAAATGTAAGTAGAAAAAACTCTTTCAAATTTAGATTATAATCTTAAATAGATTGGTTATGATTCAATTATCCCAACAGAGATTTTTCCGATTATTATCGGAATACTCGCAGCACAAAGTTTCTGCCTCTGAACTTGTAGAAGCTATTGAAGAATTGGCTATTCACTTAGCCAATTTTAGTACCAACGAACAGAATTATAGTGTTTTGCTTCGCTATTTTTCTTTTGGACTGCACAGACTTAAATCGTACCGTATGCGGTTTGAGCAAGAAAAAAACACCCTATCTGTACTTGATTGATGAAGCAATAGAACTAATCAAGACAGAAGTGCGTATTGTGAACTTGCGTATCAAATACCCTGAACAATTCCAGCAACACGCAAATAACCTATATCTTTCCCCTCTCCATTTGGCAGACAAAACAAGCCTTATCAATATCATGGAAATTGTTGACGGTTTATTCCTTTCTCAACGGATAATATATCAAAATGGCACTTCTGTTCATTTGACAGACTTAGGCAAAGCCTTTGAATGGCTTTTTAATATCAAATTAGGAGATTATCACCAAAAGTATATGGATGTCATCAAACGGAAACCTGCCAAATTAACGGAGTTTCTTAATGAGTTGGCAAACCTTATCCGAAAAGAACACATAAATAAAGGATATAGATAATCAATCACTTAGCACCAATTTATACGGGGTAGCGTATGCTACCCTTTAATTCTTTTGCTCCCATTTTCCGAACTTTGCTTCATCAATCGGTTGGTAATCATTTATGTATAACTTGAAAAATGAAGCGAATATGTATATAGAAAACTATGAGTTTAAAGAGTGGATGCAAAAACTGCTCGACAAGTTGGAAGAAGTGGGCAAAGGTGTAAGGTCTTTGCAGAACAACCCCGAAGTAATGCCGGGTGACAAGCTGTTGGACAATCAGGATTTGTGCCTGCTGTTCAGGGGCAGCACCCGTACACTGCAAAGATTGAGAGCCAAGAAAAAGCTCCCTTTCATGATGATTAGCGGCAAAGCCTATTATCGGGCTTCCGATGTCAGGGAGTTCATCAGGGAGCGGTTCGATGTGGGTACGCTCCGAAAGTTCGAGAAGGAACACGGAGAGAATAAGCAGTAAGGAAGTTATCCCGAAATTGTGGCACGTGGGCAGTTTCGGGATATTTCTTTTTTGGCAGATTCCCGTCATTCATCCGCCGATATTATACCCTCTCTCTGATAGGATTGCTCAAACCGCTTGCAGAGCAGGACTATCATTTCATTGGTCTTTATCAGTTCAACGGTGCATTGTTCCAGTCTGTAAAGCAGCGCAAGTGCTTTCTTTTCCGAAAAATTGGAATGCAGTTCTTTCACCGCCTGATTGTAATTGTTGGCTATCTTCCTGAACTGGGAATAGAATTGTGTTAGCTGGATATAATAGTCCACCTTACTTTTGTCCCTTACCACAACCTTGAATGATTTGCCGAAAATACAATTCTTGATGAAATGTGCCTTTACCGCATACCCCGACCTGTCAAAGAACGACAGGAATTTGGCGTTCTCCACATCGTCCAGATTAAACGAATAGCGGTGCACTTTCGGGTTTAACAAGGGCTTTCGCCCTCCCTTGTTGAAGCGTTTCTTTTTCTGTTCCATAAGCTGATATTTTTACAAGTTTCTCGACTTCGGAGAGAAACCGCCCACCTGCAAAGGTGCAAGGTTTTCAGGCACTCAGAAGCATCTGAGGACCTGAAAACACAACTTGCTGCTTTCGTTTGAAAGCAAGAATCCTCGTTCCCTCGGATTGCCGAAGCAAGCGGTCAGGCTTCTTTCCCCGTCCGTTTATCCACTACAAAATTACAGACAACCGTTTGCTGCTGAAATACGGTCTGACGTGACAATCCATGACAAGGGAAGACAAAACAACCGCTTTTTATAAAGCGTCTGTTTTTACCATTTTCTTTGTTACGGATTGATTGAAATAAGGCAATACACAAGACAATCAAACAAGATGTAAATATGTCTTTATGTCTTGTTTGAAAGCTGTCCAAAGATATAGCCATCTGTACGGATGTCTTTTTTCTTTCAATAGGAATGAAGAATTATCTATCAACCTTTAAAAAGTGAATATATGGAAAAAGTAAAACAACAACCCTTGCAAGGAATGGAAAGCAGGGAACAGGATGGTTATAAATCATTGTTCCTCAAAAAACGGACAGTCTGCACCCGTCAAAGTGTGTATGTCAGTGGAGAGATACACGGACGTATTGCCCGAATGGTGGGTGTCATTGCGGGCAAGCGGGTAAGCATAGGCAACTTTATAGACAATGTATTGGAACATCACCTGAACAACTATAAAGAAGTCATTTCCTCCCTCTATCGGGAAGAAGCCGACAAAGGTATCATCAACCCGCCAAAAGGAAATCAGGCATGAAAGTAGTGGCTGTCGAAGAACAGACCTTTCAACTGGTGTGCAGGCGTTTCTCCACTTTTGCCAGTCAGGTGAAAGGTATCTGTATGGAAAGTTCCCGAAAATCGGAAGAATGGCTTTCCAGCCGTGAAGTGTGTGCGCTGCTCGGTATCAGCCTGCGAAGTTTGCAGAATTACCGGGATAGCGGGAAACTGGGCTATTCCCAAATAGGGAACAAGATGTACTATAAGGCTGCCGATATTGAAAGATTGGTTACAGCATATACCGGAAACAAGAAGTCAAACCATAAATAAGTATTGTTCTATGAAAAAAGAAACAGAAACAAATTGTTCTTTCAGGCTGTCGGCTATTGCAGGCACATGGGAAAGCCTGAATCTTCATCCTGCCATTATGATATATCCAAGCAGACGGAAATACCTTCTCTCCATGCTCCGTGTCTCGGATAACGGGCAAGCCAGACCAGCCACCTACGAGATACAGAAAGAGAAGAACCGCTATTTCATTGTAGAGGGCTTCAAGCGGCTCTATATCGGTTATGACGAAGTGAAAGATATACTTTCCATTTCTTATTATGGCAGCTATTTACGTGACTGATATGTTCCAAACTACCGATAAAACAATATTTCAATATGGAATTGATAAACGGAAACAGTGAACCAGTAAAAGAGTTCTTCCAATCTTTGGAATGCTTGCTGGACGGTATCAACCGACTGGCAAAGGAGAATAAACCATCATTTGGCGGGGATAGCTTTTTGAGCAACAGAGAGGTGTCTAAGTTGTTGAAAGTTAGCATACGCACATTGCAGGAATGGAGAGATACGGGTATCATCCCCTATATTCAGATACGGGGAAAGGTTATCTACCGCCAAAGCGATATAGACAGACTTCTGCAATCATGCTATAATGAAGAACGGCAGGAATAACCTACCGTCCCCCGAATACATTTTTCCCGAAACTGACTAAGAACATTAACTTTGCCAGTGTAGTAGTCCGTCTGTGCAAGCCTTTTAAAGAAAATACTACCCGAACATCGTGAGGTGTGGAGATTTTCTTTAAAACCCGTAGGGCTTGGGCTTGAACGGACGGAATACGGAGCTTATCTTTGTTAATATTTTATTTACAATATAATTATTCCTTACTATTTTTTATCTTAAATATTTTAATTTCTTCGATGTATTTATCGAAATTACTAAACAATATATCATTAGCCAAATAATGCTCTTTATAATAAAAATCAATAGCATCATTTATTGTTGATACAACTGAATCTATATATTCTTTTTGAGTAAATATCATTTTAAATACTTCATATTCTTTAGTATTATCTCTATAATGATTAGTTAACTGATACACAATATCATCAATAACAAGTTCATTTTCTATATCTTCTGTTTGAATTTGAGGAGAAGAAGTTTGCCTTACCTTATAAATTTCATTATCTCGAAGTTGAGCTAATCTATTTGTATAAGCTAACCCTACTTCGTTTTCAGGATTCAATATAACTGCTAATGAATCTAATAATGAATGTGTATTTTGTATTATATCATCGGATAATACAGCAATAATGTCAGATGTTATTGCATCTGAATCAATTGAAAAATTCAGTATACTATAATAATCTATAATTTGACTTGGGGTAAATTGTATCCAACGTTGAGAATTTGGATTGTTTTTGAAATATTTGCTTTGTGTTTTAGCTAAGGTTTTATCCCAAGTTACAAAAATTGGTTGTAAAGAATGTGTATCAATATCATTATCCCCTAAAAACTCAAACATAATAGCATCATTATTTAATCCAAAATTTGTTTTAACTTTATTGTCTGCTATTAATTGTTCTTGTATGAGTCGTTTAGTATCTTCTATATCATACTTCTTTTTAAATTCATATTTGAAAAAACCGATTTGACCTAAATGCTTTTCAATATAATTGTTGTGTTGTTTATAACTTGCATGTTGAATAAAACCAAATTCAGCAAGAAATGTCTCAAAATTTTCTATAAATCCTTCATTATTCTTTAAATGTAAGTAAAAGTTGTAAAAAACATTTCTTGATTTTCCTAATAAATGAAAGTTAGGTAAAGATGTAAAAGGTATTAAATTCAGAGCCTCCCTTACATGATTTTGCACTTCCCATAAATAATTTTCTACAATATACAAAGGCAAATTTCTTTTTTTACAGAATTCATAGAAACTTACAGCAACCCTATACATATAAGTATTATATTGATTCTTAGGTTTAAAATAGTAACAAAGTAGATATAGTGGCAATGTTGTATCAACAAATATTTTCTTCTTTGTATTTACATAGTTCTCTAAACGCTGTAAATTGGTTTGCTCGCTAAAAACTTTACTTGCACAATTCTTTTGGAGATATTTATTATCATTACATACTGTAAATAATTCAATTGCCAATTCTTTTGGAGAATATTCTTTTGATAGATTTTTCTCTATAAATTGTGTAAATTCTCTTGATATTTTAAACAAATCGCATTCTCTATCAGCAATACCACTTAATAAATCAGTATTGAAGTTTTTAGAATATATCAATTTTAATTGATATATATATTCTTCAATTTTATCTTCTTGATGATATTTTAAAAGTATAACGCTGATTTCTGTAATAAATATTTTTTCATCAGATTGATTTTTTTCATTAAGACGAGTAATTCGCTCATACTCATTATCAGTCAAACAATATTCGCCATTTTCTTTCTTTAAAAGAAGTTGTTTTGAAGTAACTAACTTTCTTATCAATTTCTCATAAAATTGAAGATTTTCATTTGAACTAAATTTCATTCGACATTTATTGATTATATCATCTTTGCTAACAGTTGCTTGAGTAAAAAGCAATTGCAAAACAAAAGCTTCTACTATTTGTAGCTTTACATCTGCACTTTTACCAAAGCCTATTAGGTCATAAATTAGATTTTGGCTCTCATCTTCAAATATGTTTTTTTTCAATTGAAATTCACCGAATCCACTAGTCTCATAAATAACATTTTGCAATTCAATAAATTCTTCTGATTCCTCTGCTATTTGCTTTGCATCGATAATAGATAAATTAATTCCATATAATTCTAATGAATCTTTTTTTAGCTCTCTCTTTACCTTATTTGTCAGTTCATATGAGTAAAAGAAAAATAGATTGTTAGAATATCCATATGAATCCATATTCTCTTTAGCTTTTATTATATCTCCAAATAATTTCTTTTTAAAAGAAGAAAGTTCACTAGTAGTTTCAGATTTTTGAATTGTCATCTGAAATTGATGAGTACTTTCACCAAAATCAAAAACTTTCAAATCAAGGCCAGTATCATCTTTACCATCTGTTAAAACAATGCGTTTATAACCATATATTTCTCTGAGATAAGTTTTTACTACTTTATCAAATTCATGTTTCTCACATGCATTCAATATTTTTACTATATTTTTGCTTCTACTCATGACAATAACTTTTTACTATGTGTAATTTATGCAAAAATAGCAAAAAAATATTAGCGTAAAAAGTTATTTTTAATTTTTCTTGAAAAGAATAAAAGCATTTTCCACATTTGCCATGTCACGCATAATGGAACTATCCAATACCCGTGCATAATGCTGTGTCATTCTGATATTGGAATGTCCCAAAATCTTAGAGACATTTTCCATTGATACATCATTGGCGAGAAAAACTACGGTAGCCGCAGTATGGCGGGCAACATGTGTAGTTAAGCGTTTGGCAATGCCGCATAAATCTGCGATTTCTTTCAAGTAGGCATTCATGCGCTGATTACTGATTACGGGTAAAAGCACACCTTTCTTTATACACTCCGCATTATCTTCATATTTCCCCAATATCCTTTGGGGAATGGATAAAACGGGAATGTTGCACATCTGATTGGTTTTCTGCCGTGCCTTGCGTATCCATAAAGCACCGTTATTGTCTTTTATCAGGTGCTCACGGCTTAACTGCTGCACATCAACGAAAGCAAGTGCGGTGAAACAGCAAAAGACAAAAATATCCCTTACCTGCTCCAACCGTTTGATAGCAAATTCCTTGTTCATCAGAATATCCAGTTCCTCACGTGAGAGGAACTCTACGTTTACTTCCTCCTGCTTGAAACGGATGCCGTAAAACGGGTCTTTCTTTATCCAACCGTTAGCCAAAGCTATGCGGACAACCTTTTTCAAGTTCTTCAAATGCTTCAATGCGGAATTGTTTTGGCAGTGCTTATCCGTTTTCAGCCAAAAATCAAAATCACGGATAAATTGCCCGTCCAGTTCTGCCAGCATCATATCATCACGGTGGTAGCGACTGCGGATATACTCTTTCAGGCGGTTTATGGAAGTATCAAACTTTGTTACGGTGCTTTCCGTATATTCCTTGCCAATCAGGGCACAGCATTTCTCGTTATGTTCCGCATAAACTTCCAGCAAGCTGCGCTGTGCCTTGTCACGTCCATAAAAACAATCCTTTATTATATCGGCTGTTATCGGTTTGT